>Ga0316220_1000782_pt1 | contig 41635 bp, 64 predicted proteins | sample TBH18005metaG_FD_203632 | JGI IMG/M metagenome (GOLD analysis project Ga0316220, IMG submission 203632) | Freshwater microbial communities from Trout Bog Lake, Wisconsin, USA - TBH18005 | ecosystem: Environmental > Aquatic > Freshwater > Lake > Hypolimnion/Profundal zone | place: USA: Wisconsin... | reverse complement strand
GCTGCTCGATGTAGTCTTCAAGAGTTTCAATTTGCTCTTGATCTACTTCGGAGAGGGCCTCTACAAAGTTGTCAAAGCTATCGGGGTTGTAATCTCCTTTAAGCAGCTCTTCCTCAATCGCTTCCAGAGCGTTATCTCTGTCGCACTGGTCTTGGTAAGGCTTTTCAAGCCAACGATCATAGTCCATGATTTTCTCCTTTCGTGGTTAGTTTGACAGGGTTTCGTAAGCTGCCCAGCACTCGTACCGAATGACTCCGGGGCCATCGTACATTGGGCCAGCAAGTTCAGAGAAAGTTGGCTTGCCCTTGATCTCATCTCTCAAGAACTTGTTTTGTGAAGGTCCGTTGTAGGAATACCCAAGGGCCTCCATCTTTTCAACGAAATCGCCAACGTTTTCTTGCTGAAGGTCTATGGTTTTCCAGCCAGCTTCAGACTTGGTTACGATTCTGTAAAGCATTTCAATCTCCTTTCGTGGTTTCAAGATTTAAGGTACGATTGAAGTATGACAGAAGAAGTATGACCATGCAACAATTATTTCATTCCCAATCACAAATGAAAGATTTCATGGTTTTTTCTAAGGATCGGTAAGACTTTTTGTCAATTACAATAAGCTTGATTTTTGGAAAATATCGAGCCATTCGGGCGATTTTTGTTTTGCTTCTGTCATCCATCCACCCTTTGACTTCATGGTAAGACTCTGACCCGTCAATCTCTTGCACCAAAAAATCTGGCAAATAACTTACGCAACCTCTTTTTATTCCTTCGAACCAAAAAGTTTTGGGCTCATGGTCCCAGTCTTTTATCTTGTTGTGTGATTTTAGCCATTGAAGATAGCGACCATAATTTGCTTCCCATGCCGACCTGAAGAAATGGTTTTTCCCGCCAATATCTCTCCATGCTCCTTTCCATGAAGCTTTTCTATGCACAACCTGATTCCCATTTTTTGCCCAAGTTCTCAATCGCTTTGAAATCAATTCGTCTTTTGCTTTTTCATCCATGTTTTTCCACATCAATTTAGACTTTTGAGACAAGATTTCTTTGGTTTCTTCTGAATGCTTAAGGCCGAGCGCACCTCTGGGATGGCCTTTATCTTGTATTCTTTCTTTTGCTTTTCTGGAAATTTCTTGTCCATTGTTTTTTACCCATTGAGTCATAGGGCAATTTTCAGAATAACGGTTTTTCATGACTTCAGAATGTTGTGGCCGTTTCCTTCCTTTTAATTTTTCTCCCATAAGTTTTTTGGACCGTTTCATGAACTCGGAATTTTGATTGATTCTGAGCCCTAATCGAGATGCCTTGTCTCTAACTTGACCTTCTGATTTTGAAAAGTGTTTCATGCACCATGCTTTGCCTTTTTCTGGGTAAAGCTCAATAAATTCAACTATTTCAGCTTCTGTCCACGATGACCTCATATAGCCCTCAACAAAATTTAATGGTTTAATCCTATTGAATGTATCACAAAACAAACCAAAGACACGTCAAAATAAATGTATTACCTTTTCGTTTTGATGTATGATTAAATAATACGGGGCTTGGGCTCGTATGAAGTACAATGAAGCTAGGCTAGGGTAGCTCCCGAAAAGACGGTTCCTCATCGTTCTGCCTACCTTTTTCAATGAGGCTTAACCTTTTGAGGGAAGGACCATGACACAAAAAACCAGACTTTTAATATCCGCTTATGAGACTGAAATAGTCGCTGATATAGACGGATCTTTGCGTATCATGCAGCGCGATGGAGAAGACTGTGTTGTTTTGACAAAAACACAAGCCCACCATCTGGCAGCGTTTATTTCAGCAAATTTATTCAAACTCCAAGACTTTTCAGACTCGGAGGAATGATGCACTTCTACGCTCACAATATCGGTGACTACCGGAAGGACACTTTACACCTTTCGTTGCTAGAGCATGGCATCTATCGCCAACTGCTTGATTCTTATTACCTTCATGAAATGCCTCTATGCGGTGACATTGCGAAGCTTATGCGTTCGCATAGCGTTCGCAGTGCAGACGAAAAGCGATGCTTTCAAAACGTATTGAATGACTTCTTCGAATTAACCGAAGAGGGATATGTTCACAAGCGTTGCGATGAAGTTATTGCTGCCTATCACGGTAAATCTGAGAAAGCTAGAGAGTCAGCAAATGCCCGTTGGCAAAGGGAAGAGTCAAAGAAAAATGCGAACGCATTGCAAACGCAATCCGAAGGCAATGCTAACCATAAACAAATAACCATAAACCAAGAACCAATAACCAAAAGTAAGAAGAAGGCAACTATCGTTGCCTGTCCCCCTGATGTGAGCGAACAAGTCTGGGGTGATTGGATGCAGCATCGAAAGCTTAAAAAGGCTTCGGTAACTGAAACGGTTATCAAGGAAGCAAGGAAAGAAGCAGCTCTTGCTGGCATGACTCTGGAGCAGTTCTTTTCTGTTTGGTGCGTTAGGGGTTCTATAGGGCTTAAAGCATCTTGGTTGAAAGACAACAACGACAAACCAACAGCAGGAGACCGGAACAGAGAAGTATTATCGGGTTTAACTCGTGGACTTGTAGGAGGAGGGAAAAATGTTGGATTACTTGGAAAGTGATTTTTGCGAATCATCCGAAGGGATGGATTATGTCTTCGGAAGAATGGGAGCGATTTACGGCGCTGCATTCATGCGCCATTGGGAAGGAGTAGACGTGATGTTGGTGAGGCAGACTTGGGAGGAAATGCTAGGGGTCTTCCTGACCTACAGGCCCAAGCTCGATTATGCCCTGAAGCACATGGACCCTAAATTCCCTCCTTCGGTTTTGGCATTCAAGGAGCTTTGCAACGATGGGCCAGCGATACCTCCTAAGCCAGCCCCAAGGATTGAACATCAACCAAAGACCCCTGAGCAGATAGCCAAGGCTCAAAGAGACAAGGAAGAGGCTCTGGATAAGCTGCGAGAATGGAGTCAAAAGTTAAAGAATCGCCAACAAGTTATGAAGAGCAACTAATGAATAACTCAAAGAATGCGCTTGTTAGGGTCCGAGAGACCTTCCTAAGCGCAGAAACACCACTAACCCTGCCGATGATACGAGATAGAACTAATCTCTCAAACTCTGCCATTTCAATGGCCCTTTGCCATTTGTACAGAAACAGATATGTCAGCAGGGAATTGACCGAAAGAACGCATGAGAGGGCCAGAAAAACAATTTGGTCTTATCAATACCATCCTGAAAAACTACCAAAAGAACAAATCTAGGAGAAACCATGACCGAAAACACATTGACCGTAAAAGTTCAAAAGCTTGTTCAAGAAGCCCGACTACCTGAATACGCCACTGATGGTTCAGGTTGTTTTGATATCTTTGCAGTGATGAAGGAAACACAATCCATATACGCGGATATGCCAGTCGCTATTTCAACAGGATTAGCATTTGAAATTCCTGAAGGATACGTTATGTTGATTTATAGCAGGTCCGGGCATGGTTTCAAAAACTCGGTAAGGCTTGCAAATTGCGTGGGAGTCATTGATTCGGACTATCGAGGAGAGCTTAAAGTAAAGCTTGCAAAAGATTCTGAATATACACTTTCTCTCAACATCACGCATGGGGACCGTATCGCTCAGGGAATGATCGTGCCTATCCCTAAAGTTGAATTTTTTGAAACGGCAATGCTTTCTGATACCGACCGAGGAATAGGCGGTTTCGGTTCAACCGGGGCATGACCATGACTAGTGTAAGCCAAAAAACTAGGGCCAATGGATCCTTTTTGGATGCTGCAGGAAGACTGGTTTCAATCAGAGGGAAACGCTTTTGTGAAATCTGCAGGGAATACAAACCAAAAGACAAAGCCCCGGCTGTAAAGGGCTGGCGCTGTCTGGACTGTAGAGTGGTGAAAAAATGAGCGAACACTTCTTCACATTATCGGCCACTCAAGGTGGCCCCGGTTACGTCTCAATAACCGCTTCTAGTTGGACTAGAGCGCGTGAAATCATGTTTGGGATATACAACGGAAAATGGGCTTTTCAATATGACTCGATAGACCAAATTCATGCAAATGACCAGCGCTGCCTTTTGAAGATAGTCGAAAAGAGAAAGCCGAAAGATGGATCAAGAACAGCATAAATATCGTTGTTTAATTAGGCAACTCTTAAAGTATCGCGCTGAGTGGGGGCTTGAGAAATATCGCTGTTATATCAACGGGCCAAAAGCTGCATGGATGAAAAAACTTACTGAAGAGGATTTTGTAGATCAATGGAAAAAAGGAAATCGTGGTAAATCGGGGGATTGGCGATGAGACGTTATTTTGTTCTGGCCCATGATGAAGCAAGGGCTAATGCCAAAAAAGCGGTTGAGGAGGCCCCAGACGGCTATGCAGTCGAAGTTAAGCCAGTCAAGCGAACGTTGGCACAGAATGCCAAGCTTCACGCTCTATTGAGCGACATTGCAAGGTATCTTGAGTGGGCTGGTAAACGGCGCGATGTTGAAGTATGGAAGCGCTTACTTACCGCTGCATGGCTTCGGGCTCGTGGTGAACCGCTGGAAATGCTCCCGGCTATTGATGGGTATGGGGTAGACATTGTATTTCGCAGAACATCCGAGCTTACAAAGAACGAAATGATCGAGCTGATCGAATACATACAGGCTTGGGCAATAGATCAGGAAGTGGAAACATGAGCATTATTGAAGATAGAGTTTGCAAGAAAATTCAAAAACGGGCTCAACACGGGCTCAAAAAGTACGGGGTAACGCTAGAACGCGACGACCTGACGGAAGAGCAATGGCTGGTTCATCTTCAGGAAGAGCTGATGGACGCTTGTGGATACATTGAGGCTTTGCTTTATCGCATGGCCATCATCAAGGCACAAATGAGGCACGATGAACTACCGTAATAAAAAGCTACTTGAAGCAGTAAGGGATTTTCCTTGTCAAGCTTGTGGGATAGAAGACTCAACAATAGCTGCAAGTCACAGCAATCAGCTTATTGACGGAAAAGGTAAAGGAATTAAAGCTCACGATTTTCGCATATCGGCTTTATGCCATAAATGTCACATGGAGATAGATCAAGGTTCAAAGATGAAAAGAGAGGAACGAGTGGCAATCTGGGAGCTTGCCCACAGGAGAACTATCGGGCTTTTGTTCGAGCGTGGGATAGTTAAGATTGCTTGAGTGAATAAGATTGGATATGCTGACCGGAATCGGCCAGTTTTTTCCTTTCTCTGGCGCTGGAACCGTAACCAGACCCTTCGGGGTTTTCTGGTTTCACGCCTAACAGTAAAATCCTCTTGACGAAGATTAAACAAAAAAGGAAAACTCATGATTACCATCGAATATAGGCCCTTAGAAAGCCTTATCCCTTATGCTCGAAATTCACGAACTCATTCTGACGAGCAAATCGCGCAAATCGCTGCCAGCATCCGAGAATTTGGCTGGACCAATCCTGTCTTGATTGATGGGGAAAATGGTCTCATAGCGGGACACGGGCGCGTTATGGCTGCGCGCAAACTTGGAATACAAGAAATCCCGAGCATCCAGCTTGCTCATCTATCTGAAGCTCAAAAACGGGCACTTGTTTTAGCAGACAACAAATTGGCCATGAATGCTGGATGGGATGAATCGCTTTTAAAAATTGAACTTAAAGAACTTGCCAATTATGATTTTAATTTGGAAATCATAGGCTTTGATTTAATTGAATTAGCTAATTTATTTGATGAAATTCAAGAAGAAGAAAAAGAATTAAAAGAAGAATTGTATTCTGAAGTTTTTAACGTAATTGTTGAATGCAAAGACGAAGAAGAACAAGAAAAAATTTTTAATCGTTTGGACATCGAGGGATATAAATGCCGAGTTCAAAGTTTGTAATTGAAAGTCCCACATCAAATTCATTCAAAGCAAACAAAGTCAAATCAGCGTTCGATTTTGATGCCGATGTAGTCAGAAAAGAATTCGACGTTAAAATTCCGATTGAAGACAAGAAATGGAATGTAGGTCTAATTGTCGGAGCATCAGGAAGCGGTAAAACAACAATTGCTCGACGCCTGTTTAAAGATTTCCTTTTTTTTGAAGGCTATGAATGGACGGGGCAATCCATTATTGATGATTTTGGCGATCATTCAGCTAAAGACATTACGGAAACGCTGTGCAAAGTCGGGTTCGCTTCGCCTCCTGATTGGCTAAAACCATTTCAAGTCTTATCAAACGGTCAAAAGATGCGAGCAGAACTCGCCAAATTGATCCTAACAAGCGAAAAACCCTGCATTTATGATGAGTTTACTTCTGTTGTGGATCGCCAAGTGGCTTGCGTAGGATCGTCAGCAATCCAAAAATTCATCAGGAAACAAGACAAACAATTCATCGCTGTTTCTTGTCATTATGACATTGAAAAATGGTTGGAACCTGATTGGGTTTACAACTGCGACAAAGCAGAATTTGTCTGGAGGGATCTTCGGCGTCCTGAAATTGTCTGCAACATCAGAAAAGCTGAGCAACGTGAATGGAAGCAATTCATGGAGTTTCATTATTTGAGCCACGATCACAATATGGCAGCGCACAAATACATTTGCGAAATCAATGATCGACCTGTGGCGTGGTGTTCAGTTTTGCATTTTCCGCATCCTCACGTCAAAAACATGAAGCGTATTCATCGAATAGTGGTCAAACCTGATTATCAAGGTATTGGACTCGGCAAACAATTTTTGAATGAGATAGCCAAAAAATACAAAAAACAAGGATTTAGAGTGTCATTGGTTACAAGCTCACCTGCATTTGTTCATGGATTACAACATGACAAAGCATGGGCAATGGTAAGAAAACCGGGTCGTTTGAAAGATACGGCAAAAACAGGAATATTGGCTGGATCAACATCCGATGCTCGATTGACTGCAACGTTCGAATTCAAAAGCATTGAACAAGAAAATTCAAACCCATAAATGACATGGCATACACAAGACACGATTGGGATGTTGTCAAAGCATTTTATGAAAGCGGTCTGTCTCTTTCAGAGATTACTGAAAGGGAGGAAGTTGCTATTAAAGACAGAAGCTCTATTAGCAAAAAGGCAAAGACAGAAGGATGGGTAAAGGGTAAAATTCAACCCCTTGTTGAAAAAACTGTCCATGTGAAACAACAGCTTGCTGAGATTTCGGAGCAAAAATCAACACTAAATTCAACAGAGCTTGAGGTTCATCAGACTCTAGTTGATGAGCGCACAAAAGATTTGCACTTCTTTCGGAAGGCCAGTTTGTTGATTGCACAAAGGGCAGTAAAGAAGGTTCAAGAGACTCCAATCATGGATATGAAGGAGTTAGAAATTGCCCAAAATGTCATTGGAAAAGGAAAAGAGAACATTTATGGAAAGTCTCCAGACGTTGCCGTACAGGTTAATAACCAAATTGGTGCATCCCAGCTTAGAGAGATGACCGACGATGAGCTACTCGCAATCGCAATCGGACGCAGCTAGGGAAGTTTTAATTCGTAGGATGGCAAGAGAGGACATCCTGCACTATGCAAATGCCATTGATGTTCCGGGTAAACCCGGATCGGAAGATCCTGACACTGAGTTCTTTTATCCAGTCGAAACTACGATGGCTTTGCACCATCGTCTTCTTCTTTCCAAACTTTATGAAGTCTCAAGAACCAAACACGGGCGAATGATGGTTTTCATGCCTCCGGGCAGTGCTAAATCAACGTATGCCTCAGTGGTGTTTCCTTCCGACTATATGGGGGCCATCCCCGGAAGCCGGATTATTCTGGCCAGCTATGGAGACGATCTAGCCCGTAAGCTGGGGCGGCGTACCCGATCCATTATTAAGCAACCACGATACAAAGGAATATGGGCAACTGGATTGACGACTGAATCATCAGCAGCCCAAGAGTTTGCTTTGACTAACGGTTCAGAATATATGGCTTGCGGAATTCTTGGTGGCATCACGGGCAACCGCGCCAACGGGATCATTATTGATGATCCAGTAAAAGGCAGAGATCAAGCAAACTCACAAACTATAAGGGATCGTACCTTTGCAGCGTATGAAGATGACTTAAAAACTCGACTTATTCCGGGTGGATGGATTTGCATAATTCAATGTATGACGGGAGATACATCTGTTTTGATGGCTGATGGAACTGAAACAGACCTTAAGAACATCAAAATTGGAGACAAAATTGCTACCTTTGAAAACGGTAAGCTCACAAAATCAAAGGTTCTAAATTGGAGAAACAATGGTCCTGATTTAATCTATGTAATTAAGATGAAGTCAGGGATAATCGTCCGCGCAAACGAGAGACATCCGTTTCTTGTTAATGTGGGTGGAGAACCAAAATGGATTCGTCTGAAAAATATAGTCCCGGGCCAAGAAATCTTCCGGGTCAAAAAGGAAAGTGGACTGGGGTTAAGTGCAAAGCTGACGGATGCGAAAAAGACGTTCGCGTTCGAGGGTATTGCAACTCTCATTACAATAAGTGGCGGTGGCAGAGCGGCTACAGGGCGCCATCAGTCAACGCAGAATCCCACAGATCAGCGCACCTCAAACACCGATACGGAATCACCATCGAAGAATACAACCGGATTCTGGAAGCGCAAGGCGGAAAGTGTGCCGTATGTGGTGAACCCCCGGGGAAAAATGTTAGAGCGCATTGGGGCGGCAAATTATGCGTCGATCATTGCCACGACACTGCGAAGGTTCGGGGATTACTGTGCAACGATTGCAATCTGGCCGTCGGATACGGAAAGACATCCGAAATCCTTGAGCGGGCCGCTGAATACCTCAGACTTCATTCTTGACACCGTAGAGGCAATATATTCGGAAGGCTATGAGGACGTTTATGATATTCAGGTAGAACGGACTGAGAACTTCATTGCCAACGGTCTAGTAAGCCACAATACACGGTGGCACGAAGATGATTTATCAGGGCGAATCCTTCCAGAAGACTGGAACGGTGAAAGTGGAAAGATTCTTTGCAAAGATGGCAACTATTGGGAAGTTATTTGTCTTGCAGCTAAATGCGAACAGGAGAATGACCCGCTTGGACGTGAAATTGGCGTATATCTCTGGCCAGAATGGTTCGACCGTAAACACTGGGATCAGTTCGAGCAAAACCCAAGGACTTGGGCTGCACTCTTCCAGCAACGTCCCGCTCCGCTTGAGGGTGATTTATTTCGTCCTGACCAAATCAAAGTGGTGGACGCAATTCCTGCTGGCTCGATCAAGTGGTGTCGAGGCTGGGACTTGGCCAGTTCACCGGAAGGGGATTACACAGCAGGAGGCAAGCTCGGACGGCTCGAAGATGGGCGGTACATTATTGCGGATATGGCCAGAATGCGCGTAGGACCAGACCAGCGAGACGCTGCAATGATTAACATAGCCTCACAGGATGGGCGAGGCGTAAGAATCAGCATCCCTCAAGACCCCGGTCAAGCAGGTAAAACCCAAGTGTTATACCTAACTCGTGCATTGTCGGGATACAATGTCAAAAGCTCACCTGAGACGGGAGACAAAATAACCCGCGCAGAACCATTTGCAGCTCAAGTGAACGTTGGCAACGTGCTTATGCTTCGAGGAGATTGGAATCAAGCCCTCATCAATGAAATGCGAGTGTTCCCTAATGGAGCTCATGATGACCAAATCGACTCCCTGTCAAGAGCGTTTTCTGAAATAATGGTTGCTCGTAAGAGTTTCTTTGGATAGGGGTTTTATGTTCAACTGTTTCAAAAAGAAAGCCAAGGCTCCCGAAGAGCCACAAACGCAAAAGGTTAAAAATAGCCTTTTTAGCACACATACCTTTGACGCTTTAGACCCAGACGCAGCAAAGTTTGCCTTAAACGATAGAATAGTTTCCCTTCAGAAAGAGCAGCCAGCCCTTCATGGCGAGTTTGCAATGGATGACTCCAGCAATGGAGTTGCTGCTTTCAAAATGTACTATCCCAACGGTGGAATCAATACCGTATCCGAAGCAGTGGTTGGATGGTATGCAACCCAAGGGTTCATTGGGGCCCAGCTTTGCGGGATTCTGGCTCAGAACTGGCTCATCAACAAAGCTTGCGCAATGCCCGGAGACGATGCCATTCGTAAAGGCTACAACATAGCAACGGATAATGGAGACGAGCTGGACCCCGATGCTTACAAAATCCTCAAAGCTTACGACCGAGCGTTTAATGTCAAATTCAAAATGCGGGAGTTCATCCGCAAGGGTCGCATCTTCGGTATTCGAATTGCGATGTTCAAGGTCCAATCGACTGATCCGCAATACTATGAGAAACCATTCAATATCGACGGTGTTACGCCAAACAGCTACAAGGGCATTGTGCAGGTTGATCCCTACTGGACTGCTCCTTGGCTTGATAATGCTGCTTCAAGTCAACCTGACACGCTTCACTTCTACGAGCCAACCTACTGGATCATAAACGGGAAGAAGATCCATAGAAGTCATTTAATTATTTTCCGTCATGCTGAGCCCGTAGACGTACTAAAGCCAATGTACATTTATGGCGGTGTACCTTTAACTCAGCAGATCATGGAGCGTGTATACGCTGCAGAGAGAACTTCAAATGAAGCTCCTCAGTTGGCTATGTCGAAGCGCACAACTGTCTGGTTGACCGATATGGAAGCTGTGATGTCAGACACTACAGCAGCTATTAGCCGACTCCAACAATGGGCAGCGTATCGCGACAACTACGGAATTAAACTTGGTGATAAGGAAGCAGACGAATTCCAGCAATTTGATACTAGTCTTGCTGACTTTGACGCTCTTATCATGACTCAGTATCAACTAGTTGCTGCAATCGCTGGCGTACCCGCTACCAAGCTGCTTGGAACCTCTCCTAAAGGCTTTAATGCTACGGGCGAATATGAAGAGGCTAGTTATCACGAACTGCTCGAATCCATCCAAGAAAATGACCTTACGCCATTCCTAAACCGTCATCATCGTTTGGTAATGAAGTCTTATGTTGAACCCCAACTTAAAAAGAAGTTCAGCTTCGAGCTGTCTATTAACTGGTTGCCACTTGATACCCCAACGGCTGAAGAACTGGCTCGGACCAATATGATGAAGGCTCAAACTGGTCAGGTGCTTATTGAATCTGGAGCTATTAGCAGCGAAGACGAGAGACAAAGACTAGCAACCGATAAAGAAAGCGGTTATGACGAACTTGGAATCCTAAATGAAGATCCGTTTGATGATGAGGAGCAGGAAGAAGCCTCAGAGAAAGCTTTCAATGACTATATGAGCGTGAATGATTCTGATCAAGGGCAAATCGAACCTGAAAAAGTGGAAGAGGCAAAAGAAGAAAATTGCATGACTGAAGATGCAGCCTTACAAAAACCACGCAGAGGACGTAAGCCCAAAAATGGCAAAGCGCAAGAATAAAATTGATGGCTTGGTTGGGAGTGCTTTGCGTCCTAACGCAAGCATAGCCTCTGACTATGCCAAGCCAACGATAAACCTTATCGAGCTTATGTCCCGTGATGTTGAGCGGGAACTGAAAAAACTCTTCAAAGAGAACAAATTCGGATTTGCTGAGGATGCCTCAATCTCCAGCCAAGCCCGAATCCTCATGAATTACCTAATGGCCAAATGGACTAAGAGATTCAACAAAGTGGCCAAAGAATCAACCGACCGGATGATTGAGCGGACAGTCCGCAACTCTACTGTAACTCTGGGCCTATCTCTCAGGGAAGCAAGCGAAGACTTTACCATTGACACGTCATTTCGGAATGAACAGATAGATGACGTTATAAAAGCCAGCACTCAGGAAGCTGCTGGGCTCATCAAGCTGATACCTCAAAAATACCTGTCTGAGGTCGGTGGTCAGGTCATGCGAAGCATTACGACCGGAAAGGGAATGGAAGACCTAGTACCATTCCTCACAAAGAAATACAATGGGAACATACGCCATGCGCGAAATGTCGCTTTAGATCAAACGCGCAAATCGTATCAGTCGATAAATACTTCTCGCCTCAAGTCATTGGGAGTAAAGAAGTTTATTTGGGTGCATACTGGCGGGAGCAAAGAACCAAGGCTTAACCATATTAGAATGTCGGGGAATGAGTATTCCTTCGACGATCCTCCTGTTATTGGTGTAATGTACGGTGAGGAAGTTCGAGGGTTGCCGGGAGATTTGCCCTACTGCCGTTGCATTTGTAAACCTGTCATCAACTTTGATTTAGAGGACTAACATGAAATCTAGCGAAAAAACAAACGCACTAGAAGCATCTATTGCTTCGATTTGCGCCAATGCTTCCCTTGGGGAATCTATTGGTATACATGGCACTTACCACTTTAAGTGCTTTGAATTTGAAGGCGGTCCGCTGCTTTGGGAAGATGACGTTAAGAACGTTGTCACTTATGTCGGCAAAAACCTGTTGCTTCAGACTGGTTTGACGGGTTCAGGTTATACGGTGGTTGGCCCCTATATGGGCATGATTTCTTCAGTTGGCTGGACTCCGTTGTCAACAACTATTTCCAGCGGTACTTACACGACTGGAACGGGCGCGGTATCTCTGACCACGGCAGCAGCTCACGGCTTGCTCCCCGGTGATACGTTTACGATTGCCTCCGCTGCAGGTACGGGCTCATTCGCTGCCCTGAATGGTACGTTCTTGGCAACGACCGGAACGACCGGAACCACGCTTAACTTTACAATCGTTTCTGGCCTTACGATGACCATCACGGGCGGTAACGTTACGACCTCTTCAGCTACCCGCATCAATGACACGATGGCCTCACACAGCCTATGGACTGAAGCAGGTTCAACAAACGCGCCAACCTTTGCAGCTCGTATTGCTCCAAGCTTCGGAACTGCTGCTTCTGGGTCTATCTCAACGTCCGCTGCAGTAAGCTATACGATGACCAGCGCCGGAACGCTTGAGGGTGCATTCTTGGTATTCGGTACGGGTGCAGTTGCCACGTTGATGAGTACGGCTGGAACGCTACTCTCTGCTGGTTTCTTCACGGGTGGCGCACAGCCTGTAAACAGTGGAAACATTGTTCAGGTTTCTTATACTCTATCAATGTAAGGGGTCGATCATGGTTAATTTTGTTCAAGGCGAAGCCGTAACTCAAATTCTTCCTCCTCCAATTCAGGGAACGGTTCTTGGATTTGGATTTGATCCAAATACGGGCAACGTTACGGTTTTGGTCGGCTATGTTGCTGCAGACGGAACTCAACAGCAGCGTTATTTTGAGCAGAGCGAGTTAGAGGCAACCCCGGTGGTTGCTGTCGAACCTCCTGCTCCTGATCTTTCAGCTCCAACAGAGTAAAACTTTATGACTCTAATCCTTGCAGATAGAGTCCAAGAAACCTGCAGTTCTCCGGGGACGGGTACAGTAACCCTCCTCGGAGCAGTGAGCGGGTTTCAAACTTTTTTGGCTGGTATTGGTAACGGAAATACCACTTTTTACGCAATAGCCGATCAAGTTGGGGCCAACTGGGAAGTAGGTCTTGGGACGTATTCATCCACGGGCAACACGCTTGCCAGAACTACGGTTCTTGCTTCATCTAATGCGGGTTCATTAACGAACTTCAGCAGCGGGATTCAAAACGTATGGGTGGACTATCCTGCAGGGAAATCTGTCAATTTGGATGCCTCTGGATATGTTGATGCCGGGGGAAACCCTTATTTAACATTTAGCCCTCAATCATCGAATCCAACCGCTGCAACCGGATTGGTCTGGTATGACCAAACCAAAGACAGCTTGTCTTATTACAATGCTACCGGCTATGAGATCAATATAGGGCAGCAAGTCGATCAAGTTTGCTACAACAACACAGGCTCAACTATTCCAGCAGGAACGGCTGTCTACTTGAGCGGTGGAAGCAGCGGTAATTATCCTTACATCACCCCTGCTATCGCTACATCACAGTCAACCGCAAACATGGTCGGCATTACGGGGCAATCCATTGCCAATGGATCGACCGGCATTGTTGTCATCCTTGGGGAAATTTTCAGCTACAACACTACAGGCATGACTGCGGGGCAGACTCTTTACCTGTCCCCAACCACGGCTGGCGCATTGACTACGATTCAACCGGCAAGCCCGTTCTATGCGGTTCGTGCAGGATTCGTGGTTGTAGGCGGTTCCTCAACGGGGATTATTTTTGCCTCTGTCCGAAACGTCTACACGCTGGGATCGAACATCATTAGCCCCGTATCTTTCACCGCATTCAGCACATCATCTAATGTGCTTCAGCTTTATGGGTACAGTTCCTCCCAAATTGCCGACTTGATTGACATTTGGACATATTCGGGAGGCACTAAGGCTTTTGCCATTAACAATGCTGGGGCTATTTACGCTGGAGCATGGAATGGGTCCACAATAGGAACGGCTTATGGTGGGACTGGTTTAACGGCGCTTGGAGCAGGAGTCCAAACGGCTCTTGGAAATGCAGTATCAGGTTCAGGAAACTTTGCTCTGACCACAAGCCCAACTTTAGTAACCCCAATTCTTGGAACGCCACAATCGGGAAATTTCAGTACTGGCACGTTTACTTGGCCAACGTTTAACCAAAACACTACGGGACAAGCTGGGAGCGTTGCTAACTCGCATTCAGCAGGAACGGGATTAAGTGGATCAAGCTTTAATGGATCAGCTGCAGTGTCATGGACTCTTGCCACGGCTTATGGTGATTCGATCAATCCATACGCATCTAAAACCGCGAACTATTTCCTAGCTGCTCCAAATGGCTCGACAGGCGCTCCAACTTTCCGGGCCATTGTTTCTGCCGATATCCCAACCCTGAACCAAAATACCACTGGATCAGCAGGGTCCGTAACGAATGCCGTTACTTTCAACAATGTCGGTGCGGGTGCAGCTTCAGGAACAACCTATAACGGTTCAGCAGCCCAGACGATTTCTTACAATACGCTCGGGGCTTCTCCTCTTGCGGGGTCATCAAGCCTTACGACAACCGGAACTGTCACTTCTGGAACTTGGAGTGGATTATTTGGCGCAGTATCTGGGGCTAATCTCACATCTTTAACGGCGGGAAATCTGATAGGCACGATCCCATCATCTGTCGCATGGGCATGTTTGCCATCTGGAACGGCTATGACTTTCCAGCAGACCGCTGCTCCGACTGGATGGACAAAAGTTACAACTTACAACAACGTTGCATTGCGCGTAGTGAGCGGAACGGCTGGATCGGGCGGTTCAGTAGCATTCACTACGGCTTTTGCTTCTCAAGCCGTGACGGGCTCAACGGATGGCACAACCCTATCTTCCTCGCAGATCCCAGCACATAACCACGGGATTTCAGATCCGAGCCATGGACATTCAGCCGTGCAGTTTACTGGACAGCAAGTAGTCAATGGGTCAAATGGACAGTCATCGGTTACTGCAAGTGGATCAACGGGTGGCGCTTACACAGGCATCTCAACGACGAACACTGGAGGCGGTACATCACACAGCCACACCCTTACGGCCTCATCAATTAACCTTGCTGTTTCTTATGTTGATGTGATTATTGCAACCAAAAATTAAAGGAAAACATGAAAATCGAAAAAGGAAATTTTTGCCCTTTTGTTCAAGGCGAATGCAAAAAACTAGAGTGCAATTTTTTTGTAAAACTCAGGGGACAAAATCCAAACACAGGGGAACCTGTCGATGAATGGGATTGTGCTATTTCATGGATTCCGGTCCTTTTAATTGAAAATAGCCAGATGCAACGACAAACCGGGGCAGCAGTTGAGTCATTTAGAAATGAAATGGTTAAATCAAATGAATCTAGCCAACAAGTGCTGCTTGCTACTATTCACCAAAATGGGAGGCTATTAAGTGGCTGATTCAACTAGCAAGATTGCCATCATTGCAGATGACCAGAGCGTGTATGTAAATGGTGTTGGCTATAACAATCTAACCTTCAGCATTGATTCTTCGATTCATGCGGTTCAATGGTATGGGACTGCAGGAATCATCGAATACAAGGAAATCTTTGATGGAGACAAATTCACTAAAGCTCCCAATGAATCCTTCACCGATTTTTCTCCTTTTCAGTCCGCTCTTGATGCTTGGAACAATCATGTTCCCCCCATTGTATACATTGATGGAGTAGCTCAGATTCCGGCAAATGCAGAATCATCCACGGTTTAAAGGCATTATAAATGCTCGGGATTGCTCCATTCTCCTACAACTCAATAAGCGGGAATCCTTCCCAAAAGGTATATTTCATTGCGAATGTTGCTGATTCCGTTACATCAAACGATAGTACCTCTCAAAATTCTGTTGATGCTGTTTATTCCCTAGAAAATGCACAGATAAATGATTCAGCTTCTCAAAATACGAACTCTGCATTATCCATAATTGAATCTGCTGCTGCCAATGATGCAGCATCAGAGAATATGACCGCGCCAATTTCAATTTTGGAATTTGAAAGCCTAAATGACAGCCAATCAGAATCAATGGCTGCTCCTCAGTCAGTGTTGGAAAGTGCAGCAATATCTGATTCTGTTTCTCAAAATAGCACTGATGCCGTCTCACTGACTGAAGTCACGGTTTCAACTGATTTGGTATCACAGAATTCAACGGATGCAGTAAACGTCTCTGAGGCTGCTATTTCTTCTGATTCGGTATCAGAAAACATGACAGCTCCTATTTCCATTTCGGAACAGACACTTAGCGCAGAAAGAGAAAGCGTTTCGGTAAGTGTTCCGGTTTCTGCAACCGATTCTGGACAAGCGGTTGATTCTGTTTCTGAACAAATGACCTCTCCGCTTTCGCTTGCTGATGCAATAAACGCAAAAGATTCAACGTCTGAAAATATGACGGCTCCGAACGCTGTTGTGGAATCCGCTCTTTTGTCTGACTCTGCTAATGAGGCTATGACCGCTCCTATAAGCCTATTGGAAGTAGTAAAGGCTGTTGATGTGGTGTCAGAGAATGCCGTCGATGGAGTAACCATTTCAGAGTCGGCACAAGCCTCGTCTTCTGACTCAACTTCAGAACAGATGACCGCGCCTAATAGCGTATCTGAATCAGCTAGAGCTTCAGATGTGGTTTCAGAAAACATGACAGCCCCAGTATTCATTGTTGAGGCTGGATCACTGAAGGATGTTGTCACTGAAAACGTGACGGCTTTCGTAACCGTGACTGAAACGAACAAAGCAAGCGATCAGTTCTCAGAATTGCTCACGGCTTTACTGGCCATTTCTGAATCTGGATTTGCCAAAGATTCAATATCCGAGCAAATGACCGCATTCGTTCAGCAGGTGGAATCTAGCCAAATGGCCGATTTTTATCCTCAAAACATGATTTCTTCGGTTATAGTAGCTGAAGAAGCCAATGCAATAGACATACAGTCTCAGCTACTTACGGCAGCGGTTCAAATTGATGAATTTGGTCACGCCATAGATGCTCAGGATGAATCAGTCTATGTTGTGGTTGTGGTGGTTGAAAGTGGCAATGTCGTTGATATCTACACTTGCGCTCCGATCTTCAACAAATCGGAAAAAGTGTGGCATCTTGTCCCAAGACCGGATTATTGGTGCGGTTGCATACTTTCCAGACCAGACTATTGGGAAATGCCTCCCAGATTGAATTATTGGAGACCGAATGAGTAACACTTACATTCTTGAAAAGCGGACCAGTGAGGCAATCTGGTATGACATTGACTGCACCAATATGCTAGATGCTGGCGAGATTATTACCTCAATTCTAGGAATAACAGCAGATCAATCTGGGCTTGTTTTTGCAGCTCCAGCCGTAAACACAGTTCCAGTCACATTTTCTGATGGAGTCACTGCACTTGCCGGGAAAGTCATATCTGTCCAGATTTCTGAAGGTGTAGTTCCAACTGGCTCAACCAATCAAATCTATACCATTCGGCCATTGTTCGATACTAACGAGGGCAACACTCGTGAAGCTACCGTTTTGTTGAATGTTACGAACATTCCTTTCCAGACAGGGAGGATCATCTAATGCCCCTCAAAGAAGGTTATTCAAAAGAGACGATCAGCTCGAACATTGCTGAGCTGGTTAAGAGCGGATATCCGCAAAATCAGGCAGTCGCAATTGCCTATAGCAATGCTCGTAAATCTCACGGTGTTGATGAGAAATTGACTGAAGAAGAGATCCAATCACACAAACGAGACCTCAAGGAAGAGCCAGATTCTGAAATTGTGGCTTTTATCGTCTACACGGACGGCGAAAGGATTCTCTGGATGAAAAGAACCAAGGATGATACCTGGGGCTTTCCCGGTGGTCACGTTGAAGAAGGAGAATCTCCGATTGAAAGCGCTATTCGCGAGTCGAGAGAAGAGACCATGCACGTCCCAGAGACAGGCATTAACCTGATTTATGAAGAAGGCAAGGTTCGACTCTTCGGATGTAATGATGGCGAATTCGAGCCAGAACTGAATGACGAGCACAGCGAATATGTCTGGGCATCCATTGCGGATGCACCTGAACCGTTGTTTCCGAAGATTGACGGGGATGAAGAAAAAATCGCGGAAGCTGCTGAAGCGAACGCTTCGGGAATGGATAAAAGAGAATACGATACGAACGGGTGGTTCGAAGTAAAAGATAACCCTCTCTCAATGGTAGGGGTATTCCCTTATTCTGGTCGGTCGATTTCCGACGAGTGCGACCCAAACAAAATCTATATGGTTTATCGACCCGCTGAGGAACTGGGCTCGTCGGATTGCGTTGATTCGTTTAAACTTATTCCTTGGATTGATAACCATACTATGCTTGGCAGTGAAGATGCTGGATTGACTCCTTCCGAGCAAAAGGGCGTTCAGGGCGTTATTGGACAAGATGTTCATTTCGACGGAATGACCCTAAAGGGCAATATCAAGGTATTCTCGGAAGCAATGGCCAACCTCATTGCTAGCGGGAAAAAAGAATTGTCATGCGGATACCGCTGCAGGTATGAATACTCCCCCGGCGTTTATGACGGAATGCAGTATGATTACATTCAACGGGACATTCGGGGCAATCATCTAGCCCTTGTCGATAACGGACGCATGGGCCCCGATGTGGCGGTTTTAGACCATTTTACTTTCACTGTAGACAATAAGGAGTTCATTAACATGGCTGAAGAAAACAAAGAAATGGGCGGGAGCCCAATGACTTTGGAGGAAGTGCATAAATTCCTCGAAGAAGTCATGCCAAAGCTGGCAAAGATTCAGCAGCTCACAGGCCAAGAATTTGGTTCTGCTGGTGCGGAAGCTGTTTCCGATGATGACGAAGAAGGTGATCTTCCATTAGAGGATAAGCCCGAAGTAACCGAAGACGAGGAAGTCCCTCAGTACGGTGTAGGCGGTCAGAAGGAAGAAGAAAAGGAAGGCGAAAGAGGCGAAGGCATGGACGCTGCAGCTATTGCTAGAAGCGTTCAGTTCTCAATCGCGAAAAAGAATAAGCTATACGAAAAGCTTTCAGCCCATATTGGAGCGTTCGATCACTCTGAAATGGACCTGAGCAAGATGGCAAAGTATGGCTGTAAAAAGCTTGGCTTGGATGTTTCGAAAGAGTCACGAGTGACTTTCCTTGAGGCATACCTTATGGGCAAGGGTGCTCCTTCACGTTCTGGCATGGACTCTGCTCCTGCTGCTCGTAAGGGCAATTTCGTTTCACGTTTCTTGGAAGGTAAATAATCATGACTGCTGCGAGTTTCCAATCCGTAGTTAACGTCAATCTCGGTTTCGGTATCCCCGGCGAATTGATTGTTGACGGTCCTCAGCGCGTTGATTCTCTTACGCTTGACAGCAATGGCGGTACTATCGGCCTTGCTTTCACGAAGAGCAATTCAACGAACATTGCAACCCAAGGTGGCACTATCACTTCTGGCTCAACCGTATTCGCGGGTATTTTGGTCAATCCAAAAGCTTACGCTTCTTATGGTGCAGTGGGTGGCGCTCCTCTTGATCCAACCATGTTCCTGTCAGCTAATTCACAGGGCGAATTCATGACGATGGGAACCATCGTTGTAAGCCTTACGGGTGCTGCAAACATTGGTGACTGGATTCAGTACAACACCACGACTGGAGTTCTGTCTGCAGTTGCTCCCGGCAGCTCAGAAACCACTGGCAATGCCCTCATCCCAAATTGCGTTGTTTGGAACTATCCAATCAGCGGTGCTGGCTTGACGGCTATCCGTATCACTGACTAATAAGGACTGAAATATGAGCAACTCTCTCGAACGCAGCTTTATTGGACCCCGCGATGTTCGTGCGGTCCAAATGTCTGCCGATGATGTTTCCGATTACGCTGCACTCGGAGACCTCGGTATTAACTTTGGCGCGAAGAACATCCGCGCTATGGCCAACTATGCAATGGATACTCAGGCCGATGTATCCCAGCCTAGCATCACGACTCCTGTTCAGTTCCTTCAGAACTGGCTTCCCGGTTTCGTCAAGGTTGTAACTGCAGCTCGTAAAATCGACGAGCTTTGCGGTATTTCCACGACTGGCTCATGGGAAGATCAGGAAATCGTACAGGGCCTCTTGGAGCCAATCGGTAACGCCATTCCTTACGGTGATTACACGAACGTTCCTCTTGCCTCTTGGAACACCAACTTTGTCCGTAGAACGGTTGTCCGTTTTGAAAAGGGCATCAAGGTTGGTATGTTGGAAGAAGCTCGCGCTGCTCGTATCCGTATCAGCTCTTCTGCTGAAAAACGCGCTTCTGCAGCTTTGGCTCTTGAAATTCAGCGTAACCTCGTTGGCTTTTACGGTTTCAACAACGGTAGCAACCTGACGTATGGTTTCCTGAATGATCCGGGCCTCCCTGCTTATGTGACCGTTGCTGCAACGGGAACGGGCGGTTCTACGCTTTGGAGTACGAAAACCTTTTTGCAGATCGTTGCTGACATTCGGGTTGCTGCTGCACAGCTCCAAACCCAGTCTCAGGACACGATCAACCCAGAAAGTGCTGAGCTTACTCTGGCCCTGCCAACCGATGCTTATCAGTACCTGTCAGTAACTTCTGACTTCGGCATCTCGGTTCGTGACTGGTTGAACAAGACCTATCCAAAGCTGCGCGTTATTTCTGCTCCTCAGCTCAATTACGCAAACGGTGGCGCTAACGTGTTCTACCTGTATGCGGAAGAAGTTGAAGATGGCGCAAGCGACGATAGCCGTACTTGGGTTCAGGTTGTACCTGCCAAGTTCCAAGCTCTCGGCGTAGAGAAACAGGCTAAGGCTTACGAAGAAGACTACAGCAACGCAACTGCTGGCGTACTTCTGAAAAGACCTTATGCAGTGGTTCGTTACTCAGGAATCTAACGGGGAGGGGCGGTCATAGACTGCCCTTACTTGCTGGAGTAACATTGGATCGGCGGGGGGATTTCTCCCGCCAATTCAACACAAAAGGATAAAGAAATGGCAAAACACTACGTTTTTTCAACGCTTGCAAACGATCAACTCTATACGAACTGGAATCAAGGCGGTGCAGATTTGCCCGTCAAAGGTCATTCAGTTCTCATCAAGGGCGGTACAGGTGTTGCAAACGATCGACTGATTACCCCTATCGGTGTCAGCACTGAGATTTCTGAATATGACCTTGAAGAATTACAGCGCAATGTGCAATTCAAGGAGCATGAAGCAAAAGGCTTTCTGGTAGTTAAAGCCAAGAATGCAGAAGCCGAAAAAGTTGCTTCCGATATGAATATGGAAGATGAATCAGCTCCCTTGACGGATGCTGACTATAAAACCGATGAAGAGAAGCCAAAAGTAGGCAAAGGCTAAATATGACTTCCACGACCCCAACCTTCAACGACTCAGCATTTAGAGAACAGTTTCCCCAGTTTGAGGATACGACTGCCTACCCAACTGCTCAGCTTGATGGTTGGTGGACGATGGGAACGGCCTATATCAACATTGATAACAACTATCCTTGGAACTTCAATTCTAAGCAACTTCAGTTGGCTATAGATTTGATGTGCGCTCATCTTGCAGCATCATTTACGCTAATCAATAGCGGAATCCCTGCTGTAGTTGTGTCTGGATCTTCCGAGGGGACTGTTAACGTTTCTCTCGTGCCCCCTCCAGCAAAAACAGCGTTTGGATGGTGGCTATCTACTACCCCGTACGGAAACCAGCTTAGAGCCCTTCTAAGAGCCGTTGCTAACGTTGGTCTATACGTTGGTGGCAGCATCGAGAATCAAGGCTTTAGACGCGCTGGTGGGATATTTGGTTAAATGAAGAAGCTCAACCTCGAAAAGATCAAGGCAACTTTTGAGCGAGTTCCTGAAGAATTCGATGGTATGGTTGCTCAAGTTGGCTTTCCATCTGGGATAAATTACGAAGAAGGCACTCCAGTTGCTTATGTTGCGACCATTCAAGAGTTTGGAGCACCAGAAGTTAACATCCCTCCTCGTCCCTTCATGCGTCCAACTGTCAAAGCAAATAAGCACGAATGGACAAAAATCATTGCAAGCAGAATTCCAAAAGTAGTCATGGGCAAAATGACGGCTTTTGACGTGCTAGACCTTGTTGGGATATCCGCTGCTGCTGATATTCAAGTTACTATTTCAAAAGTTGATTCACCTCCCAATTCTCCAGCGACAATCAAAAGGAAAGGCTCTTCTAAACCTTTGGTTGATACTGGTTTAATGGTTGCTTCGGTGCAAAACGCAGTCAATAAGGCTGGTTCTGACTTTACCGCGAAGGGTGGCTAATGAATCTCCGAGCTATTGCTAACAAATATACCCAGATCACGAATAAAAACGTTCAGATCCAATGGAAGCAATCCAATGGATATATCACTGATGATGCTGGTCGGCGTACCCCTCAGACCATTACGTTGACAGTTGAGGCTCAAATTCAGGCTCTTAGCGCGTCCGACTTACAACATACTGACGGTCTGAACATCAATTCAGTTATGCGCTCGGTTTACCTCTATGGCAATGCTGTTGGCGTGGTTCGAGTGGATCAGCTTGGTGGTGACATTCTGGTTTTCCCTGAGATCCCCGGAGGATGCAATAGGAATTGGTTGGTTACACAGGTTAATGAGACTTGGCCTGATTGGTGTCATGTCATTGTGACTTTGCAGGACGATTAAAATGGCCGTGACGATAGACATTATCGACCAAGACGTATTTCGGGCGTTTGTGACGTTTTTTAAAACGTACATTCCGTCCAATGTAGAAATTATTCAGCAGCAGGACAACAGGGTTCCAATGCCAAATGGCCCGTTTATTGCGATGAATAATAACGGGATGGATAGGCTCTCCTTCAATGTGGATACTTACGACTCCCTAACCCAAGGAAAGTCTATTCTTTCCTCTATGATCTATGAAGTGCAGCTCGATTTCTATGGCCCATTATCTCAAGCATGGGCAGCGGAAACGGTAACTTTGTTTAGGGATGAATACGCAACCGAGATTTTCCCGGCAAACATTCAGCCTTTGTATGCTGATGATCCTGTTCAAATTCCGTTGATTAGTGGAGAATCCCAGTATATTCAACGCTGGAAATTGGCAGCGAGAGTACAATACAAGCCAACCGTTTCAACTGTACAGCAATCAATGCTGGCGATTGAAATTGATCTTGCCCCTATAGACCAGACATTTACACCATAGGAGAATTCATGAGTACCATTCCTTTTTCTCAAGTTGTCAATGTTGTTCCTTCGGTTCTGTCCGCGAATGGAGAAGCAGTCGATCTTAACGGTCTTGTGCTTACTCAAAACGTCTCAGCTCCTTATGGATCAATTTTGACTTTTTCAAACGCTGCTGGCGTTCAGAGTTATTTTGGCGCGTCTTCAACCGAAGCTGCAATTGCCAACATTTACTTTGACGGCTTCACGAATTGCACAGCACTGCCCGGAACGCTCTATTTCACGCAGTATCCAGAAGCAGAAATTGCTGGCTGGCTGATGGGCGGTTCACTTGCGTCTATGACGCTTGGTCAGCTTCAGGCTTTAACGGGTACGTTAACCATTACGGTTGCTGGAGTAGCTAAAACATCAGGCACGATCAATCTTACCTCAGCAACTAGCTTCAGCAATGCTGCAACAATCATTCAGGCAGCGTTTACGTCCCCCGGCTTTACCGTTACCTACAATGCAACATTAAGCTCATTTGTGTTTACGACAACGACCACTGGCGCAACGCAGACCATGAGCTATGCAACAACGGGAACGCTTGCAACTGCTTTGATGCTGACTCAGGCAACGGGTGCAACTCTGTCTCAGGGCGCTGCTGCTGGTACACCTGCTTCATTTATGGCAAGCGTATTGCAGCTCAATCAGAACTGGGCTTGCTTCATGACCGCATGGGAAGCTGTTTTAACTGAGAAAGAGGCATTTGCAACATGGAGCAATTCAGTAGCTCCTCGCTATTTGTACGTTTGCCAAGATTCAGACGTTAATGTTTTGAACGCATCAACAACCAATACCTTTGGCGATTGGCTGCAAACGAACCAGATTATTGGGTCTTGCCCGATTTTTGGTGATTACACTCACGCTGCTTTTGTTTGTGGGTATGCTGCTTCTCTTGACTTTGCCCGTTTGAACGGTAGAGCCACGCTTTGCTTCAAGTCACAATCTGGACTTGTTCCTTCAGTGACGAACTCTACCCAATACGCTGCAGTCCTTTCGAATGGATACAACTGCTATGGTGCTTGGGGAAGCAACAACCCAGCCAATAATCAGAACTGGTTCGCTCCGGGCTCTGTTTCTGGCAAGTGGCTCTGGGCTGATACTTACCTGAACCAGATTTGGCTCAATGCTAACCTTCAGTTGGCTATGGTCAACTTGCTGACTCAGGTAACTGCAGTTCCCTACAATGCTCAGGGTAACGGCTTGATCTATGCTGCTGCACAGGATCCAATCAACTCAGCAATTAACTTTGGCGCGATCAGAACTGGAATCAACGTATCTGCTGCACAGGCTGCAGAAATCCAGTTTGCAACTGGCGTGAATGCTGCGCCAACGATTGCCTCACAGGGATACTATCTGCAGATTCTGCCAGCAACGGCTCAAACCCGCGCTGCTCGTCAATCTCCTCCAATCACTCTGTATTATCAGGATGGTGAGGCGGTTCAGCAGATCGTTATGGCTTCAATCGCAATTCAATAAGGGACTGAAATATGGCAACTATTACCTCAGCAAACGCTATCCTTTCGTTAGCGGTCAATAATTACTTTCCGGTCCCTCAGACGATCCAAGGCTTTGCAGTGGATGATGCTTTCGAGGGTGAAGCTGTAGAGCAGTCAGAAGTCCTTATGGGCGTAGACGGCAAGCTGAGCGCTGGCAAGGTGTTTGTCCCATACAAGATGACTATTCATCTTCAAGCAGACAGCCCCAGCGTGTTCCTGTTCGACGCATGGCGCAACGCTCAGGACGCTGCAGTTGATGTTTTCTCTGCTAGTGGATCAATCACGCTTCCATCAACGAGCATGGTTTATACTCTGGTAAACGGATTCTTGACCTCTGCAACTCCGTTCCCAGGTGTTAAGCGGACGTTAGAACCTCTTGTTTATGAGATTACTTGGCAACGTATTATTGGTGGGCAAATCTAAAAATGGCTAGAAAGGAAACGTCATTCACAGCGGACTTCGGGCGCGATGCAGGGAAGCAATTCCACATTACCGAAATGTCCGCTTCACAGGCTGAGAATTGGGCTTTTAAGCTTATTCTTGCTATCGGTAACTCTGGGATTGAAATCCCAGACCATTTAGCAGCTCAGGGAATGGCGGGGCTCCTAGCGGTGGGCTACTTGAATCTTCTCAAAATTCCATTTGAGGCTGCAAAGCCTCTTCTGGATGAAATGATGGGTTGTATTCAGGTAGTTCCCTCCCCCAACATTAAACGTGTATTGATTGAAGATGATATTGAAGAAGTGAAGACCCGATTAGCCTTACGGAAGGCTGTTTTTGATCTTCACACGGATTTTTTTTTAGACGCAAAAGAATCGACTTCGGAATCAGAAGCACAGGGAAGCGCAACAATCGGCTCATCGAATATCAAGCCACGCCACAAACGATAGCAACGGTTATCTCGGCAAGGCTTGCAACACTCCATGAGCTTGATACCGTTTATGGTGTTGAGGACTTATGGATTCTCCTTGAAATCAACGCCATTGATAGACATAACGCAAACTTAGCGAGTCAAGCATAAATGGCAACGGTTATTGACAGTTTAATGATTGAGCTTGGGCTGGATACGTCCAAGTTCAGCACTGCACAAAAAAAGTCAGTCGATCAGCTTCGGAAGTTCGACGATCAATCTACCAAAACCTTCAAGAATACCCAGCGAGGAGTAAACGACCTCGGTGATGGGTTTACAAAAACCCGTGACGCTCTGCTCTCTTTAGGCACAGCTATCGTCGGGATGACTGGCTTTAAGGACATAATCAAGGATACGACCACAACCAACGCAAACATTGGCAGGACAGCTCAACTGTTCAAAATGTCAGCTACGGAATTGGATGCTTGGGGCCAAGTCATGAAATCAGTTGGTGGCGATGCTTCCGACTTTCAAGGCTCAATGCAAAGCATCAAGCAAGGATTATCCGCTGTTCAATTTGGCGATGCAGCAATCCTCAAGCCTTTGGCCATTCTTGGGGCTACTGATGCTGTAGACATTAAAACCCAGAAGGTCGATGTACTAAAACTGGCCGATGCCATTAAAAAATTCACCGACACTTACGGCGAAGAGACTGCATTCTTGCAAGCTCAGGCAATCGGCGTAAACCGCGAATTGTTCATGGTTCTTAAAGAAGGCTCGGCTTCAGTGCAAAGCCTTTACCAAGAGGCTGAGAAAGGCTCTGGAGTTACTAATAAAAACACTGAAGCAGCAGCAGCGCTCCAAAAGAAATGGGGTGATGTTTCACGAGCAATGGATGCTGCGAAGAATGAGATAACAGATCAACTTAATCCATCCATGATGGAGTTAGCCAAGCTAACAGAAGCAAGTCTCCGGTTGTTCGTAGAATGGGACAAAACTCTAAATGGTGGCCTCACCACTACTCTTGCATTTGCTGCTGCCATTGGGTCTCTCACGGGCGCGATGAAGCTATTGGGGCTTGCTGCTCCTAAGTGGATGCTCAAATCTTTGGGGACGGCTGAACTTATCTTTCATTCTGGAGAGTTAAATGAGGGAGAAAAAGAGATTCTCCAAAAAGAACGGGAGAGAATGCAGCCAAGAGGAGGCACTCCTGAACAAGCAAAAAGTTTGAGCGACTTAGAGTCTAAATACAATCTTCCATCCGGGATGCTGGACAAGATTTGGGCACTTGAGTCTGGGCGTGGTGAAAAGATGGTATCTCCAAAAGGAGCTACTGGACACTTTCAATTTATGCCAAGCACTGCAGCCGAATATGGTCTTAGCCGTGAAGATACTTTTGACTTTGAGAAGTCATCCGAAGCTGCAGCTAAGAAAATGTCCAACTTGATGAAGTATTATTCTCGTGATGTTGATAAGGCTGTTGCTGCTTACAACATGGGAGAGGGGAATTTAGATCGTGTCGGCTTGGAAAACGCATACCCAGAAACTAAGGAATATCTTAAAAAATATCATCAAGGAATTCCTACCTCTGGCGCTTCTAATTTCAAGCCATTGCCCTTGGGTACTCCTATTGGAGCGACTGAGCCCGGACCAGAATCGGCAGGTAAGCCTTCAGAAAAAGCGCTTCTTAATAGATTTTGGGAGCGGTCAGTTTCTGACTGGAAAGGCTACGGTCAAATGGCGATTGATGCCAACAACCGAGCTGGTCAATCCATTCTGCACTCGATAATGAATCTTTCAAATATCACCCAATCCATGCCAAATATGCCACTTGGAGCATCTTCAATGATTCCCAATTCAGGAAGAGGTGGAAGTACGATTATTGAGACCAACATTGGGAAAATAGATGTAAACACGCAAGCGATTGATGCCAAGGGTATTGCCAAAGACATTGGCGAAAGCATAAAAACTAATCAAATTGTCAACGCTGGAATGCAGGGGCCTAGATAATGCCACTTATCCCTTATCCTAACGTTCCTCCGCTTCCCGGAGTCCCGCCTCTAAGCAGAACTGGCGCTCAATATGTAGGCGCTGCTTTGGCGGTTGTTGCTCAGTTTCTTCCTACTGACTTATTTGGGCAGCAATGGGCAATCATCGACAATGAAACCGAAACGGTTGTATTGGTTCCAGATTCATTTGTTGACTTTGAATTCAAGCAAGATCAGAAGATTCCTATTTATCCATTACAGGCTGGAGCATTTGCCAGCTACAACAAGGTCAGCTTGCCTTATGAAATCAGAGTAACTGTTACTTGCAGCGGAAATGGTCCCATGCAAAAGGATAACTTCATCAACACTTTGAATCAGCTTCTGACCTCATTAACGCTTTTGGACATTCAGACTCCGGGGAAGACCTATACAAGCGTTAACCTTGTTCATGTCGATTACAGGCGCGAAGCTCGAAATGGCGCAACCTTAATCATTGCTAAACTTTGGTTCCAGTGGGTGAGAATCGTAACGTCTAGCGCTCCAACGGCTCAACCTGATGGAGAGTCCCCAACTTCGAACGGCCAAGTATCGCCACAAGAACCAACGGCGCAAAACGCAGCTAATGGAGTGAGTTCAACCAGTGCGGGGAACATTCAATGACGATCCAAATAGTTCCTATCACTTCAGTTGCAGCTCAGACTTTTACTATTCAGCTTGGTGGGCAAAATTGCGCCATAACGCTCTATCAAAAAAGCAACGGCCTTTATTTCGATATGACCGTGAACAACAGTACTTGCGTCAATACGGTGCTTTGTTTGAACTTGGTCGGTCTTGTTCGAGAAGCTTATTATGGATTTGGGGGACAGCTTGCATTTGTTGATACGCAAGGTACAAGCGATCCATACTACACGGGCCTTGGGTCTCGTTATCTTTTGGTGTACGAATCATGAGTTTTGCTTTTCGACAAATTGATTTGGTATTTAATACACCAAACCAGACTCCGCTTTTTTTGCAGAATATCAAATGCTTAGCCACAATTACCAATCCCGGAGGTCAAACTGCTTGGGGTCAATTGCAGCTCAAAGTTTTTGGTATGACGCTCGATCAGATGAACACTTACTCAAGTACTGGCGCTTCATTTGTAACCCTGCAAGAACAATCCGTCATTGTTTATGCGGGGAACCAAGACGGGGCTATGAATCAAGTTTTCTCGGGAACCATATTCAAGAGCTATATGGACTTTTCGCACCAACCAGAGATTTCCTTCACTTGTGCAGCTCAGGCTGGATTTTTCCCTAAAGGCAATGCAAACGCTGCAAACACTTATCCCGGAGACCAAAACGCAGAGGACATTATTGAGGCTCTCGTCAAACAGTTAGGCGGTCCTTGGACGTTTGTGAACTACCAGAAAAAAGCTCATGCCGTACTTCAAAATCAATATGTCTATGGTTCTGTCATAGATCAGATTTCAACGGTTGCTAGAGCTGCTCGGTTCCCAGTCAAATTCGAAAATAATCAGGTCACTATCTGGCCAAACTATGGCGTATGCGACGATACGATTGTAGAAATAGGGCCAACAACCGGAATGGTTGGATATCCATCTTATTGGGAGTCAGGTTTTATTGTGAAGACTGAATTTAACCCTACGGCCACCAATGGTCGGGCGGTCAAGCTAACTTCTGACATTCCAAAATCTAACGGCACTTGGCCCATTATCGAGTCAACCCATGAGCTTAGCACTTTGACTCCTGATGGCCCTTGGTTTACAACTGTAAAATTATCATCTCCTCCTCATGTCAGCCCCAACTAATCAGCAAGTCCAAACAAACTACGTTGCTGCTGATGCAGCTTCGGAAGTTGCTCGTCTTAATTACATGATCCGAAGCGCTCTGGCTGGCGTTCGGACAGCCATGCCAGTGCAGGTATTGGCAGTTTCAAACTCTGGAGGACTGTCCCCGGTTGGAACGGTAAACATCCAGCCCCTAGTCAATGCAGTAGACGGCAACGGCAATTCATGGCCTCACGGCGTGATCTATAACGTTCCATACATGAGGATTCAGGGCGGGGCCAATGGAATAATCATTGACCCTATAGTGAATGACATTGGGCTTGCAGTAGTTTGTGATCGAGACATTTCCACAGTGCAGAATGTTGGAAACAGCATCAATCCTCAAACTGGGAACAACTTTACTTCTGCCCCCGGTTCAAATCGCAAAAATGATATGTCCGATATCGTCTACTTGATGACCATGATTGGGCTTGCTCCAACTCAATATGTCCAATTTAACAGCGCGGGAATCACGATCCTTTCCCCTACTCAAGTTACAATAACTGCACCAAACATTAGCTCAAGCGGTACTTGGTCCCATACTGGATCCTTTACGGCAACGGGTGATGTTAAAGGTCAGGGAACGAGCCTCCACACTCACGTTCATTCTGGCGTTCAATCTGGTGGAAGCAATACGGGGCAACCAGTATGACGATCATTCACAATACGCTTTTACTCGATCAAACAGCTTGGGATTTGGTTCTCGATGCTAATGGAAACATTGCGCTTGCTGGCGCTCCCTATGCTATCGCTCAAGATGTAGCCTCGGCTACTCGAACTTTTCTCGGTGAATGCTGGTACAACACCAATTTGGGGCTTCCCTATTGGCAGGATATCCTTGGAGAATTCCCCCCCTTGTCTTACATTGCACAGCAAATGCAAACTGAAGCTTTGCTTGTTCCTGATGTTGCTGAAGTGCAGGTAAACTTTACAAAATTCCAGAACCGATCATTGGCGGGTCAAATTGAATTCATTGATACGGATGGAGTGGCTAACAATGTCGCTTTCGGAGGCTAATAAATGACCACAAACGTTCCTGCTATTACATGGGTCAATGGAGCCCCTGTTCTCCCTACAGAACAGGCCATCCTTACAGGAGTTCAAACAGACATTAACGTTGCCTTTGGTGGTGGCGTTAACTCGCAGCTTACAACCCCACAAGGCCAACTTGCTCAATCTGAAACGGCCATCATTGGCGAGAAAAACAATGAAATTGCTTATATTGCCAATCAGGTAAATCCAGCCTTTGCCTCTGGCATTTGGCAGGATGCTATTGGTTACATTTATTTCATGACTCGCATTCAGGCAGCAGGAACCGTTGTTCAGGCAACTTGCACAGGAGCGGTGGGAACCGTGATCCCTGCTGGATCTATCGCTCAGGATACTAATGGATACCTTTACAGCCTCACGGCTTCAGTAACCATTCCAGCCAGCGGGAACATCGTTGGAACATTCCAGAACCAAACCACTGGCGCGATTGCTTGCAACGTTGGAGCATTGATTAAAATTTATACCGCTGTTGCTGGCTGGGATACGGTATACAACTCAACGGCTGGAACGCTTGGAAATGCGGTAGAAAGTAGAGCAGCATTTGAAGCCAGAAGGCAAAACAGCGTTGCAGTGAATGCAGTCAATTCTATTCAAGCAATCCTTGCTTCAGTGCTGGCGGTTCCTAATGTCCTTCAGGCCGTAGTGGTCGATAATCCTTCAGGAACTGCAATCAGCTACGGATCCACTAGCTATTCAATCGCTGCTCATTCAATGGTTGTTTCGGTTGGTGGTGGTTCCTCCTCTGCTATTGCACAGGCAATCTGGAACAAAAAGCCTCCGGGTTGCGGATATAACGGGAATACAACCGTTACGGTTTATGATACGTCCTACGCAACCCCGATTGCCTATTCCGTCACTTATCTGACCCCAACTGCAACGAATTGCTATTTTGATATAGTCATTAAAAGCAATTCTTTGCTTCCATCAAACATTACTCAGCTAGTCCAAAATGCGGTTGTTGCTTCATTTAACGGCCAAGACGGGGGGCAAGCTGCTTACATTGGGCAGACTACTTATTCAGGGCGCTATTACGCCAACATCAACGCGATAAGCCCTTATGTAAATATCGAAGAAGTCTATCTTGCAGCCTACAATTCAGTAACCGCTGGATCTTTTGTTATTGGTCAGTTCTATCAAATTTTGACGCTTGGCTCGACTACGCAAACGCAGTGGAACACGATAGCAGGAACTTCCGGGGTTACTTATGCGGTGGGCTCAACATTCACCGCTGCAACTACTGGCGCAAGCTCAGGCAATGGCACAGCTCTGCAATTTGCGCTTTTGGTTGCATTCGGCATTGACCAGCTTCCAGTTCTTTCTGCTTCAAACGTAACAGTGACCCTGGTGTAATTATGCAAAACTGGGACGAGACACTTCTTAGCCAATACTACAATTCTCCAACGATTTATTCGCTGTTGAAGTCATACAATGACGCTGTAGACCCAGCAAGTGACATTGCACAGTTTTATGCAAACATTTGGGACGTAAACACGGCTGTTGGAAGTGGTCTTGATATTTGGGGGCAGATTGTTAACGTTTCGCGGTATCTGCAAATTCCGGGTTCACCAAACTTTTTGGGTTTTGATGAAGCTTATCTTTTAGCTTATGCCTCAACTGGTCCCCAGCCTTTTGGACAAGCTCCATTCTATTCTTCTGTTTCAAACACCACGACTTACTACCTATCAGATGACGTTTATCGCCGTCTGATTATGGTAAAAGCAGCGGTCAATATCAGCAATTTGTCGATTCCAAATATCAACAGCTTTCTCCAGTATTTTTTTGGCACTTCGGTATCTGGAAGCCCTTATGGAATCGTTTATGTGATAGATGGCTTAAATATGAGCCTGACGTATCATTTCAACTTTATTCCGAATGCTTGGCAGCTTGCCATTGTGAATAGTTCGGGCGTGTTTCCCCGTCCGGCTGGCGTACTTGTCAACGTAACTTATTAACAGGATCAGAAATGCAAAGCACAAACATCCCATCAAAGATTCAGATCCCTTTTGCAAACTCGGCGGGATCTAGTTACAAAAACACGATTCCACAGGCTTCTCAAATTGGGATAACCAACGGGAAAGCCTCTTTAACTGATGGATTTCCTCCACTTACATTTCAGGCTATCAGCTCTGGCGGTGTCCCTCCTTTTGGCGCGGATTTCAACGGCATTCTTTATGAAATCACTGCCATTCAGCAATGGCAGGAAGCGGGTGGACTTTTCACTTATGACGCAACATTCTCCTCAACCATTGGAGGATATCCCAATGGTGCTGTTCTTTTGGCTGCAGGGCTGAGTGGGCTTTGGCTGAATTCAGTAGATAACAATACATCCAATCCTGATACGGGTGGTGCTGGCTGGATTTCTCTCGCCTTCGAAGGATCTCAATCCGTAACCGTTACAACTGCTGATGTAACTCTTACTACGTTACAAGCAGCTTATCCGGTATTGATTATTTCTGGAGCCCTCACTGCAAACAGAAATTTAATTTTTCCGGCTACAGTTGGCGAATACATCGTCCAGAACAACACCACTGGATCATTTACTCTCACGGCTCGGACAGCTTCTGGCACTGGTGTGACCCTCACTCAAGGGCAATCGACTTTTATTTATGGTGATGGTGCAAATATCAGTTTTGCCGATTCAGCAAAAGTTGCCAGCTTTAATGGGCGAGTCGGAACCGTTAGTCTGACCTCCTCAGATGTAATTTCTGCTCTTGGATTTACGCCTTACAATGCAGCTAATCCAGCCAATTATGTTTCAAACACTCCGGGATTAGTAGATTGGTTTGCTTCAACAACTGCTCCTAGCGGATATTTGGCTTGTAATGGCGCAGCAATTTCAAGAACAACTTATTCCGGATTATTTTCAGCGATTGGCACAACATTTGGAGCAGGTGACGGATCTACTACATTCAACATTCCTGATTTAAGGGCTGTGTTTGTTCGGGGATGGGACAATGGACGGGGACTAGATCCCAGTCGCGTTTTTGGATCGTATCAAGCCGACTCTTTTGGAAGCCATACTCACACAGATACGGGCCACGGGCATTTGGATAACATAATCTTGGGTTCTTCTGCTGGAAGTGGAAATGGATTGTGTGTTGCTCCACAGACAAGCATAGAAAGCCCTTCAAATCGCGTTCAGATTCAAAATGGATATGCTGCCCTTACTAATACGGGTGGGACAGAAACCACACCCAAAAACGTTGCTCTTCTGGCTTGCATCAAATACTAGGAAAAGGTTATGACTCTCATTTACAACTATTCAAACATTACTGGCGAATATCTCAGTTCAGAAGATGCAAGTTATTCTCCGATTGAGGAGGGAGTGATTTTGCTTCCTGCATTTGCAACAATTGAAGCTCCTCCTGTTGTACTTAAAGGAAGCGTTGCGGTTTTTTCTGGTGGATCATGGAGCATTCAAGAAGATCATCGTGGGACCGTCTATTGGTTGCCTGATTTCAGTCAAAATGTTCAAATAGATTTAGGTCCGTTTCCAGAAGGTTCGTCATTAACCGCCCCCGAAGATCATGTGGGAATTATTTATTGGCTTCCTGATGGTTCTCAACACATCATGGCAACAAAGGGACCGCTCCCTATTGGAGCATCAACTATTGCCCCAGCCCCAACAAAAGACCAGATCATCCAATCGTTCAATAGCGAAGTTCAGGTGAATCTTGATAATATTGCGAAATCATGGGGCTATGACTCTCTGTTATCGGCAGTCTCTTATGCGACCTCATCAAATCCACAATACAAAGCTGATGCCGATTCTTTAATAGCTTGGCGTGACAGTATTTGGGCTGAGGCGTACACTATTGAGCAAGGCACTTTGCCTGACACTGCAGAAGCGTTTGTGGCTATGCTTCCAGCAGCACCTACTAAGCCAACCGTTTAAAAAGGAAAAAAATGGCACTTACAATCACAGTCGAATCAACCGTAGAAGTAGATATCATTCTTGAAGGCTTGCGTAAGCTTCCAATGGAAAAGTCTGAAATGCTGGTATACGGAATCCGGATGCAAGTCATGCAGCAAATGCAAGCTCAAGCTGCCCAAGAAGAAGCACATGCTTCTGAGGCTGTAGAAACACACGATGAAGAAGCAAAAGAGGATTAAATATGTCACTGAAGCAACTCGTTTTGGAATTAACCACTGAAGCTCGTCAAGAGCTGCGCTCTATTCTGGATTTCGTAGAAGCAGAAGAAGCCAAGCTTGCTGCTGCTGTAGCCGAAGACGTTAAGAAGGAAGCGGAGGCAGCAATTGCTGTTGCCGATGCTGCAAAAGCTGCTGCTGAAACTGCCCAGAAAGCAGCCGATGAAGCTGCTGCGAAAGCCCCCGCTCCTGTATCCGAGCCAATTTCTGAAGCTCCTGCAGAACCAGTCGGGGATACGTCTGACCCTGCAGCATAAGGAGTAAACATGAGTTGGGAGGCCATTATCGCATCCGTCACTCTGTTTTATATGTTCGTTAGTGGTGTAATCGGATGGTGGACAAAAAGCATATCCACAAGTCAAAAGGGAATAGCTGACGCTCAAACAGAACTGGCTAGAGATATGAAGAATTTAGAGATTCTCCTCCCAACGGAATATGTCAGAAAAACTGATTTAGACGCTCGATTATCAAGGATGGAAAGGACTCTTGATTTGATATTCGACCGTCTAGACGGCAAAGCGGACAAACCATGATTAAGAAGCTTTTAGCTCTTTTCAAGCCCAAACCTTTCGATGTTGAGCCCGTTATAGGCTCATATTTTGATCGTCATCCAGAACATCATCCAGACAAAAAGCCCAAAAAGGCCAAGCCAAAACCCAAGGCCGAGCCCAAGCCTCCAGCAGCAAAGAAAGCTGCACCAAAAAAGAAAGCCAAACCAGAATGAACATAAAGCAGTTTTTCTTAGACATTCTTACCGAAGATGACAACAAGACATTCTGCCTTGCTAGATCCTGCACATTGATGGCCTCAATCACTTTTTGCGCTGTAGGCTTTCTCCATATATTCAAAGGTTTACCTGTTAACTTTTCTGATTTCGGAATAGGTTTTGGGGCCCTGTTAGGTGGTGGTGGCGTTCTCATTGGCGGGAAAGCTGCAACCCAGAAAGAGCAGTCATGATTTACCTGCAGATTTGCGTCCTTCTGGTTTTGTGCGGATTCTCCGCGATGGTCACTCATGAAGTAGATACGGCCAAGTATCAAAAGCTGATTGCTCAGGAGCAGCAGAAATCTGCACAGGCTCAGAAGGATGCTCTTGACCATGAGAATATGGTTGTCTACCAGCAAGCCCAGATTTCGCAGAACAAACAAAAGGAAAAAGATGACTTACAAGCTCAGTATGATTCTCTTATTGCTCAATATCGCGGGATGCTCAAGCAACCCGGTTCTGGTCGAGCAACCTTGCCCAGCTCCTCCCCCGCTCCAGTACCAGCCCAAGGACTCCGCTTACTTGAGCAGGATGTCGAATCTCTTATCAACTTTGCCCGTGATTGCTCCGCAACAGAAATCGAACGGAACGAAGTGATCCAGAAATATAACGCGCTCAAATGATGCAGTATTCCAAAGACGGGCTCCATTTGACGGAGCAATTCGAGGGCTGCAAGCTCGAAGCGTATCCAGATCCGGGCTCTGGCGGGACTCCTTGGACTATCGGATACGGCCACACTGGGCCAGAAGTCAATCCCGGAATGAAGATTACACAGACGCAAGCCGAAGACTTGCTCATGAGGGACGTTCAGAAGGCCGTGAACGCTGTTAATGCTTTGGTTAGGGTCAGACTGTCACAGCAGGAATTCGACGCGCTGGTGGACTTTGTATTCAACGTTGGCAGAACCAACTTTCAGAACTCAACATTGCTTCGACTTTTGAACGCTGGAAATTACAAAGGCGCTGCCGAACAGTTCGATGATTGGGATATGTCTCACGGAAAGCACATGGCTGGATTGCTGAGACGCAGAATAGCGGAAAGGGATGAGTTCCTTTCTGGCATGAAATGAAATTCTCTGACAGCTCGGACGATTTACGTCCAAAGCACTCAAAACAAAAAAGGCAGCATCCGACCAGCGGGTACTGCCTTTCTTGTAACGCCAAACTCGATCACGGATCTTTTTGTGATGATTGGTGCAAAGAAGATCACGAATTTGAACAGGAAATGAGGAAGATCATCGGAAAGCCTAAACGTTAAACAATCAGCAATCCTATGCAATCATCTAACAAATCTGCTTCTGCCGAACAAACAATAACCTGGTCTTTTAAGGCTTTCTTAGGCCTACCTTGTGGGTTTTTTTTCATTCATGCAGCTCATTCATAATAAGTCGTGATATCGTTTTCTGACAAAACCCATGAGCAAGTGCAACCGCTTACCGAATGTAATGCTTTTATTTCAAGAATTGGGTCACATAATTCAGTTAACGCAAATTCAACGTCTTTTGCATATTCTTTTTCGCAAGCTCTTTGCGGGTTAACGTGATATTGATCGAGAATTTCTCTAATAAATTTAAGCCCGTTTTTGTTTACTTTTTTTATTTTATAATCGTTCATTGTTGTTTCCTCTTAGTGCGCTAAAGGTGTTTTAAGCCTTTTGACGTGGTTTTTATGATGGAGGATATACTTCTCCCCCATTTCTTCAATCATTCTTTCAGCTCGAGCTTGATGGTATTCAGGAAGCAAATCTCTTATTGCGTCCATTTTCCCGGCTCGAATCATTTGTTGAATTAAATTTTGGTCATTGTTTGTCATGATGTCTCCTTTTCTTCAATGCTATGGTTAGCAATCAATTCATGATGCCCCGGACACATTTCATGATGCAAATCCAGAAGCTTCATGATGCTGATGTAAGGCGGATAATAAACTTCAGATTCCATTTGTCGAAGTTCTCCAACTGAAAATCCAGTTTCCATTGCTACTGTCGCGTGAGTCAATCCGCTCCGGCGAAGGTTTCCAACAATCAAGCTCCAGTTAATTTCATCTGGATAATTCATTCTTTTCCTCCAATCCCGTGGTGTCGTTCTGTGTAGCGGATTCCTTCTTCAAAATTGTTATGTAAGTTCCCCCACTCACCTCTCCAGCCCGTCATCGGCTTCCTTTCTTACGCGGGTCTGGTGTAGAGGTTGTGCTTGCCAACTGGCAATAACTTTATTCCGTGAAACTCATAAGGCCCTTGATCGGTCTCTTTAACATCAACCCACGCCACAGGCTCATCGGATTCTGGTTCGCAAATAAGGTAATTACGAATTTCTTCAAAGGCGTGATGCAGCCTGTCAGAGCAGGGGCTTGACGCAATGTCATAAGCATCAATTGCTTGTATCAACAACTCGCGTTCTTTATTCACATTAGCCCCCAGTAGCCGTGACAAGCCCGTAAGCAAACAAACCGCCCATAACCACCCCTAGTGTTATGAGGCTGGCGTATTCAACCCACAGCGGGGCTTTCTTTGGCTCAATGAAGTTTCCTTGGTACATTTTGTTAGGGTTGTATTTATTTTTCATTTTCTTTCCTTTCGTGATGCACCATCCTTGGCGCAGTTTTATTTATGCAAATTGATAATAGATTTCTGCTGCTGCTGCCTCGGCAGCCATTAAAATGCAATCTTCTTTTGTGAAGTTGCCATCTAATTTGTTTTTAGCCAAATGGCAATAGAAAGTTTTTTCAGCCAATAATGCTGCTTTAAAACGTTTTTGTTTTGGAATTGTGCGTATTGCTGCAATCATTACTATTGGTGCTTTCATTTGTCGGTTTCCTTTCGTGGTTGAAAATAAGAAGACGATTGAAGTATGACATATTGTCATACATTACGCAATAGGGAAGACAAAAAAAAGGCGAACCGTGAAGATTCGCCAATGATGGACTTCTGAGATCCATCGGAGAGTAAGCAGGAAACACAATCTCATGAGGAGATCGAGGGCAACTTTACTACAGACAAAGATAGTTCTGCCAATCTTTCCTCATCAATTTCCTTGTGTCTTTGCTTATGGCAAATTTGACAAAGCCACATGACCAGTAACGGATAGTCATAATCCTCATGATGGGCTAGTGATTTCTCATAGCCACAACGCTCACAGGGCTGCTTTTCGAGCGTACCGTTCTTTAGTGCTCTGCTAACTGCATTGTGCGCTGCTGCGCGTCTACAGTCGGCTTTACGCCATAGCCTGTTACTCATGACGTTAAACGCTATACGTTCCGGGAGTTTTCCACGCTCCCGGTCGTAAGCTCTAATTCGCTCTATGTTGTTCAGTCGATGTTGAATAGAGTCTTCACGCTTGCATTGTTTGCAGACATTAAGATGACCATCGGCCATATTTGGATGCCTGTAAAACTCATGCAGTGGCTGACTTTCCTTGCACTTCTTGCATATTTTGAAATTGACCATGCTGCATCCTCCGATTAGAATGAATCCCTTTCAAATCAACAACATATCAGAAAGGCACGTCCGAATCAAAACCATCTTCATCCATTTGACCTTGATGATTGCCGTTTTGTTGCCCTGAGTTGTTATCCCTGCCTCCCAGCATTTTCATCGAAGAGCCCACAATTTCAGTGGTGTACTTCTCGATTCCGTTGCCATCAGTATATTTACGGGTTCTCATTTGGCCTTCCACAAAGCAGACAGCTCCTTTTTTTAGGTATTCCCCTGCAATCTCAGCCAGTCGGTTAAAGAACACTACTCGATGCCATTCAGTGATTTCCTTTTGCTGGCCCGTTTGTTTGTCCTTGTACCGCTCAGTCGTTGCGATTGAGATATTAGTGACCGCTTGACCCGCTTGGGTATATCGGACTTCTGGATCCTTTCCGATATTTCCTATCAACATGACTTTGTTCAGACTAGACATAAATGCTCCTATTTGATTTGTAATGACGTTCCAGCGGTAAGAATTGCCCCTTCGATTTCGACTCCAGCTTTCAAGTCATCTTTGAGTTTGGCTTTATCCAGGACCGGAGGCGGTGGCTCTGGGATCGTGAAATACTTGTCTGGAATCTTTGCCTCGTCCTCAACCTTCAGGGCTGGCGGGTTTTTCTTCACACTTATGACGAAGTACGGGCATTCAATCTTAGTTATCCCGGTCCGCTCCATGTTGACCTTCAAGTAGTCTTTGATTTGGTCTATCCGGTTCTCTATGGCTTTTCGTCTTGCTGCCATATCTTTCTCGGCTTCCTTGATAGCTGCAGCCGTGTTTTCAAGATTCCTCATAAACATGGCAACGTTGGTGGATTTAACCTCAAGGTCTCCAGCCATACCTTCAAGCGTATCCGCTAAGATTTGCTCATCTAGGTCCATATCCTTCAGCTTTTCCATGTCAGCAATGTAATTGTCGGCAATTTGATAAAGCGTTAAATCAGTCATTATTGATTCTCCAATTTTGCTTTTGCTTGGTCTTTTGCTTCAGTGAATCGCTTAATAGCATCTTGGTCTTTTTTGCCTTGAGCCAGGCGATAAGCCGCGGTGTAATATTTTTTTATCTCTTCTTCATTGCTAGAAGATTCAATGGCCGATATAAAATCAATAATCTGATTCTCTGGGATCTTCTCAAGCGTAGGTTGCTTGGTTGGCTCAGGCTGGATTTCGTGAGTTTGATTCTCTGAATCATTGTCTCCTTCCGTTGGAATCGCAAAAGCCTGAAGTGCTGCGTATTTATAAGCTGCACTCATGGCCTTGTTGGTTGCCTTATCTCCGCTATCCATAGCTTCCCCAAAAGTTTTGATGATGTGTTTGCTGCCATCTTCAGAACTTACAAAGTCAAATTCAACCTCAACAGTGACATAAAATAGGGCCAAACCTCTTTGGCTAATACGCTCGACACAATCTCGCGCAATAACTCTAGGCAGTATGCAGAGCTTATGCTCGGCTAACAGTGGGCTGATGGTGTTGAAAATGTCGTCAATTCCTCGAAATTTGTATCCAGCCCCTTGAGTATTAGTTCGGCTTTTGGTGATGCCAATTTTGGATAATTCAGTTTGCACTGAGTTAATTGCTTTATAAACTTTCATTTCATTTTCCTTTTTCGTGGTTAATTTGGGATGCCGTCCCAAAAGTTTTCGCATTCAGGCTCCGAAAAACCGTAACGCTGGCATTCTTTGACATACTCCAACCTCTTCAAATCTTCAGCAGTTGGCTTCTGTCCTGCTTCCGCTTGCTGAACCGCTGTCACATTTGGGAATGGCAGGTGGTTAATGTACGGATACGCAATAAATCCTAAAAAAAAGCAGATAATGTTAAGCATGATTCACCTCAGAACGGTGAACAGATGACGCTGATCGGAACTGGCGCATTGCCATGATCCGTTTTAACGTATAGATAATTTACGTTTGGCCTCATCTTGTTCATGACGCACTCACGCGATTTCATAAACACTTCTTCGGGGCTCATGGCTTCTGGGCCATCGTAGTTCCTGAGCTTGTAGACAGGCTCAACAGGAAGAATTAAAGGCGGTGGGGCTTTAGACGCGCATCCAGCTATGCAGACTGGAAGCGCTATGGTGACTAGCTTTAGCATTTGAAAAACTCCTTTCGTGGTTAATAATCATCTTTGCATCTATTGTAATACACTTCTGAAGCCTTGTCTTGCGCTTGTTTCTCCCAGTATTCAAGAGAAATACACCAAAGCGCTCGGCCAAGTTTTTCGTATTCGCGCTGCTCGATGTAGTCTTCAAGAGTTTCAATTTGCTCTTGATCTACTTCGGAGAGGGCCTCTACAAAGTTGTCAAAGCTATCGGGGTTGTAATCTCCTTTAAGCAGCTCTTCCTCAATCGCTTCCAGAGCGTTATCTCTGTCGCACTGGTCTTGGTAAGGCTTTTCAAGCCAACGATCATAGTCCATGATTTTCTCCTTTCGTGGTTAGTTTGACAGGGTTTCGTAAGCTGCCCAGCACTCGTACCGAATGACTCCGGGGCCATCGTACATTGGGCCAGCAAGTTCAGAGAAAGTTGGCTTGCCCTTGATCTCATCTCT
>Ga0316220_1000778_pt1 | contig 41968 bp, 49 predicted proteins | sample TBH18005metaG_FD_203632 | JGI IMG/M metagenome (GOLD analysis project Ga0316220, IMG submission 203632) | Freshwater microbial communities from Trout Bog Lake, Wisconsin, USA - TBH18005 | ecosystem: Environmental > Aquatic > Freshwater > Lake > Hypolimnion/Profundal zone | place: USA: Wisconsin... | reverse complement strand
CGGCTGCAGGGGAGGTAGAACTGGAGGTCAAGGACGTCCAGTAACCTGCTTGCGGCAAGCCCAAGGGTGGAATTGGCCGGGGATGCACGGGGATGGACGGGGATGGAAAGGGATGAAAAGCAGTCAGGCCAGAGCCGAATAGCAGATCATGCAAGCTGCAAGCTTCAGGAAGGCCAGGTGGATACCTATGGAACGAGGCCTTGGCGAAAGGGCCTCGAATCGTCGAGGTGGATTTAGAAATGCCGTCATTCCTGTTTACACATATCAATCGCCAAGAACAGGAAAGGGCCCCTTCCGGGGCCCTTTCACTGCGGCTTGGTCGAGCTTACTTCTTCTCGGCGGGAGCGGCTTCCTTCTTGGCAGCCTTGGCCTTCTTCGCCTTGGGGGCCTTGGGGGCCTTGGCGGCGGCATCCTTCTTCGCTTCGGCCTTGGGGGCTTCAGCCTTCTTCTCTTCGGTCAGGGCCTTCTTGGCCTCGGCGGCGGGAGCGGCTTCCTTCTTGGCGGCCTTGGCCTTCTTCGCCTTGGGGGCCTTGGCGGCGGCATCCTTCTTCGCTTCGGCCTTGGGGGCTTCGGCCTTCTTCTCTTCGGTCAGGGCCTTCTTGGCCTCGGCGGCGGGAGCGGCTTCCTTCTTGGCGGCCTTGGCCTTCTTCGCCTTGGGGGCCTTGGGGGCCTTGGCGGCGGCATCCTTCTTCGCTTCGGCCTTGGGGGCTTCGGCCTTCTTCTCTTCGGTCAGGGCCTTCTTGGCCTCGGCGGCGGGAGCGGCTTCCTTCTTGGCGGCCTTGGCCTTCTTCGCCTTGGGGGCCTTGGGGGCCTTGGCGGCGGCATCCTTCTTCGCTTCGGCCTTGGGGGCCTCGGCCTTCTTCTCTTCGGTCAGGGCCTTCTTGGCCTCGGCGGCGGGAGCGGCTTCCTTCTTGGCGGCCTTGGCCTTCTTCGCCTTGGGGGCCTTGGGGGCGGCGGCATCCTTCTTCGCTTCGGCCTTGGGGGCCTCGGCCTTCTTCTCTTCGGTCAGGGCCTTCTTGGCCTCTTCCTTCTTGGCCTCGGCCTTCTTGGGCTCGGCCTTCTTCATTTCGGCCTGCTTGACTTCAGGCTTCTTGACGTCTTTCTTGGTTTCCTGGGCGAAGGCCGGGCTGATGAGGCAGGCGGCGATGAGCAGGGCTGCGAGCTTGTTCATTGGATCTCCAGAGGGGAACCGGCACGGCCGGATGTTCTGGGCCTGAATAAGCAGGTTCCCTGCCAATTTTTAACATTATTTATTTCAGTAATTAGATAAATGTGTCCGCAATAATCCGCGTTGGATTCTGCAACGCGTTGCATTCTGCATCAACCCGGCTCGTCCCCGCCCTCGGCCAGGCCCAGGTCCTTGAGCTTGCGGTAGAGGGTCGTCCGGTCCTTGCCGAGGATGTCGGCGATCCGGCTCTTCCGGGTCTCGTGCTTGAGGAGCACCTGGATGTAGCGCCGCTCCAATTCCTCCAGGTTGGGCAGGTGGTCCCAGCCCTCGATCAGCTCCAGCAGCGGCGCCGGCGCACCGGGCAGGCGGGCGCCCTTGGCACGCTGCTCGTCCCGGATCTTGGCGGGGAAGTCGTCGGGGGTGATCTCCCGGCCCCGGCTCAGCTGGGTGAGGTGCTCGATGATGTTGCCCATCTCGCGGACGTTGCCGGGCCAGCTGTAGGCCTCCAGCTGCTGCCGGGCGTCGGCCCGCAGGCTGTAGGCATGCCCGTCCTTGGCGCTGCATTCCCGGAGAAAGTGGTCCAGGAGGGCCGGGATGTCCGACACCACCTTGCCGGTGCGCTCATCCCGGCTGAACCGCTCGCGCAGCGGCGGCACCCGGATCTCCACCACGCAGAGGCGATAATAAAGGTCCTCGCGGAATTTGCCGGCCTTGACCAGCTGCGCCAGGTCCTTGTTGGAGGCGGCGATCACCCGCACGTCCACCTTGGTGGTCCGATTGCCGCCCACCCGCCGAACCTCCTGCTCCTGCAGCACCCGCAGCAGCCGCACCTGGAAGCTCAGCGAGGTCTCGCCGATCTCGTCCAGGAAGATGGTCCCGCAGTTGGCCTCCTCGAACAGGCCCTTCTTGTCGCTCACCGCGCCGGTGAAGGAGCCCTTCACGTGGCCGAACAGCTCGGATTCCAGCAGCCCTTCCGGCAGGGCCCCGCAGTTGATGGCCACGAAGGGATGCCCCTTGCGGTCGCTGCTCATGTGGATGTTCTGGGCCACCAGCTCCTTGCCGGTGCCGCTCTCGCCCTGGATGAGCACCGTGGTCCGGCTGTTCTGGAGCGAGGCGATGGTCCGGTAGACCTCCATCATCTTGGGGCTGGAGCCGATCATGGCGCTGGCGTCGAGCCGGCCGGCGCGGCCGGCGCCGGCGGGTTCGACCCGGCCGGCCTTCATGAGCAGGGCCCGCTTGACCAGGGCCTTGAGCTCCACATTGTTCCAGGGCTTGGAGATGAAATCGAAGGCCCCTTCCCGGACGGCCTCCAGGGCCTTCTCCAGGGTCCCGAAGCCGGTCAGGAGGATGGTCTCCACCTTGAGGCCCTTGGCGATCCGCAACAGATCCAGCCCGTCCATGCTGGCTTCCAGGTTGATGTCCGAGAGCATCAGATCGAAACCGCCGGCTTCCAGCTGGGCCACGGCCTGTTCCGGCCGGGTCGCCTTGACCACCTCCACGGGCAGCCCGAAATCATCCCCCAGAAGGAGTTCAAGGAGGTCACAGGTCTCCTGGGAGTCATCCACCACCAGCACGCGCGCCATCGTCTCCCCATCCGGATACCTGAATCTACCGCATTAACGCCACGGATGAGAATACGCCCACCCGGGGCGGGGTCTTCTACAATGGAGCCATGACCACCCAACCGACCCCCCCGTTCGATGAAGGCCTGGACCGCCTGGAAGCCCTGGTGCAGAGCCTGGAAGCCGGCAACCTGACCCTGGAGGAGGCCCTGCTCCGGTTCGAGGAGGGGGTCAAGCTGAGCCAGGGGCTCCAGCAGCAGCTGGCCGCGGCCCAGCGCAAGGTCGATGTCCTCAAGCAGGGCCTGGGCGGCGAATACCGGGCCGAACCCCTGGATGGGGAACCCGCGTGAGCGCCCCCGCCTCCGTCCAGGTCAAGGCCGACCTGGACCGGCTGATCCCGCTGCTCGAAGGCCGGTTCCTGGAACCCTTCGCCCAGGGGGAGGCGCCCGCGCTGGCCCTGGCCATGTCCTACAGCCTGCAGGCCGGCGGCAAGCGGATCCGGCCGGTGCTGTGCATGCTGGCCGCCGAGTCGCTCGGGGCCCCGGCCGAGGCGGCCCTGGGCTGCGCCACGGCTCTCGAATACATCCATACCTACTCCCTCATCCACGACGATCTCCCGGCCATGGACGACGACGACCTGCGCCGCGGCAAGCCCACCTGCCACGTGGCCTTCGGCGAGGGCCCGGCGATCCTGGCCGGGGACGGCCTGCTCACCGAGGCCTTCACCCTCCTGGCCGCGGACCCCGCCCTGCCCCCCTCCCGGCGGGTGGACGCCCTGCGGACCCTGGGCGAGGCCGCCGGCTGGCGGGGCATGGTCGGCGGCCAGGCCCTGGACCTGGAGGGCGAGGCCCGGACCCGCGGCGGCGAGCCGGTGGGCCTGGCCGAGCTGCAGCTCATCCACCGGCTCAAGACCGGAGCCCTGCTGCGGGCCTCCCTGGAGCTGGGGGCGATCGCCGGCAACGCCGACCCGGACCAGCGGGCCGCGCTGCGCGCGGCCGGAGAGGCCCTGGGGCTGGCCTTCCAGATCCAGGACGACATCCTGGACGCCACCGCCACCGAGGCGGCGATGGGGAAGCGGGTTGGCAAGGACGAGGGCAGGGGTAAAATCACCTACCCCCTGCTGCTCGGACTCACCGGAGCCCGCCAGGCGCTGCGGGAGGCCACCGAGCGAGCCCAATGTCAGCTTCAATTGCTTCCGAATCCGCATTCCCTGATCAATTTGGCCATCTGGCTGGCGGAGCGGGGCGCGTGACCGCCTATCCGCTGCTGGATTCCATCGCCGCGCCCCAGCAGGTCCACCACTTCTCCCTGGCGCAGATGGAGCAGCTGGCCAACGAGGTGCGGGCCTTCCTGATCGCCTCCGTGAGCGAGACCGGCGGCCACTTCAGCTCCAACCTCGGCACGGTGGAGCTGACCGTCGGGCTCATGCACCACTTCGATTTCCTGGTGGACCGGATCGTCTGGGACGTGGGCCACCAGGCCTACCCCTACAAGATCCTCACCGGCCGCAAGGACCGCTTCGGCACCATGCGCAAGCACAACGGCCTCTCCGGCTTCCTGAAGCGGGAGGAGAGCATCTACGACCACTTCGGCGCCGGCCACGCCAGCACCTCGATCTCCGCCGCCCTGGGCATGGCCAAGGCCCGGGACCTGCAGAAGCAGGACCACACCTGCATCGCCGTCATCGGGGACGGCTCCATGACCGCCGGCATGGCCTTCGAGGGCCTCAACCAGGCCGGGTTCCTGGAGACCCGCAAGTTCATGGTCATCCTCAATGACAACGACATGAGCATCAACCCCAACGTGGGCTCGCTGCAGGGCTACCTGAACCAGATGATCAACGGCCAGTACTACAACCGCTGGCGGGACCGGATCGAGCACGCCATCAAGGGCATCCCGGTGGCCAGCGTCAGCCGGCGCCTGGCCAAGGTGGCCAAGTGGAGCGAGGAGTCCTTCAAGCGCATCGCCGTGCCGGGGCTGCTGTTCGAGGACCTGGGCTTCCGCTACCTGGGCCCGGTCAACGGCCACGACGTGGCCGCGGTGCTGCGGGCCCTGGGCGAGGCCAAGGAGCGCATGGCCGAGGGCCCGGTGCTCCTGCACGTGCAGACCAAGAAGGGCTACGGCTACGACCCGGCCGTGCGCGACCCGCTGAAGTGGCACGGGGTCACCGCCTTCGACGCCGAGGCCGGGGAGATCATCAAGGCGGCGGTCGATCCGCTGAAGCCGGCCACCCCTTCCTACACCAACGTGTTCGGCACCACCCTCACCGAGCTGGCCCGGAAGGACGAGAAGATCGTCGCCATCACCGCCGCCATGCTCGACGGCACCGGCCTGAACATCTTCCAGAAGGCCCATCCGGACCGCTGCTTCGACGTGGGCATCGCCGAGCAGCACGCGGTCACCTTCGCCGCGGGCCTGGCCTGCCAGGGGCTCCGCCCGGTGGCGGCGATCTACTCCACCTTCCTGCAGCGGGGCTTCGACCAGGTGCTGCACGACGTCTGCCTGCAGAACCTGCCGGTGACCTTCGCCATGGACCGGGGCGGCATCGTCGGCGCCGACGGCCCCACCCACCACGGGCTCTATGACCTCTCGTTCCTGCGCTGCATGCCCAACCTCGTGCTCATGGCCCCCAAGGACGAGAACGAGCTGCGCCAGATGCTGTTCACCGCGCTCTACTGCAACCGGCCGGCGGCCCTGCGCTACCCCCGGGGCAACGCCCTGGGGGTGGCGCTCCAGGATCCGATCGCGGCCCTGCCCATCGGCCGCGGCGAACTGCTGCGCGAGGGCGACCAGCTGGCGCTGGTGGCCCTGGGCACCATGGTCGGCCCGGCCCTGGCCCTGGCCGAGCGCCTCGCAACGGAGGGGATCGCTTGCGCGGTGATCAACGCCCGGTTCGTCAAGCCGATCGACCAGGACCTGATCTGCACCTGGGCCCGGCGCACCCGGGCCGTCGTGGCCATGGAGGAGGGCTGCGCCCCCGGCGGATTCACCTCGGCGGTGGCCGAGGTCCTCGCCGACCAGGGACTGCTCCGGCCGCTCCTGCGCTGCGCGGTGCCGGACCACCTGGTCCACCACGGCGAACAGGCCCTGCTGATGGATGAGGAGGGCCTGAGTCCCCGGGCCCTGTACGAACGCGTCAAGGATTTCCACCGCCGTCTTCCGCCCCCCTGATCCCAGGAGGCACCCCTGCCTGCCCGCGCCTGGCTCCCCCTGCTGCTTCCGGTCCTTCTGACCGGAGCCGCCCGTGTCCAGGCCGGCGCACAGGCCACGGCGCCGGCCGTGGCGCCGGCCTGGGATCCGATCAAAAGCGCCACCGGCTGGGCCTCCTTCGACCGGGACGGATCCTGCGTGTTCTTCGAGCCGGCCAGCCGGAGGCTGCAGGTCTGGTCCCGGGAGACCGGGGTCTCGGACACCCTCGACCTGTCCAGGCTCCGCGGCCTGCCCGACAAGTGGGTGCTGGACCCGGCCGGCAACGCCTGGGTGGTGACCGGCACCACCCTGCAGCGGGTGGCGCCGGACGGCCGGATCGGCCCCACCTTCGCCCTGCCCGCCGAGGTCGCCGACCTGGCCTGGGACGCCCGCAGCTTCCTGCTCTGTTTCCGCGGCAAGGAGGCCTACCTGGAGCGCCGGGACCTGAACACCGGGGCGCTGCTATGGTCGGCCGGCCCCAGGCCCGCCAAGGACGAGAACGACCCTCTGGACCGCCACCACGTGACCATTCCCGAGGACGGCCGGATCCTGCTGAGCACCGGCGACGGCCTCAACCTGCTGGTCCTGGAGCCGGCCAAGGGCGAGTGGCAGGAGACCATCACCTTCAAGCTCAAGGGCGAGCGGCCCCCGACCCTGGCCCTGGGCGGCGCCGGCCGCGGCGCCCTGGCCTGGTGGCTGGACCACAACGTCGCCGTGGCCGCCATCCCCGCCGCCCAGCTGCCGGGCCGCGGCCTGACCGGCCTGGTCCTGGCGCGGATGGACCTGGGCACCCATGAATTGACCCTGCTGTCGACCGATGCGGACGAGCGGTCGATGCTGGTGGGGATCCTGGACGGCAGCGCGGTGCTCAGGCGGCCGCAGGGGGGGCTGGCGTTCTTCCCGATCCCCTGACCGCGCTACTGGCGATAGGCCTTGCCGTGGTCTGGCTCGAAGGCCGCTACGATGATCACCGAGTGCTGTTCCAGGATGCACAAGGCCCGGGCCCCGCGGCCGAAACGGAAGCTCCATAGCTGCTTGCCGGTTGCCCGGTCCCTGAGGCCCTCCAGCTTTTCCCAGTTCAGTCCGGAGTGGCTTCGCAGGCCGATCAGGTCGAGGCCGCCAATGATCCTCAAAGCCTTGAGCGCCGCCTTGCGGTGCACCAAGGCCATTGTTCGCAGGTCCCGGACCGCGGAAGGTCGAAGTTCGCAAGTAATAATCGGGAGGCTTGCTGTCACAGTACCCCTCTATAAACCTGGTCATAATAATTATATTTTAGTATATAATGTTCAACTATAATAAATTACCGTATTGCGGAAAATGGGCATCCTTACCTTAATCCAATTCGACGGGATCCACGCCCAACTCCCGTGCCAGGGCCTCGAGATCCGCCCGGGACCTTATCTGGCGACTCGAAGCAGGATCTGCCATGGCTGCGGCGACCCGGTCCAGGACTTCAGGCTTCCAGGCCCAGAGTTGGCTCTTGGGAACCGCCACAATAGGAACAATCAGAATACTTCCATCGGGAAGCAACTCGAGTTTCATAGGATCGCCGGCCTTGATTCCGGAATTTGGAGGCAGGGTGATGCGCCGACGGGCATCGGCCTGGGCGAAAGTGGTCATGACGATTACCTCGGTTTCAACGGATTTTCTGTGGGTGGCAATTTAATATCATATAATTCAGGGCCACCCCGGGATGCGGGTAATACCCACATTCCCATTGTCCATCATCCAATTCATTCCGCAAGGGGCTCCGCCGCCTCAGGCCGGGCTGAGCACCTGCCGCAGATCGCAGACCAGCCGCTCCAGGAGTTCCTCGGTCAGGGTCAACGGCACCTGGCGCTTGGTCTCGTCCCGGCGGTGGAAGGCGATGCGCTTGACCTCGACCTTCTCCCGGCCGATGCAGATCTCGTTGAACTGGATCTGGGCGTCGTCCTTGTAGGGGGGCAGGCTGCGCAACTGGATGTACATGCCGCGCCGGTCGTGGTCGACGATCTCCAGGCGCTCGTCCAGGTAGGTCAGGCCGCGGGTCAGCTCCTCGGCCCGGGTGCGCAGCTTGGCGAAGGTCTGCTTCTTGCCGGCCGGGCGCTCGAAGGTGATGTGGCCCAGTTCGATCCCGGCGACGGTGCGGCGCAGGGCCCCGCGGATCTCCCCTTCGGCGGCCGGATCGCCCTCGGCGAACGCCTCGAAACCCCGGAAATCGCCAGGAAGCACCGTGTCGTCGTAGCGTTTGGCCTTCCGGGAAAGCTTCATGGGCACGATCCTGTGGGGAGGATCCAGGTTATACCGGGCCCTCGATTTTTGGCCAACGGGATTTGAAGATCATCCGGTCCATGGTCCGGGAGTAGGGGGTCCAGGCGCCTTCGCCGGCATCCTCGCGCATGGCCCGGAACATCGCTTCGAGCTTGCCGTCCAGGTCGTCCAGGTAGTGCACAAGCAGGGCCTCGGGGGTCTTCGGGAGCACCGGGGAGCCGTATTCAAGCTTGCCGTGGTGGCTGAGGACGATGTGCAGGAGGTGCAGGCGCAGGGGCTCGGGGAAATCCGCGATCTCCCCGGCCGCCCGGCTCACCCACTCGGCCTCCATGGCGATGTGGCCAAGGAGGTTGCCGGCGTCGGAATAGCCGAAGCTGCGCTTGAAGGTCAGCTCCTCGGTCTTGCCCAGGTCGTGCAGCAGGACGCCGGCCAGCACCAGATCGCGGTTCATATCCTGGTAGTGGGCGCACGCCTTTTCGGCCATGGCCGCCACCGACAGGGTGTGCTCGAGCAGCCCTCCGAGGCTGACGTGGTGCATGCTCTTGGCGGCGGGGGCCTGGCAGAAGGCGGCCCGGCGTGCGGCATCCTCGATGAACAGCTTCTCCAGAAGCCGGCGGATCCAGGGATCGCGGATGCCCGCCACCAGGGCGTCCAGCTCCCCCTCCATCTCGGCGGCGGGGCGCGGACTGGCGGGGAAGAACCGGGACAGGTCGCCCACCTCCTCGTCCCGGGCGAAGCGCACCTTGTCCAGGCGGATCTGCAGCCGGCCGTTGTAGCTCGAGATCAGGCCCTTGACCTTGAGGAAGGCGTCGACGGCCACGAGGTCCAGGTCACCCTCGACCGCCCGCAGATCCCAGAGGAAGCCCTTGAGATCGCCCGAGGCGTCGGCCAGCCGGGCTTCTAGGTACTCGGACCCCTTGGCGCTGGTCTTGAAGGCCACTTCCTGGGCCAGCAGGAAGCCGTTGAAGGTGTCGCCCTCCTTGAGGGTGCGGAGGAGCGCCTGGTCGGTCATTGGAATTACCTGCTAATGAAACGTCGGGTTCTTCGGCCGGGGCGCCATGGGATCGGCCATCTGCCCGTCCTCCACCGGCGCCCACTTCTCTTCCAGCACCTCGATGAAGGTCCACTGCTCGCCCTTGGGCACCGTGCCCTCGGGAATGTTCAGGACCTTGGCGCGGATGATCCGGTTGTATAGGGGGAACTCCAGTTCGCTGCCGACCCGGACCTCGTGGCTGGCCTTGCGGGGGGTGCCGTCCACCCGGACCATCCCCTCCTCGCAGAGCTCCCGGGCGAGTTCCCGGCGCTTGACGAGGTGGGTCTTCTTCAGGAACAGGTCCAGCCGCACAGCTACCCCTTGAGAATGGTTTCCTTCGGGACCATGTACCGGATGTTGGTCCGGATCCTCAGCCCCTGCATGTAGTTTTCGATGACGTTCTGGGCCTTGGGCTCCTGCAGCTTCTCCAGGATCTGTGCGCGGACGTCCTTGAACGGCTTGGTCGCGTCCATCTGCGATTCGATCAGCTGGACCATGTAGAAGTTCTTGTCGGTCTCCAGGACCGGGGAGACCTCCTCCGGCTTGAGCGCCAGGGCGGCCGTCTCGATGTTGGCATGGAGGATGCCCTTGGCCATCCAGCCCAGGTCGCCGCCGGTGCTGCGGCTGGTGCTGACCGAGTATTCCTTGACCAGCGCCTCGAAGGCGGTGCCGCTCTTGAGCGCGCCCTGGACCTTGGCCAGGGTCGCCCGTGCGGCCTCCTGCTCGGCCGGGCTCACGCCCTTGGCCAGGACCAGCTCCCGGATCCGGAAGCGCGGAGCCTGCTTGTAGTCCGACTTGTGGTCCAGGTAGTAGGCGAGCAGCTCCTGGTCCTCGATGGCGATCTTGGAGTAGACCTCCCGCTTGAGCACTTCGGACTTCTGCATGTCGCTCTTGGCCCGGCTGATGTAGACCTGCAGGCCGTAGCCGTACGAGCCCTTGAGGGCCCGGTCGAAATCGTCGTCCGAGGCGAAGTGGTTCTGCTTCTTGATGTCCTCGATGTAGTTGCGGATGTCCTCGTCGCGCAGGTCGATCTTCAGGTCCTCGGCCTTGTCCTGGATGATGAAATTATCTACCATCCCGGCCAGGGTCTTCTCCCGGGCGTCCTTCAGCTTCTCGTCCAGGGCCTTGCCGGATAGGGTCCGGTAGAGGGAGGCGGTCTCCTGCTCAACCGCCTGGGAGAACTCCCGGCGGGTGATGATATGGCGGTTGACCACCACCAGGATCTCCTCCTGGACCTCCGGGGTGGCGGCCAGGACGCAGGGCAGGCAGAGCAGCGACAGCCCGCGGAGCCTCATTTGGCCCCTTTCCTGGCCTTGCCGGCGGCCGGGGCCTTGGGGCCTTCGTGATAGCCGGTCTCCTTCTTGGCGGCATCCATGTAGGCGGTCATGACCGCTTCCAGGCGCTCGGCGGAGGCCTGCTGGCGGGCCGAATCCTTGGCCGCCTCGAAGGTCATGGGCACGGCCGGCGTGATCTTCTCGGCCTGGATCAGGTGGTAGCCGAAGCCGGTCTTGACCGGTTCACCCACCTTGCCCAGCTCCTGGCCCCGGACCGCCTTCTCGAAGGTGGGGTCGAAGCGGCCGAAGGGGGTGTTCTCGTAGAGGCCGCCCTTGTCCTTGCTGCCGGGATCGTCGGAGTAGGTCTTGGCCAGTTCGTCGAAGGTCTTGCCGGCCTTGAGGGCGTCCTGGACCTCCTTGACCCGGGCCAGGGCCTCCACGTCGGTGCGGGCCTTCTCCTGGCCCTGGGCGCGGGTGCTGATCAGGATGTGCCGGGCCGAGAAGGTCTCGGGCGTCTTGAACTTGTCGGGGTGCTGGTCGAAGTAGGCCTTGACCTCCTCATCCTTGATGGCCGACTTGGCCTTGAGCAAAGCGTCATCCCGCTCCAGCAGCTTCTGGATCAGCACCTGGACTTCCATGAGCTTCATCTTGGAGGCGAAATCCGGGCTCTTCTGGACACCCTCCTTCCGGGCCTTCACCGCCAGGACACGGTATTCCAGGAAGCGCTTGAGGTACTGATCCCGGGCGCCGGGCATCATCGCCATCTGGCGGCGCTGGTTCTCGGGCAGGGCGACTTCCAGGAACATGTTGAAGTCCGATTCCCTGATCACCTCCGTACCGATGGTGGCCAGGACCTTGTCCTCCTTGGGGGCCGCGGGGGCCGCCGGGGGCTTGGGCGCGGCCTGCGGACCGGGCGCGGGAACCTGGGCCGACAGGGCCATGGCTAGGGTGGTGAGGATCAGGCTGCGGAGCATGTAAATCCTTTGTCGATCAGTTCCGGCGGCCGCCCGAAAGGAGGCGGAGGAGGTTGAGGAAGATGTTCAGGAGGCTGATGAACAGCGACAGGGCGAAGCCGGCGGCGTCGCTGTAGTCGCCGGTCTTGAGCATGGTCGAGGTGTCCCACAGGATCTTGGCGGAGCAGGCGATGACGATGATCGCCGAGATCGCCAGGTGGAAGATCTCGACGTGGACGAAGAACCCGATGAGCATCGCGATCATGGCCACGACCAGCCCGACCGTGACGAAGCTGGCGAGGAAGCTGAAGTCCTTCTTGGTGATGAACGCCACCGCGCTGAGCACCAGGAAGTCCGCGGCGGTCATGGCGAAGGCGGTCAGGACGATGGAGGGGCCGGCGGCCTGGGCGGCGGCGATCATGGCGATCCCGGCGATGATCCCCGAGACGTAGGTGAACAGGGCGTAGGCGTAACGGTTCCAGGGCTTGGTCCGGCTGACGGACTTGGCCCAGAAGAACGCCCCGAAGTAGCCGATGAGGATCGGCCAGATCGCGAAGTTGCCGAAGGCCCGCGACAGATAGATAAAGACGTATGGTGTACTCATCGCACCCACGGCGGCCACGGCAAAGCCGCCCATGAGCCAGAGGTAGACGCTGCGGACGAAGGAGATCCTCTCCTCGGCCCGGGAGGCGCCAAAGATGGTTCGGCCTTCATAGTTGTATTCCATGCCACAAACCCCAGAAAACCCCACGCGCGGGGGACCTATCATCCTAGCACCGGACCAACCCATTGCCGACCTGATCTCCGGGAGGGCAGACTGGTTCACAAGTTCAAGTAATGGTGCCCGTCCTTGAAAGGTTCCCGTTGTCGACCGACTCCCTGCCCCTTCCCCCGGAATGGTCCCGGCGCCTGGACCGCCTGGCCCTGGACCGGGCGGCCGCCGGCCGGACCCGGACCATCACCCCCGCCGCCGGCCTGGATTTCAGCTCCAATGACTACCTGGGGCTGCGGCGGGACCCGCGCCTGGCCCAAGCAGCCGAGCAAGCAGCCAAGGACTGGGGTTCCGGGGCCGGGGGGGCGCGTCTGCTTCGCGGCGGCAGTCCGGTCCACGACCAGCTGGAAGCGGCCCTGGCCGCCTGGAAGGGGCAGGAGGCCGCGCTGCTCTTCAATACCGGCTTCCAGTGCAATGCCACCGTCATTCCCGCCCTGACCGGCGCCGGCGACGGGGTGTTCTCGGACGCCCTCAACCACGCCTCCATCGTCGACGGCTGCCGCCTGGCCCGGGCCGGCGGGGCCCACCTGGGCGTCTATCCGCACCGGGACGCCGCCGCCCTGGACGCTCGGCTCCAGGCTTGGCGGGCCGGTGGTGCGCCGGGCCTGGCCCTGGTGGTCACCGACGCCGTGTTCAGCATGGACGGGGACGCCGCCGACCTGCCGGCCCTCAAGGCCGTCTGCGACCGCCACGGAGCCCTGCTGATGGTGGACGAGGCCCACGCCACCGGCCTCCTGGGGCCCACCGGGGCCGGCCTGGCCGAGGCCCAGGGGGTGGTCCCGCACCTGCTCATGGGCACCCTGGGCAAGGCCCTGGGTTCCTTCGGGGCCTTCGTCGCGGCGCCGGCGCCGCTCTGCGCCCATCTTCTGAACACCGCCCGGGGCTTCATCTTCTCCACCGCCCTGCCGCCGCCGGTGGCGGCCGCGGCCCTGGCCGGCCTGGCCATCGCCCGGGCCGAGCCCTGGCGGCGGGCCCGGGCGCTGGCGCTGGCCGGCCGGGTCCGGGCGGCCCTGGCCCTCCCCGCCCAGCCCTCGGCGATCGTCCCGGTGGCCACCGGTACCGAGGTCCGGGCCCTGGCCCTGGCGGCCGCCCTCCAGGCCCGCGGCTGGGACGTCCGCGCGGTGCGCCCGCCCACAGTCCCGCCCGGCCAGTCGCGCCTGCGCATCACCACCGGGGCCCACCTGGAGGATGATGCGGTGGCGGGCCTGATCGCCGCGCTGAGGTCGCTCCTATGAACTTCCTGGAACTGCCGTCCCCCCTCTGGGTCCTGGGCACCGGCACCGGGGTCGGCAAGACCTTCGTGGCCGCCCGGATCGCCCGCGCCTGGGCCGAACACGGGCCGGTGACCTACCGCAAGCCGTTCCAGACCGGCGTGGCCACGGAAACGGACCCCGAGGCCGACGCCCCCCAGGTCGCGGGGCCCGGAATCACCGTGGAGACCGGCCTGCTCCTGAGGGAACCGCTCTCCCCCATGGCCGCGGCCCAGGCCGAGGGCCGGACCCTGGACCTGGAGGCGCTGGCCGCCTGGGCCACCCGGCCGGCCCCGGGCCGGCTCCTGCTGGAACCGGCCGGCGGGGTGATGGTGCCCCTGGCCCCGGGACGGCACTTCCTGGCCTGGGCCACCGGCCTGCGGATCCCCGCCGTGGTCGTGGCCCCCGGCGGCCTGGGCACCCTGAACCACGCCCTGCTGACCTGCGAAGCCCTGATGCTGCGCGGCTGGGTCCTGCCCGCCCTGTTCCTGAACCCGGGCGCCGACCGGAGCCACGCCGCCGCCCGCGACAACGCCCGGATCCTCCGGGCCTTCCTGCCCATCCCCGTGCACATCCTGGACGAACCATGACCGAATTCGACGCCGCGTTCGACCGCGCCCACATCTGGCACCCCTTCACCCAGATGAAGGACCATGAAAGCGACCCGCCGGTGCCGATCGCCGGCGCCGAGGGGGTCGATCTGCTGCTGGCCGACGGCCGCCGGGTGCTGGATGGCATCTCCAGCTGGTGGACCAATATCCACGGCCACGGCCACCCCCGGCTGGTGACCGCCCTGGCCCGCCAGGGGGCCCAGGTGGACCACGTGATGTTCGCCGGCTTCACCCACGCCCCGGCCCAGGAACTGGTGCGCCGCCTGCTGCCGCGCCTGCCCCGGGGGCTCAGCCGCTGCTTCTTCTCCGACAACGGCTCCACCGCCGTCGAGGTGGCCCTCAAGATGGCCTTCCAGGCCCAGGTCCAGAAGGGCGGGAAGGGCCGGACCCGGTTCGGCGCCCTGGCCGAGGGCTACCACGGCGACACGCTTGGCGCCGTGGGCGTGGGCGAGCTGGACAACTTCATGACCGGCGTGTTCCGGCCGCTGCTGCTGGCCTGCGACCGCCTGGCGGTGCCGGAGGATCCCCGGCGCGAGGTGGCGCCCGACCTGGCCGGCTGGGACGCGGCCCTGGCCGCGGCCACTGAAGGGCTGCGGACCTTCTTCGCGGCCCACGGCGAGCGGCTGGCGGCCTTCATCGCCGAGCCCATGCTGCAGGCCGCCGGCGGCATGCGCATGTGGCCGCCGGAACTCCTGGTGGAACTGCGCACCCAGTGCGACCGCCACGGCGTCTACCTGATCCTGGACGAGGTCGCGACCGGCTTCGGCCGTACCGGCACCCTGTTCGCCTGCGAGCAGGCCCGGGTCCGGCCCGACTTCCTGTGCCTGTCCAAGGGCCTCACCGGCGGCATCCTGCCGCTGTCCCTGACCTGGACCACCGACGAGGTCTACGGCCACTTCTGGGGCGACTACGGCGAGTACCGCACCTTCTTCCACGGCCACAGCTACACCGCCAACCCGCTGGCCTGCGCCGTGGCCTGCGCCAGCCTGACCCTGTTCGACGACGAGGCCGTCCTGGACCGGGCCAGGATCCTGGGCGCCGCGCTCCGGGAGGCCTGGACCGGACTGGCCGGCCACCCCGCGGTGCGCCAGGCCCGGACCCTGGGCACCGTCGCCGCCTGCCGGATCGTCGACCCCCGCACCGGCGCCCCGCACCCGGCCGGGGACCGGTTCTCCTGGCGCTTCCACCGCAAGGCCCTGGACCACGGCCTGCTGATCCGCCCCATCGGCGACTGCCTCTACCTGATGCCGCCGCTGGTGACGCCGCCGGAGCGGATCCGGGAGGCGGTGGCGACGGTATCCACCCTGCTTGGATGAACCGGCCGGCGGGGGGCATCGGGAGGCCGTGGCCTTCAGGATGGCCGCGGCCCGGCCTCACCCGGCTTCAAAACCCGCGCCAACGCGCGGCCCGGCCATGGAATCGGCCAGGTGCTCGCACAGGATGGCCTTGAAGCCGGACGCCAGCCAGGGCGGAACCTGCCGCGCGACCCATTGCGGCAGCTGGCCGGCCTCCATGGCCTCGAGGTCGTCACCCAGGTGCAGCCCGAGGAATCTTTTCACCTCCTCGGTTGGGCGATAGCCCCTGGCCATGAATTTGACCACCCTGAGCGAGAGGAATGGATTCAGGTTCGCGAGGCAGCCCGGCCCCGCGAACTCCAGGGTCCTGCCGGCGATGGCCGCGATCCCCCGGCGGGTCGGGTCCAGGAACAACCCGGTGGCCGGACAATAATAGATGGCGTTGATGGTGAAATCCCGCAGCATCGCGTCCTCGCCCAGGAACCGGGCCGGGCGGCACCGCTGCGCGAACATCGACAACCCCGGCGCCGGCGCCGGCAGCGCCCGCAGGATGTTGAAATCGAGACCGCCCAGGCCGGATTCCCACTTGAGCAGGCCGAAATCCGGGTAGGCCTCCCGCACCTCCCCCTGGTCGAAGGCGCCGCGGACGAACCGCCGCAGCCGCCCGTACCCGGTCCGGACGGCGATGTCCAGATCCCCGCTGACCCGCCCCTCCAGCCAGTCCCGGGGCGCGCCGCCGACCACCCAGGCTTCGAGGCCCTCCCGGGCGAGGCGGTCGAAGACATCCCGGACCCGCTGGCACCCCTTTGGGCCCCCGGACACGACCCGGGCAAGGTCGGAGGCCGCCAGCCGCTGGACGTCCGGTCCCGCCGCGACGGCCTCCAGGTCCTCCTCGAAACGCTGCCTCGGCATGGCGGGCCTCGCGCGGGTTCAGAGCTGCCGGTTGATCACCACCCGCTGCGGGATCGGGCGGCCGAACCCTTCCAGCTTGAAGCGGATCAGCACCCGCCGGCGGAACTCCCGGGCCACCACCCACTGGTCGCCCGGCGTGGTCTTGGTCAGGGTCCGGATGCTGCAGCTCACCGGGTTCATCGTCTCGACCCCGAGGACCTCGGTCGGCTCCAGGACCTTGGGGAGGTCCTTGTGCAGCTCCTCGCCGACCTCCCGGAGCACGCTCATGATCCGGTCCAGATCCTCGTCGTGGCTCACTTCCACGTCGACCAGGGCCTTGGCGAACTGCTTGCTCAGCACCACCACGTCGCTGATGCTGCCGTTGGGGAGGTAGTGGGCCCGGCCCTCCATGTCCCTCAGCATCGTCACCCGGAAGGTCATCTTCTCCACGGTCCCGACGTGCCTGTCCCCCACCGAGATGATGTCGCCGACCCCGTACTGGTTCTCCACCAGCAGGAAGAACCCGCCGATGACGTCCTTGACCAGGTTCTGGGCGCCGAAGCCGATGGCCGCGCCCAGGATGCCGACCCCGGCCACCAGGGGGCCGACGTTGACGTTGAACTCCTGGAGCGTCTCCAGCAGGAAGAACGAGACCACCAGCACCCGGGCGAAATTGGCGATGACCGCGCCCAGGGTCTTGGCCCGGCGCTGGGCTTCGGGGTTGCCTTCGGCCATGGCCGAGGCCGAGCGGGCGACGGCCCGGGAAACCAGCCGGAGAGCCCAGAGGATGATGAAGCAGGTGACGGTCACCGCCAGCAGCTTGCCCAGCTTCTGCCAGCCGGTCTGGCTGAGCCACCCGGCGGCCCGGTCGAATTGCTCTCCCAGCACGATGCCCATCCCCACCTCGATTCCGTTCCCATGATAAAGCTTTTAGGATTTCGGGATCACCCGCCACGCGATGAAGGAGAAGTGCCGCCAGCGGGCCGGCATGTGCGCCCCGACCGACGCCACGGCGGTGGCGGCCAGGTACCACGGCAGCCGGGCCTGGGGCATGAGGTTGCCCAGCCCAAGGAGCGCCAGCTTGAGCAGCACGGCCATGCCGCTGCCCTGGCCCAGGGCCGCGGACCCATTGGCCAGGTCCAGGAGGAACAGCAGCAGGCCGCTGGCCACGGTGGCCAGGATGGCGCCTTCCAGCCGGCCCGCCCCGGCGCCCTGGGCCAACCCGCCCAGGACCAGGGCCATGGCCACGATGTGGGCGGTGCGCAGGGCCACCTGGAACGGCCGGGCCCAGGGCAGGCGGCCGCTCAATGGTCCTCCGGAGCGTCCAGCAGGTGCAGCCTCACCTCGCCGCCGGCCGGGATCGCCGCGGGCCCGGGCGGGATCACCGCCAGGGCGTTGGCGCGCATCAGGGAGGACAGCACCCCGGAGCCCTGGGGTCCGGCCAGGGCCGCCACCAGGCCCTCGGCGCCCTCCCGGGCCACCACCCGCAGGAACTCGGTGCGCCCGGGGTCGCCGCTGCGCTTCCAGGGCGCCTCCAGGCGGGCGCTCCGGACCGGGCGGTGCAGCAGCGGGTAGCCCATCATCCGGCGCAGGGCCGGGCGCACGTAGGCCTCGAACATGAGCATGGCCGCCACCGGGTTGCCGGGTATGCCGAACACCGGCTTGCCGTCCAGGAGCCACAGCCCCAGGGGGCCGCCGGGCTTCTGGGCGACCCGCCAGAAAACCTGCACGGCGCCCTGGTCCACCAGCACCGCCTTGATGTAGTCGTAGTCGCCGACCGAAATCCCGCCGTTGGTGAGGACCACGTCCGCGTCCGCCACGGCCCGCCGCAGGGCGTCGGCCACCGCCTCCCGGCGGTCCGGCACCCGCGGCCAGGGCACCGGCACGGCGCCGGCGGCCTGGGCCTGGGCGCACAGGGAGACGATGTTGGCGTCCCGGATCTGGCCGGGACCGGGCCGGGCGCCGGCGTCCACCAGCTCGTCACCGGTGGTCAGCACGGCCACCCGGGGCCGGGGCCTTACCAGGACCTCCGGGCAGCCGATGGCGGCCAGCACGCCCAGTTCCGCCGGCCGCAGCACCGTGCCGGCCGGGAACACCTGCCCGCCGCCCGGAATGTCCTCCCCGGCCAGGCGGATGTTGACCCCGGCCCGGGGCGCCGCGCCCAGGCTGATCCAGCCGTCCTCGACCCGCACCAGCTCGATCGGGACGATCGTGTCGGCGCCCTCGGGCACCGGCGCCCCGGTCATGATCCGGACCGCCGTGCCGGGCGCCAGGGGGGGAACCAGGGCCATTCCGGCCGGGATCAGCCCCGAGACCGGCAGCCGCCCCTGGGCCGCGTCGCGGACCCGCAGGGCGAAGCCGTCCATGGCCGAATTGGTGAACGGCGGCACCGGCTCGGTGGCGATTACCGGCTCGGCGGCGGCCAGGCCCAGGGCCCCGGCCAGCGGCATCCGGCAGGTTGGCAACGGGCCGATCCGGTCCAGAACCAGGTCCAGGGCCTCAAGGTATCCGAGCATGCTTCCATCCTTGGCGAACCCTATCCTATCAGGCCGCATGGACGCCCCATCCGGCCGGGTCTATCTTGTATGCATGAATGACCATGCCAAGAAGATCATCCGCATCGCCATCCCCATGGGCGAGCACTACGCCATGGGCCCCGGCAAGGCCGATCTGCTGGAGGCCATCGGCGAGACCGGATCGATCTCGGCCGCCGGCCGCAAGATGGGCATGAGCTACCGGCGGGCCTGGCTGCTGGTGGACGAAATGAACAAGTGCTTCCGGGAGCCCCTGGTGATCGCCCGGATGGGCGGCCTCAAGGGCGGCGGCGCCGAAGTCACCGACCTGGGCCGGGAGGCGCTCAAGCGCTATCGGGCCCTGCAGGCCCTGGCCTGGGAGGCGGTCCGCCACCCGCTACGGGAATATCAGCGTTTGCTTGGACTTACGGCTCCGGATTGAATTCCGGGCTAGGCAGGCGCTATATCCCCGTGTAACCATCGAACTCCCAGCCCTCCGGCGCCGGGAGGTGTGCGGCCTGCGCCTTAGCGCCCCCATACGAGGGGCGCGGGCCGCCCACCCGCCACCGGAGCCGGCTGGCCGGAGGTCGCCATGAAAATCCGGATGTCCCTCGTGCTGGCCGCCGTTCTCCTCTGCCTGGGCGTCCCGGCCGCGGCCCAGGGCTCCCTGATCCTGGCCACCACCACCAGCACCCAGGATTCGGGGCTGCTGGACGTGCTGGTGCCGATGTTCCAGAAGCGCACCGGGGTCGCCGTGAAGACCATCGCGGTGGGCTCCGGCCAGGCCCTGGCCATGGGCCGCAAGGGCGAGGCCGACGTGCTCCTGGTGCATTCCCCCGAGGCGGAACGGGCCTTCATGGCCGAGGGCGCCGGACTGCGCCGCCGGCTGGTCATGCACAACGATTTCGTCCTCCTCGGCCCGGCCGCGGACCCCGCCGGACTGCGCGGCAACCCTGCGCCCGCGGCCTTCCGGAAGCTGGCCGCGGGGGCGGTGCCGTTCGTGTCCCGGGGCGACCAGAGCGGCACCCACGCCGCAGAGCGCAAGCTCTGGAAGGCCGCCGGCTTCGATCCCTCCGGACGGCCCTGGTACCTGGAGACCGGCCAGGGCATGGGCCAGACCCTGAACATCGCCGCCGACAAGAAGGCCTGCACCCTGTCGGACCGCGGCACCTGGCTGGCCATGCGCAAGTTCCTGGGCCTGGCGGTGCTGGTGGAGGGCGATCCGGCCCTGGCCAACATCTACCACGTCATCGAGCTGGACCCGGCCCGCTGGCCGCGGGTGAACGCGGGCGCCGCGCGGGCCTTCGCCGATTTCCTGGTGGGCGCCCAGGCCCAGGAGGCGATCCGGACCTTCGGCGCCGACCGCTACGGCGCGCCCCTGTTCTACCCGGACGCCGGTAAAAAGGACGATTAGGGCTTGTATTCAGGGCCACGTAGACTGGGCAATTGCCCTGCCCGCCAGGAAAGGAACCCATGACCAACGCCATCTTCAGCCTGCCCGATGCCTTCAATGAACCGGCCCTGTCCTACGCCCCCGGCAGCCCCGAGCGGGCCCGGCTCAAGGCCGAACTGGACCGCCAGTACCACCAGGTCGTCGATATCCCCCTGATCATCGGCGGCGAGGAGGTGCGCACCGGCCGCCTCCAGCAGGCCGTCTGCCCGCACGAGCACGGCCACGTGCTGGCCAACGTCCACGAGGCCGGCCCGGCCGAGATCAACCTGGCCATCCAGGCCGCCCTGGACGCCAAGGCCGCCTGGGAGCGCACCCCCTGGGAGGAGCGGGCCGCCATCTTCAATCGCATGGCCAGCCTCATCTCCACCAAATACAGGTACATCCTCAACGCCGCGACGATGCTGAACCAGTCCAAGACCGCCCACCAGGCGGAGATCGACTCCACCTGCGAGACGGCCGACTTCTTCCGCTACAACGCCAAGTTCATGGAGCAGATCTACCGGCAGCAGCCGGAGTCCAACACCCACACCTGGAACCGGGTCCACTACCGTGCCCTGGAAGGCTTCGTCTTCGCGGTCTCGCCCTTCAACTTCACCGCCATCGGCGCCAACCTGGCCACGGCTCCGGCGATCATGGGCAACACGGTCGTCTGGAAACCCGCCTCCACCTCCATCCTCTCCAACTACTACCTGATGCAGCTCTACAAGGAGGCCGGCCTGCCGCGCGGGGTGATCAACTTCGTCCCCGCCCGGGGTTCGCTCATCGGCGGCATCGTCCTGGACCACCCGAACTTCGCCGGGATCCACTTCACCGGCTCCACCGGCGTGTTCAACTCCATGTGGAAGACCGTCGGCGAGAACATGGGCAAGTACAAGATCTACCCGCGCCTGGTGGGCGAGACGGGGGGCAAGGACTACATCCTCGTGCACCACTCCGCCGATATGGTGGAGGCGGCCACCGCCATCGTCCGGGCCTCGTTCGAGTACCAGGGCCAGAAGTGCTCGGCCTGTTCCCGGGTCTACGCCCCCGCCTCGCACTGGCCGCAGCTCAAGGCCCTGATCCTGGAGCATGTGAATTCGATCAAAATGGGCGACGTACGGGACTTCCGCAACTTCATGGGCGCCGTCATCGACCAGGCCAGCTTCGACAACACCATGCGCTACATCAACCTGGCCAAGGACTCCCCGGAGGCCGAGATCATCGCCGGCGGCCACGGCGACAGCTCCAAGGGCTGGTTCGTCGAGCCCACCATCATCGTCACCACCAATCCCAAGTTCGTGACCATGGAGGAGGAGATCTTCGCGCCGGTGCTGACCATCTACGTCTACGACGACAACAAGCTCGAAGAGACGATCAAGGTGCTGGACGAGACCTCCCCCTACGCCCTCACCGGCGCGATCTTCGCCCGCAACCGCTACGTGGTCGACCGGCTCACCGAGGCCCTGGCCAACACCGCCGGCAACTTCTACATCAACGACAAGTGCACGGGCGCCATGGTCGGCCACCAGCCCTTCGGCGGCGCCCGGGCCTCGGGCACCAACGACAAGGCCGGCAGCTTCCTCAACCTCGTGCGCTGGACCTCGCCCCGGACCATCAAGGAATGCTTCGCCCCCCACCGGGAGTTCGCATATCCTTTCATGGCCGAGGAATGACATTTGGAGCTGTTCTGGGAGGGCATCCGCAAGGCCTTTGAGCTCCTCCGGACCCTGGATCCGGAGGTCCTGGGGATCACCCTGTTCACCCTCAAGGTCTCCCTCCTGGCCACCCTGGCGAGCCTGGTGCTGGGCATCGGCACCGGCACCGCCCTGGCCCTGGGGCGCTTCCCGGGCCGGCGCCTGGCCATCAGCCTGGTGAACACCGGCATGGGCCTGCCGCCGGTGGTGGTGGGCCTGTTCGTCACCATCCTGCTCTGGCGCAACGGCCCGCTGGGGGCGCTCCAGCTCCTCTACACCCCCTCGGCCATCATCCTGGCCCAGACCGTCATCGCCACCCCGATCATCGCCGGCATCAGCGTGGCGGCCCTGCAGCAGCTGCCCCCGGACCTGGCCCTGCAGATCCTTTCGCTGGGCGCCAGCCGGACCCAGATGCTCTGGCTGCTGCTCAAGGAGGCCCGGCTGCCGCTGCTGGCGGCGGTCATGGCCGGCTTCGGCGGGGTCATTTCCGAGGTCGGGGCCTCGCTCATGGTCGGCGGCAACCTCAAGGGCAGCACCCGGGTGCTCACCACCGCCACGGTCATGGAGACCGGCAAGGGCAACTTCGACATGGCCATCGCCCTGAGCCTGATCCTCCTGGCCCTGACCTTCTCGGTGAACGCCGCGCTCACCCACATCCAGCAGCGCGAGCGGCCCCGGTGACCGCCCTGCTGGATGTGGAAGGCCTCACCCTGGACCGGGCCGGAACCCGGGTCCTGGACATCGGGGCCCTGGCCGTCGAGGCCGGCGCCGTGCTCGCCCTCATCGGCCCCAACGGCTCGGGCAAGACCACCCTGCTCAAGACCCTGGCCAGCCTGCTGGCGCCCGCATCGGGCCGGATCCGCTTCCGGGGCGAGCCCCTGGGCCCCCGCCCCGACGGCTATCGGCGCCGGGTGACCATGGTCTTCCAGGCGCCGCTGCTGTTCGACGCCTCGGTGCGGTCCAACCTGGAATCCGGGCTCCGTCTGCACGGGCTCCCCGCCCCTGAGCGTGCCGCCCGGGTTGGCGAGGCCGCGGCCCGGTTCGGCGTCGAGCACCTGCTGGACCGTTCCGCCCGCAACCTCTCCGGCGGCGAGGCCCAGCGCACCAGCCTGGCCCGGGCCTTCGCCCTGCGCCCGGAGATCCTGTTCCTGGACGAGCCCTTCGCCGCCCTGGACCCGCCGACCCGGGAGGCCCTGCTCGACGACCTCGCCCGGATCCTCAAGGAGACCCGCACCACCACCGTCCTGGCCACCCACGACCAGATGGAGGCCCTGCGCCTGGCCGACCGCATCGCGGTGCTGCGCCAGGGCCGCATCGTCCAGGAAGGGCCGGCCCAGGAGGTGTTCAACGCCCCCGCCGACGCCTTCGTGGCCGAGTTCGTGGGCATGGAGACGATCCTCGCCGGCAGGGTCGCCGCCACCGCCCCGGGCGAATTCCAGGTGGCGGCGGGAGGCCGTCTCCTGGTCGCCATGGGCGGTGCGGAACCGGGCGCCGAGGTGCGCCTGGGCATTCGCCCCGAGCACGTCACCCTCCTGCGCCCGCCCGGGGACCCCGGCAGCGCCCGCAACCACTTCCCCGGAACCGTGACCCGGATCGTCCCCCGAGGGCCGTTCTTCAAGGTGGAGCTGGACTGCGGCTTCCCGCTGGCGGCCTACGTCACGGCCGTATCGCTGGAGGAGCTGGGTTTGGCCCTGGGCAGCCCGGTGGTGGCCTCGTTCAAGGCCACGGCGGTGCATGTGCTCCGGACCTGATCCGGGCCCTTGCCCACGCGGACCGCGAAAGTCCGGTCGCGGAGGAGTTCCAGGGTCTCCAGGAGTTCCTCATACAGATCGACCGACACCAGGGTCATGACCGGGCGCCCGTGCTTGGTGATGTAGATCGGCTCATCCTGGACCTCCTCAGGGAGACCGAGGAATTCCCTGCGGGCATCCGAAATGGACAGGCTGCGTTGGGGACCTTCCAGGCGCCTCCGGAAGTGGACCTCCCAGCGCGCCCTGGGCTTGGCTGAATTCTGCATGTAATGTATTCCTATCAATAACGTTAATATTTTAGAGGATGCCTTCACGCTTCCTGGGGAGGAGGCCGGAGGGAAACTCGCGGTTGCCAGAATCAAGATACACGAAATTTTTACGAACTGCATCCGGCGTCCCATGGCGTCGATCATGGTCGACAGATAGGCCCACCCATGGGCCTCTGTCGATTACGGTCGACAATCGGGGGTAATCCCATCAGCCTTTCCGGTGAGCCAAATCACATTTCCAGCCGCTTCCTTGCCCAGCCGATAGGCCCAAGGTACGTTGGATTGGGGCGCATGGCGGCAACAAGCCGTCGATTGGCTTGTGCCCCATGGGAGTGGACCAGGCAATGAGACAGCTGCGCATCGACCTGACCAAGTGCAACTACGGGCGCGACTGCGCGCATGAGTGCGAGACCGACTGCGCCACCAAGGTGTTCAAGGCCGACGATCCCGGTCTGGCCGCCCTGCACATCCGCGACCACGGCGACGGCACCGGCTCGACCATCCTCTGCGACCAGTGCGGCGATTGCGTCGTGGTCTGCCCGGCCGAGGCGCTCAAGCGCAACAAGCTGGGCGTGGTCATGATCAACAAGAAGCTCTGCGTGGGCTGCTACATGTGCATCGGCTACTGCGAGAAGGAGGCCTTCGAGCGCAACACCGACTGGGTGGAGCCGTACAAGTGCACTTCCTGCGGCATCTGCGTGAAGGCCTGCCCGCACGCCGCCCTCGAGATCGTGGAAGTCCCCGAACCCGCCCGCCGCATCATCTGAAGCAAGGAATCCGCGATGAGCCACACCGATCCCGGCACCCCCATCGTCCGCTGCGAGGTGGATTTCACCCAGCGCACCGAATACCACGAAGGCCTGGAGGCCATCCGCGCAGCCCATAAGCTGTTGGCCGAGGTGCCCTTCACCCCCAGCCTTCCCGAGAAGGGCTACAACAACCGCACCCTGTACGTGAACGTCGGCACCCTGGAGGTCAAGGAGAAGCCGGTCACCCAGCAGATGAAGGACGTCTTCGTGGGCGGCCGCGGCTTCGGCCTCTGGCACCTCTGGAACGCGGTCACCCCGGCGACCCGGTGGAACGATCCCGAGAACGAGATCATCATCAGCCCCGGCCCGGTCTCCGGCACCACCCAGTACGCCGGCAGCGGCAAGTCCCTGGTGGTGAGCCTGTCGCCCCAGACCGACATCCCCATCGACTCAAACGTGGGCGGCTATTTCGGGCCCCTGCTCAAGTTCTCGGGCTTCGACGCCCTGGAGCTGCAGGGCAAGGCCGACCAGGATGTGATCCTGTTCATCGACGGCCAGAAGGGCATCATCCGCATCGAGGCCGCGCCCCTGGATCCGGTGGACAGCCACGTGCTGGCCGAGGTGCTGACCCGGATGTACGCCGAGAACGACGCCGACCGGGTGAACATCTCGGTGGTCTCGACCGGCGCCGGCGCCGACCACAGCCTGATCGGCATGCTCAACTTCACCTGGTGGGACCACCGCCGGGGCTGCGTGCGGCTCAAGCAGGCCGGCCGGGGCGGCATCGGCACCGTGTTCCGGGACAAGCGCATCCGGGCCCTGGTCTGCCGCGGCCCGCAGGTCAAGAGCGGCCTCAACCACCCCGTGGACCAGGAGACCATCTCCCAGACCGGCATCAAGTTCCACAAGGAGATGCGGACCAACGACGACTCCCAGTGCAAGATGCGCCGCAACGGCACCGCGCACATCGTGGAGATCATGGACGCCTACGACCTTCTGCCCACCCACAACTTCCAGTACGGCTCGCACCCCGACACGCACAGGATCGCCTCCCCGGTCTGGCAGGCCCGCTGCACCCAGGAGACCGTCGACGGCTGCTGGTACGGATGCTCCATGGCCTGCGCCAAGGGCGCCGACGGCCTGGTCCTGAAGACCGGCCCCTACAAGGGCCACATGGTCACCGTGGACGGCCCCGAGTACGAGAACGCCGCCGGCCTGGGCTCCAACGGCGGCATCTTCGATCCCGACTACCTCCTCGAGCTGAACTTCTACTGCGACACCTACGGGGTCTGCACGATCACCTGGGGCACCCTGGCGGCCTTCGTCATGGAGTGCTACCAGCGCGGCATCCTGAACCTGGAACGCACCGGCGGCCTGGACCTCACCTGGGGCAACGCCGAGGCCGACCTGGAGATGATGCACCAGATGGCCCGGGGCGAAGGGTTCGGCTGGATCGCCGGCCAGGGCGTGCACAAGATGAAGCAGATCTTCGCCGACCGGGGCTGGGGTGACCCCGCCCTGATGCAGGACATCGGCATGGAGTGCAAGGGGCTGGAGTACAGCCAGTACATGTCCAAGGAGTCGCTGGCCCAGCAGGGCGGCTACGCGCTCACCAACAAGGGGCCCCAGCACGACGAGGCCTGGCTGATCTTCATGGACATGGTCAACAAGCAGCTGCCCACGTTCGAGGCCAAGGCCGAGGCACTCTACTACTTCCCCCTGTTCCGCACCTGGTTCGGCCTGAACGGCTTCTGCAAGCTGCCCTGGAACGACGTGGTCCCCTCGGACAACGGCACCACCTCCGAGCCCGCCAAGGTCCCCGAGCACGTGCAGAACTACGTGGACATCTTCACGGCCACCACGGGCATCAAGATCGACAAGGACATCCTCATCCACCAGTCCGCCAAGGTCTACAACTTCCAGCGGATCTTCAACATCCGCATGGGCAAGGGCCTGCGCTCGTTCGACATGCCCCCCTACCGCTCCCAGGGCCCGGTGACGAGGGAGGAGTACGAATCCCGCGCCGAGCGCTACGACAAGCAGATGCTGGAAGACATCGGCGTGGACCCCACGGGCAAGTCCATCGACGAGAAGATTGCCATCACCCGGGCCTACCGCATCAAGCGCTACAACGACCTCACCGACGCCGTCTACCTGCGGCGCGGCTGGACCCCCGACGGCGTGCCCACGATGGCCCGCCTGAAGGAACTCGGGCTGGACGTCTTCCCCGAGGTGGTGGAGATCGTCAAGGCCCACGGCGGCTGAGATGATCACCGTCAACGGCGACACCCTGGCCTGGCATCCCGGCATGACCGTGACCGATATCCTGGTCGCCAGGAACTTCAAGTTCCCCCTGCTGGTCATCAAGGTCGACGAGATCCTGGTGGCGCCCAAGGACTACCAGGCCACCAAGGTTCCGGACGGGGCCGACGTGAACGTGCTGCACCTGCTCAGCGGGGGGTGATCAGAGCACCTTGGCGCCGGCCAGGGTGCCCAGGCGCAGATCGAAGGTGGCCAGGGGAGCTTGATGCTTGTCCTTCGCGGTCTGGAGGATCAGGCAGTCGGCAAACCCGACGCCTTTGGCCCCTACGCCCTTGAACAACTCAATCGCGCTGTGGCACGTATCGTCGAGCCGGAACGATCCGCAGTGGGCCGTGATGCGCAGGGCCTGCAGGATGTCCGCCGGAGTCCACCGGTAGGAACGTTCAAGCACCCACGCCGTCTCGGCCAGCACCATCGGCGGCACATACACCCCCGTATCGCCCTGGGCCTCCACGAAGGCCCTGGCCTTGGCGGCCTGTTCAGGGTGGTCCCGGGTGATGATCCGGACCAGGACATTCGTGTCAATCGCGGCCAAGGTCACGCTCCCGTACCGCTTCCCCGATGGCGGCGTCCATTTCCTCGAGGGAAACGGCCTGGGCCGAGGGAGAAGGAAGCAGCGCGGCAAAATCATCCAAGGTGCAGCCGACCGGCTTCAACACCAGCATGCCGTCGATCTCCTCCCAGGCCAGTTCGGCGCCCGGCCCCAGGCCATACCGGCGCCGCACCTGGGAAGGCACGCTGGTCTGCCCCTGGCTGGTGATTCGCGTATGCCCAAGGTTCACAAAAACACCTCATTACCCAAGGGTAATGCATTTGGGGCCGGAAGCAAGGGCAAGACTACCCACCGCCACGCTGGGTCGTTCGCCGAAACTGTTCCAGGACGGCCTCCCGCGCCTCGCCGGAATAGCCCTGGAACGTCAACTCCACCCGCAACCGGTCGAGGTTGATCGTGCCAAGGGCCAGGGGCGGCAGCGCGGCCAGGGCGATCCGGAGGCTCCGGCCCGCCTCCTTGCGCAGGAAGCCATCGCCCTCGGCCTCAAGCCCGGGTCCCAGGGCCGCCGGCAGCAGCCGGAGCAGTTCCTCCCGGGTGATGGTCATCTCGAAGACCATCCTTCAGCCCCCGCCGACCGGCGGCCAGATGGCCAGCACATCGCCGGCGACCAGGACCTTGCCGGCCAGGTCCTGGCGGGGGATGAAATGGCCGTTGACCAATACCAGGGTGCAGAGCTCCGGCGGAACCCGGTACCGGTCGATCAGGTCCAGGACCGTGCAGCCCTCGGCGGCCTCCACCTGGACCTGGTGGTCCTTCCGGGCCTCCGGCGGCAGGTGGGCGGCGAGGGTGGCGAACAGCTTGAGGGTTACGATCATGCTTTCAGGGCGCAGGCCAGGTAGGCCTCCATGATATGCCCGGGATTGGCCTTCAGGCGGTCCTTCCAGGGCCCCAGGGGCACCTTGCCTTCGATCAGGCCGCGCAGGGCGCCGATATGGTCGTCCAGGCCCACGGCGTTGGCGCCCACCAGCCGGTCGCCGGAGAACTCCAGCTTCAGGTAGCGGTAGCGGTCCTCGTCGATCACTTCGGTGGAATCGCCGCCGGGCACCCCCTGCCAGGCCCCGAAGGACGAGGAGTGCAGGCCCAGGGTGTCCAGGACGTTGAAGGGGAAGGTGCCGCCGGAAGCGGCGCTGCGCCCGGCCATGTTGAGGGCGGCGATCCGGCCCTGTTCGACGGCGTTGGGCTGGATCGCGTTCACGGTCCGTTCCCCGGTGATGCAGTCCACCGACTCGGCCACATCCCCGGCGGCGTAGATCCCAGGCACCGAGGTGGCCATGGTGGCGTCCACCAGGATCCCGGAATCGACGGCGATCCCGGTCCCGGCCAGGAAACCGACGGCGGGCTTGACGCCCACCAGGCACAGGTAGATGTCGGCCGGAAGGGTTTCCCCGCCGGGCAGATGGACGATGAGGTGACCATCGCCGGCCGTGATCGCCTCGGGCAGGGTGTCCACCCGGATCTTCACGCCCTTGGCCTGGCACCAGCGCCGGATCATGGCGCTGGCCGGCGGGTTGATCATGCGCGAGACCATGCGCCCGCTGCGCACCAGGATGGTCAGGTCGACGCCCCGGGACACCAGGCCCTGCATGATGATGCAGCCCACGAAGCCGGCCCCCATCTGGACCACACGGGTGCCGGGGCGGGCCTTCCCGAGGATCGTGCGGGCGTCCTCCAGGGTCCAGCAGGTGTGGACCCCGGGCAGGTCGATGCCGGGGATCCGCTGCAGGGTGGGGGTGGAGCCGGTGGCCACCAGGAGCCGGTCGTAGCCCAGCTCGCGGCCGTCCTCGAGGACCGCCCGGGAAGCGGCGGGGTCCACGCTGCGGACCCGGCCGTGCACCAGGTCGATGCCCAGGGCGCGGTAGTGGTCCGCATCCGGACGGATGCAGAGGCCTTCTTCCGGGATCCGGCCAGCCAGGAGGTAGGGGATGGCCATGCGCGCGTAGGGGCGCTCCCCCTCCCCCTCGACCAGGGTGATCGAGGCGGCGGGGTCGGCCTTGCGCAGGGTTTCTGCCGCGGTGACGCCGGCGGGGCCGGCGCCGATGATCAGGTGGCGCATGCTCAGAGCCCCAGCCGGGTGACCGTCTCGGGCGTGGGCACGCCCTCCTTGGTCCAGCCGCGGACGTCGTAGTACTCGGGCAGCATCTTGCCCAGGTCGGCGACCCGGCCCTTCTGCGGGCCGGTCTTGGCCGGCTCGTTGAGCAGGCGCGGCGGCAGGGTGTCGTCCTTGGCGGTGAGGCCGGCGGCCAGGTTGAACCGCCGCTCCAGGTTCCAGACCCGTTCGCCCAGCAGCATCAGGGTCTCCAGGGAGCAGTCCCCGCCCAGGGCCGGCTGCAGCATCGACTGGATGTCCTGGGCCGACCAGGCGAAGGTGGTGAACAGGCAGATGCCGGCCGAATCCACGACCGCGGTGAGATCCTGGAAGGCCTTGAGCATCGGCGCCTTGCCCTCGGTGGCGCCGGGGTCCATCTTGACCGGGATGCCCAGCACCTCCGGCGAGACCATGTAGCCGCGCACGTGGCAGGCGCCGCGGTTGGAGGTGGCGTATTCCAGCGCCATGCCCTGCAGGCCGCGGCCGTCGTAGGCGGGGAATTCCTGGCCCTTGACCGTCATGGACAGGTCCGGCCGGCCGTACTGGGTGCACAGGCGCCGGGAGCCCTGGCCGAGCTGCTTGCCGAAACCGGTGCCGGTGGCGGTCCATTCGCCGAGCTTGACCAGCGCTTCGGCCGAGCCCCAGGTGAGCTCCAGGCCCACCTCCTCCTTCGTGAGAATGCCCAGTTCGTAGAGCTCCATGGCCGCGCCGATGGTGGCGCCCAGGGTGATCGGATCCAGGCCGTCCTCGTTGCAGAGGAAGTTGACGTAGGTGAGGGCCTCCAGATCGGACACGCCGTTGGCGGCGCCCAGGGCCCAGGCGGCCTCGTATTCCACCCCGCCCGAGGCCCCGTGGTACTGGGGCTTGTCCTTCACGGAGAAGTGCCCCGGGTCCATTTTCGAGATCCGGCCACAGGCGATGGTGCAGCCGAAGCAAGCGTTATGGTTGATGAGGTTGGGTTTGCCGTCGGTGGGTCGGTTGGCGTGCATGGCCTCGCCGGAGATGGCGTGGGCGCCCTCGAACTGGATGTCCTGGAAGTTGCGGGTGGGCAGGGCGCCGACCTCGTTGATGACGTTCATCAGCACCTGGGTGCCGTAGGCCGGCAGGCCCTGGCCGGTGACGCCGTTGCCCGCCAGCACCGCCTTGGCCGCGGCCACGGCCTGGAAGAAGCCCTCGGGGTCGGCCATGGTGTAGGCGTCGGTGCGGGTGCCGCGGACCGCAACGGCCTTGAGGTTCTTGGAGCCCATCACCGCGCCCACCCCGGAGCGGCCCGCGGCCCGGTGCAGGTCGTTGACGATGCCCGCGAACAGCACCAGGTTCTCGCCGGCGCGGCCGATGCTGGCCACGCGCAGCTGCGGGTCCTGGTGGACGTGCTTGATCATCTCCTCGGTTTCCCAGCAGGTCCTGCCCCAGAGGCCGGCCGCGTCCACCAGCCGGGCCTCGCCGTTCTCGACCAGGAGGTAGACCGGCCTGGGCGACTTCCCTTCGAAGATGATCATGTCCCAGCCCGCGAACTTCAGCTCGGCGCCGAAGTAGCCGCCGGAGTTGGAGCAGGCGATGGCGCCGGTGAGCGGGCCCTTGGTGATCACCGAGTAGCGCCCGCCGGTGGCGGCCGAGGTGCCCGTGAGCGGGCCGGTGGCAAAGATCAGCTTGTTGCCCGGCGCCAGCGGATCGACCTTGGGGTCGGTCTCCTCCACCAGGTACTTGGTCGCCAGGCCGCGCTGGCCGAGGTACTGGCGGGCCCATTCCATGTTGAGGGGTTCGGCGAGGCAGGTGCCGGTTTCCAGGTTCACGCGGAGCACATTCTTGGTCCAGGTCATGGTCGCCTCCTCACACCGCTGCCGGGTTGGTGTCGGTCTTCCCGGCCCAGGCGCGCATCTTCTCCAGGCCGGTCCAGTCCGCGTCCACATAGGTGATCGCGCCGGTGGGGCAGGCGCCGGCGCAGGCCGGGGCGTCGCCGCCGCACAGGTCGCACTTCTGCACCTTGCCGGTGGCGGCGATGTAGTTGATCGTGCCGAACGGGCAGGAGATGGTGCACACCTTGCAGCCGACGCAGCGGTCCTCCAGCACCTTCTTGGCGCCGGTCTTGGCGTCACGGACAATGGCCTCCACGGGGCACGCGTGCAGGCACCAGGCCTCGGAACACTGGGTGCAGGTGTACGGGACCTTGCGCCCTTCCTGTTCGAAGGAGAACACCTTGATCCGGGAGCGGGAGGTCGTGAAGGTCTTGTGGTGGCTCCAGGCGCAGGCCATTTCGCACTGCAGGCACCCCGTGCACTTGCCGGGATCGATCTTCAGGGATTTCTGCATGGATGGTCCTCCTCGGGCACTCGGGCGGCTGGATGGGAATCGCCCGGAAGTATGTGACCCGGCCGGATGCGGCCGCATCCAGATACCTCGTCTCAATTACAAAATCCCTATTTGATTATATTTACAGCGCAACGATGTATTTCGCGAACAACATCGGGGCAAAAAAACGGCCGCCCGGAGGCGGCCGTCCCATGGCGGTGCGCTGGAACTACATCTGGTCCTTGAGGCCCTTGGCGGCCTTGAAGACCACCTTGCGCCCGGCGGGGATCTGGATCTTCTCGCCGGTCTTGGGGTTGCGGCCCATCTTCTCGCGGGTGGCGCGGACTTCGAAAGTGCCCAGGCCGAACACGTTGACCCGGCGGCCGTCGAGCAGGGACTGGACGATCTCGTCGCGCAGGTTGTCGAGCATGGCCTTGGCGCGGGCCTTGGTGAGGTCGTGGGCTTCGGCCAGGGAAGCGGAAAGTTCGGGGATGCCGATGGTCTCGGGCTTGGAACCGGTCTTGGTCATGCGGTGCCTCTCTTGAGGTGGTATTGGGGATTTGAGGCCAGGGCTACGCGGCCCGGCCTCAGGGAAGGGAGCGGGTGCGCGGGGTTACTCGGCGGCCAGGGCCGTGACTTCGATGACGATCTTGGCATGGACGCCGGCATAGAGGCGGACGTCCACGTCGTAGGCGCCCACCGACTTGACGTGGGGAATCGTGATGGACTGTTTCTCGATCTCGAAGCCCTTGGCCTTGAGCAGCTCGGCGACGTCGCCGTTGGTGACGGAACCGAACAGGTGGCCGTTGTCGCCCACCTTCTTGGCGACCGTGAGGGCCAGGGCCGAGAGCTTCTCGCCCAGGGCCTGGGCATCGGCCAGTTCCTTGGCGCGCAGCTTGATGTTGCGCTCCTTCTCGAGCTCGATCTGGCGCTTGTTGCCGGCGGTGACGGGCAGGGCCTTCTTGCGGGGAAGCAGGAAGTTCCGGGCATAGCCGTCCTTCACGTTCACCACATCTCCGCGCACGCCCAGGTTGGCAACGTTCTCGATGAGCAGGATCTCCATATTTTTTTCTCCGGTGCATGGCCAGCGCTAAAGCGTTGTCCCCTCATTGGTTAGGCAGGATACCAATTCCTGCCAGGGCTCTCCGTGGTGCGGAGCCCGTTCCCCCGGTGGGTTGAGGCCACTTTTTCTGTCAAAATATTTTAACGCAACCCCATCGCCAACGGAACCCCATGGATTACCCCTCCGACCGAAGAAGCAGGCTTCGCATCGTCGTCGGCTCCGACGTCACCATCCGGTTCCGAGTGCAAAAGTTTGAATATCTTAACATACGGATCACGAACCTGAGCACCGACGGCTGCTTCGCCACCCTGCCCCGGAGCCGCAACAACCCCTTCCGCCAGGGGCTCCTGCTGGAGGGTTTCCAGTTCGAGCACCCGGACCTGGCCGGCGAGCCGATCGTCGCCAAGGTGGCCTACGTCCTGGGCGCCGACGGCGGCGGCCGGGGCGGGCTGGAGATCCTGGGCCTGGGCATCCATTTCCATTCCATGACCCCGGCCAACACCGAGATGCTGCTCCAGTTCGTCGAGGCGAGGGCCTAGCAACCGTTTGCGGAGCGAGGCTCCGCTTACGGTTGCTTGTGCCCAGCACGGGCGCCAGATCCACCGGGATTACACGGTGCTAGGAACCCAGCATCCAGGGGCCGGTCTCGGGCCGCAGGTTCAGCTCGGGCAGCTCGTTCTCCTTGAACATGAAGTGGCTGCTGTTCCAGCTCCCGCAGCCGTCGCAGCGGTCCATGTAGTCGGGGGTCTTCTGGCCGCAGACGCTGCACTCGAAGCGCTGGCGCAGGATCCCGATGTTGCGCAGCAGCTGGCGGTACTCGTTCAGGGCCTGCTCCATGCGGCCCCGGCGGGAATGGATCTTGGCCATGAAGAAATACAGGATCGGGGAGTAGACCACCTGGGCCCGCACCTCCTGGAAGAGCACCAGGGCCTCGTCGAGTATCTCCAGGCGGTACAGCATCTTGCCCAGGAAGAACTTGGCGGTGGTGGCGAACTCGCTGGTGGCGGCGACCCGGCGCAGGCAGGCCAGGCCCTCCTCGGGCTTGCCGCTCTGGATGAAGTAGTCCTCGATCTCCTGGAGCAGCGCCCCCTCGCCGGTGGTGCGGAAGCCCTCCAGCCAGATCTCCAGGCCCTGGACCTCCTGGTCCTGGAGGATCATGCAGCGGCCCAGGGACAGGTAGGCCGGCACGAAGGAGATGTCCTCCTTGAGGATCTGCTGGAAGATCTGGGCGGCCTCCTTGTACTGGTCGCCCTCGACCTTGTTCATGCCCACCTGGTATTGCAGGGCGGTGCCCTGGGCCCGCTCCTGGCTGTTGACCTCCTTGCCGAACCGGGACACCAGGCGCTTGTGCACATCCAGGGCTTCTTCCCAGCGGCCGGCGTCCATGTGCAGGGTGCGCAGCTTGCGCAGGGCCCGCAGGGCGGTCTTGGGCTCGTCTCCGGCGATCCGCTTGAGCACGGCGGCGGCCCCTTCGGCGTTGCGCGCCGCGAGCAGGGCGTCGGCCAGCATGTACTGGAACTCCACCGCCCCCGGCCGGGCCAGGGCGCAGGTCTCCAGGTGCTTGACCGCGGTGTCGTAGTCGCCCACCTTCACCAGGGCCTCGCCCAGCAGGAGGCTCGCGGCCTCGTGGTCGGCCCGCTCCCGCAGGACGCTCTCGAGCACCTGCCGGGCATGGCCGGGAAGGCCGTGGGCGAGCAGCTCCCGGGCCTCGGTGAGCAGGCTGGAGAGGCGCTTGCCGGCCCGGGTCGCGGCGGAGGCGTTGATCCCCTTGACGAACCGGGTGAACTCCATGATCCCGGTGTAGAGCAGGTTGAGGACGAAGCCCAGGAGGAACACGCCGATCAGCAGGGACGAGACCCGGATGCTGATGTGGTTCCAGAGCATCACGTCCTGGGCCAGCACGGAGCTGTTCTGCATGTAGACATAGCCGACCGACATCAGCACGAAGGCGATGAGGACGATGAAGACCACGTTGATCAGGCGCATGGGGATTCCTCGTGCTGGAATGCCCAGTTTGCCATCAATTCTCCGGACCGGAAGCTTTCTGCAGCCAGTCCCGCACGGCCTGCAGATCACCCCAGACCGCCCGGCGGACCTCCTGGGTGTACTGCCGGAGCACGTAGGCCGGGTGGAAGGTGGGCATCACCGGGATCCCGCCGAGCATCGCCAGGTTCTGCCACTGGCCCCGCAGCCGGGTGATCCCGCCCTGGACCCCCAGCAGTTCCCGCAGGGGGACCGCGCCCAGGGTCACGATCACCTCCGGCCGGACCAGCTCGACCTGCCGGCGCAGGTAGGGCAGGCAGCGCTGGGCCTCGGCGGGGGTGGGATTGCGATTGTCGGGAGGGCGGCACTTGACGATGTTGCAGATGTAGACCGACTCCCGGGGGAAGCCGACCGCGGCCAGCATCCTGTCCAGCAGCTCGCCGGCCTTGCCCACGAAGGGGCGGCCCTGCAGGTCCTCGTCCCGTCCCGGGCCTTCGCCGACCAGCAGCACCCGGGCCCGGGCCGCCCCCTCCCCGAACACGAACCGGAGCCGCTGGGCCCCCAGGGGACAGGCCAGGCAGTCCTGGATGCAGGCCTCCAGTTCCGCCAGCGTCCCGGCCGCGGCGAGCGCCGCCGCCGGGGGGAAGGCCCGCGGGTCCGAAGGGTCCGGACCGGCCGCGGCGGCCGGCGCGATGTTGATTTTTGCCAATCCGGGCACAGGTGCCGCAAGTGATTTTTTGGCCACCGCGGGGGTTTCCGGAAGGGCCTCGGGTTGGTATGGTGGAGGGATCAGGCCCATCACCCCCAGGTCCTGGAGGGTGTCACGCCAGTGGTGGAGGGTCCCGGTCATGGTCCTAGACTATCCAATTCCAGGAAAGCAGACACATCCCGGGAACATTTCGGCCGTCCGCGCCATTTGAGATTTTGGAGCCATCCATGGAGTCTTTCACAGAACCGGACCTTCCCTTTGGGGAGTCAGCTGATTTCCACGAAATTTTTTCCTGCCTCTATCCTCGACTGGTAAGCTACGCACGGCGCTACGGCGCCACCTACCCGGAAGATATTGCCCAGGAAGCTTTCGTCATTCTCATGCAGCGGGAAACCCCCGTCGAACATCCCACCGCGTATCTTTACGGGACGGTGCGCACCCTTTCGCTCACCGAGCGCCGCCCCCTGAAGAACCAGTCCATCAGCCTCGAATCCGTCGTGGAACAGGGCAAGGGGCCGGACGCGGACGACGACCTGCTCAGCCAGGAGGTCCGGGAGCGGATGAAGACCCTCTCCCCCACCTTCCGCGAAACGCTCTGGCTGTTCGTGGTGGAGGACCTCTCCATCCGCCAGATCGCCGAGATCCTCGACATTCCCGAGGCCACCGTCAAGACCCGCATCCACCGCGCCAAAGCCCACCTCAGGAACCAGCTCAATTCATCCGGATCATCTGGAGGCCTTCATGTCATGGCTTGACCCCCAACGAAGCCAGGAACCCGCCATTGATACGGCCATGCGGGAGGAGCTTCGGGCCCTGCTGGGCATGACACCCCGGAACTACTTCGAGTCCGAGCCCTCGGCCGAACTCATCGCCCTGGCCGACGACCTCCGCAAGGAGGCCCGCCGCCGCAACCACACCGCCCGCAAGCGCAGCCACTGGATGCTCATGGCCGCCGCCCTGCCCCTGGCCCTGGCCTTCGGCGGGATCAGCATCTGGGGCGTCGCCCAGAAGCACAAGGCCGAGGACCTGGCCGCCGCCGTGGTCCAGCGGGACTCCGAGATCCAGCGCCTGGCCGGCACCCTGAAGCAGGTGGACGAGCGCGCCCCGGTCCAGGCCTCCAACCGCCTGCCGGCCACCGCCCCCGGCGCCCACAAGCGGATCGCCCCCCGCGGGCGGGAACTGGTCGAAGTGATTGACCACCCGGCCGGCCAGGTCCCCCAGGACACCACGCAGGTCAAGGCCCACTAGGCCGGCAACCCAGCTAATATGGTCGGCAGGGGTGCGACCCATGTCGACTGGAATGGAACTGCTCATATTGCTCTGCTCCGCCCTGGCGGCGGCCCTGGCGGGCATGGCCGTGTTCAGCAACAGCCGACCGCCCGACGCCCGGATCAATCAGGTCATGGACGAGATGGAGGAGCTGAAGGGTCTGCTCAACCAGATGCAGAAGTCCATCCTCCAGCTCGAACGCAAGTTCGACAAGGAACAGAAGGACGGGCGGACGGAACTCAAGGAAGTCCTTGAGAAGGTGGCCGAGCGCATCGACAAGCGGCTGGTGGAGTTCACCAACCTCTAACCAGGGGGGATTCAGCCCGCCTGGGAATGCAGCGGGGGCGTCCAGCCGCGCTCGTTCAGGAGGCGCACGCCCATGATCCGGCTCAGGCGGAAGCTCATCACTTCCTGGTGCAGGTGGCAGAAGCCGCGCAGGTGCTCGCCGTCGACGCCCTGGGGGGTGACCTTGCGCAGCTGCGGGCGGTGGGCGGCCAGGGGCAGGTAGGTGAGTTCGACCATGAGGTTGTAGCTGGCGGCGTATTCCAGGATGCGCTGGGTCTCCTCGGCGGCCTGCGCGCCCATGCCCATGTGCAGCATCGGCACGCGGCGGCGGATCTCCTGGTAGAGGTTGGGATCCTCGGCCTGGATCTTCTGCAGGGCGGCGTGGATGATCTGCCGGACCGGATCCAGGTGGTGGTTCATGCCCTGCTCGTCCACGAACGAGAGGCAGGCCAGGGACCAGAGGTACAGGGCCTCGTCGCCGTCGATGCTGACCGGCAGGAACCGCCCGGGCTTGGGCAGGAAGCCGGCCTGCTTGAGCAGGGCGAAGGCGTTGCCGGGGCCGTTGGCCTCGAGGACGGTGCCCGAGACCCGGGCCAGGTTGAGGGAGGCCAGTTCCGGCCGGAGCAGCAGCTCGTCGGCCAGCTGCTCGGTGCGCGCCTTCACCAGCCGGCAGCCCTGCTGGACTTCCACTTCGCCCAGGCGGCGGGCCAGATCCTCCAGGAGCTGGGAGAGGGGCTGGGGCACATCGGCGGCGGGCGAGCCCAGGAGCTGGTTCATCTCCTCCAGGCTCAGGCCGGTGTCCAGGGCCCGGACCAGGGTGTCCGAACCGATCCGCAGGCTGACCATGGCGTCCAGGGTCTCCACATCGGCCATCTGGGCGACCCGCAGCAGGCGGTGCGGGTTCTGGACCATGGGGGTGAGCACTTCCAGGGTGGGCTGGATCACCAGGGGCTGGTCGGCCATGAACAGGGTCCAATGGCCTTCGGTGCCCCGGTGGTCGCGGAGCAGATACTCCTGGGTGAGCGCCTCGCCATGGGCGGACAGCTTGACGTGGGCACCTTCGGCGTCCAGGGTCACCAGGCCCATGCGGCCCAGGAAGGGCAGGAACACCAGCTCGGTGCGGGCCACGTCCAGGGGGTGCAGGGTCTGCAGGAAGGCCAGGAAGGGCTTGACCGCCAGGGCCTGGCCCCGGCGCTCGAGCAGGTGCTGCATCAGGAAGGTGCGGTCCTCGGCCGGGGGCATGTTCCAGAGCTTGAGATCGTGCTCCAGGAGGATGGCGAAGGCCCGCTCCGGCACCCACCGGGGGGAGTGGGACAGCACGGCCGGCAGCAGGGTGTCCACCCGGCCCTCCCGGTTCCAGAGCAGGCCCAGGCGGTGCAGGAGGCCGAACACCAGGGTGGCGTCCCGCTCGTCCCGCAGCATGGCGTTCTTCTGGAGCAGTTGGCCCAGTTCCTTCTTGGCGGGCAGGCCGCCCTTGAGGACCCGGATCCCGCCCATGCAGCGCAGCAGCACCGAGGTCAGGGCCAGGGCGAAGCCGAAGGCGGGCGCCGGCAGGAACGCCACGTCGGCGCCGGCCTGGAAGCAGAAGGCCGAATCGTCGAAATCGGCCAGGGCGTCGGCCACCCGGCCAGGGACCGCCCAGCCTTCGCCATCGGGCAGGATCAGGCCCAGGGCCAACAGCTCGGCCTGGAATTCCGGCTCGGGCTGCCGGCCCTCCTCGGAAAGCGCCTTCAAGGCGGACAGCTTGCGGCCGTCCAGATCCAGGAGGGTGTTGGTCAGCTGCTTGTTGTCTTCCAGATGAAAGACCATGGTCTTGAGCAGACGCATGCGGCCCTCGACGCCTTCCTGCCAGTACTGGGGCACCGGCAGTTTGCGGCGCTGGCAGATTTCGCGGAGCTGGTCATCCGAGCAGTTGCAGAGGAGCTGGTAGTGCGAAGGGGCCATGATGCCTCACATGCACCGGGCTGTGCCGGGGGGGGGCCGATCCGTTGTGACCGATCAGTTTCTCATGATCCAGGGAAAAAGGTGAGCGAAAAAACCGTGCCCCCCAGGACCTCGAACCATGCGTTGACCCAGGGCCGAACTGCCCCTAGTCTCAAAGTTTTGGACCCTGCCGCGTGATCGCCCAACGTCCGGACAACCCCCTCATCGTCCAGAGCGACCGCACGCTTCTGCTGGAAGTGTCCCATCCGTCCTTCGAGGAGGTCCGGGACGAACTGGCCCGGTTCGCGGAACTGGTGAAGTCGCCCGAGCACATCCATACCTACCGGATCACCCCCCTGTCGCTTTGGAACGCCTCGGCCTCGGGGGTCACCTGCGCGGAGATCACCGCGACCCTGAACCGCTGGTCCCGCTACGAGGTGCCGCAGAACCTGCTCCAGGAGATCCAGGACCACGGCACCCGCTACGGCAAGCTCAGACTGGTGCAGAAGGGCGAGCGCCTGGCCCTGGAAATGGACGACCGGGGCCTGTTCCACGAACTCGAGAACCAGCGCAGCCTGCAGGAACATCTGGCCGAGCCCTACCCCGACCAGCGCGGCATCTACCTGGAGCCCGGCAAGCGCGGGGAGGTGAAGCTGCAGCTCATCCGCCTGGGCCACCCGGTGCAGGACCTGGCCGGATTCAAGCCCGGCGATCCGCTGACCTTCGCCATGCGGGAGAAGCTCGCGGGCACCGGCCGGCCCTTCGGGCTGCGCCCGTACCAGCAGGCCGCGGTGGACGTGTTCCACGCCGGCGGCGGCCCGGAAGGCGGCGCCGGGGTCCTGGTTCTGCCCTGCGGGGCCGGCAAGACGGTCATCGCCATCGGCTGCATGGCCCGGCTGCAGACCCACACCCTGGTCCTCACCACCAACGTCACCGCGGTCAAGCAGTGGAAGCAGGAACTGCTGGACAAGACCACCCTGCGCGACGAGGACATCGGCCTCTACACCGGCGATACCAAGGAGATCCGGCCGGTGACCATCGCCACCTACCAGATCCTCACCTACCGCAAGAGCAAGGGCGCCCCCTTCGAGCACTTCAAGATCTTCATGGCGGCCAACTGGGGCCTGGTGATCCACGACGAGGTGCACATGCTGCCCGCCCCGGTGTTCCGGGCCGTGGCCGAACTCCAGGCCAAGCGCCGCCTGGGCCTCACCGCCACCCTGGTGCGCGAGGACGGCAAGGAAGAGGACGTGTTCAGCCTGATCGGCCCCAAGCGGGTCGACGTGCCCTGGAAGACCCTGGAGAAGAGCGGCTTCATCGCCACCGCCCACTGCCTGGAGATCCGGGTCCCCCTGCCCTCGGACGAGCGCATGGACTACGCCGTGGCCGACCAGCGGGCCCGGTTCCGGATCGCCTCGGAGAACAGCCTCAAGCTCAACGTCATGGACGAGCTCCTGGCCGGCCACCCCAACGACAGCGTCCTGGTCATCGGCCAGTACCTGGAGCAGCTGCGCATCATCGGCGAGCGGCTCTCGGCCCCCGTGCTCACCGGCCAGACCCCGGAGCGGGAACGCGAGGAGCTCTACCGGCAGTTCCGGGTGGGCGAGCTCAAGGTGCTGATCGTGAGCAAGGTGGCCAATTTCGCCATCGACCTGCCGGACGCCAGCGTGGCCATCCAGGTCAGCGGCACCTTCGGCTCCCGCCAGGAGGAGGCCCAGCGCCTGGGCCGCATCCTGCGCCCCAAGGGCGAACGCAACGTCAGCTACTTCTATTCCCTGATCAGCCAGGACACCAACGAACTGGAATTCGCGAGGAACCGGCAGCTGTTCCTGACCGAGCAGGGCTACCGCTACCTGATCGAGAGCCGGCACCTGGACGAGAACGGCCTGAGCGAGCCGGTGGTGTGGCGGCAGCTGCTGGAGGACACCGAACATCCGGGGTGATGGGGGGCCCAGGCCAATCAGCCTTCGTCCTCGACCTCAAAGCTGTCCGGGAATAGGGCCTCCTCCTGGCGGTGGACATGGGTCACGGCGAGCGTTCCGCCCTGGATCTCATACATGAGGCGGAGGGGCTTGACCAGGATCTCCCGATAGAAGCCGGGGCCGAATTCAGGCACCCACCGGCCGATTTCCGGGAATTCCAGGAGCCGGCGGAGACTCCCGTCGACCCTCCGCCGCAAACGCCTGGCCGCATCCGGGTTCATGGCTCCGAGGTAATCCAGGCGTTCGGCGAACTCCTCCCAGGCGGGTTCAGTCCAGAGAACCGTCAGGCCCATTTCGCCGTCCGGGCCATGACCTCCGCGTGGGTCAGGGTCCGGCCTTCCGCCAGTGCCTTCTGGCCGCGGATGATGCCCTCCAGGATGGCGATCTTGCGCTCCTGCATCCGGTAGGTGGGGACGTCCATGAGGATGGCGGCTTCCCGGCCATGCTCGGTGATCAGGAGGGGCTCCTGGTCTTTTTGCAGAGCTTCGATGATCTCGGTGGCTTTGCGCTTGATGTCTGTGACAGGGACAAGTCTGGGAAGCATGCCGGGGGCCCCGCTGAAGATTCAACTTCTGGTTTAATAATACTATTTTTAGGATACTTTACAACCACTTTCGGGCCAGGCAAACCGGCGGCACGGCTCATCGAGAAACATAACTCGTTTTTTATCTTCTTTTCATCCCCGTCCATCCCCGTTCATCCCCGTTCATCCCCGGCAAAATAAGGTTCTTCCGGGAAATCGTGGGATAGCCGGGTAATGCCGGGCATCACCGCCGCGCCCCGGTCCGGGCTCCGAGCCTGCGGGCATTCCGGGGGCATCAGCCCCGCTCCCTCCGGGGCCGCCCACC
>Ga0316220_1000773_pt1 | contig 42277 bp, 62 predicted proteins | sample TBH18005metaG_FD_203632 | JGI IMG/M metagenome (GOLD analysis project Ga0316220, IMG submission 203632) | Freshwater microbial communities from Trout Bog Lake, Wisconsin, USA - TBH18005 | ecosystem: Environmental > Aquatic > Freshwater > Lake > Hypolimnion/Profundal zone | place: USA: Wisconsin... | reverse complement strand
TTAACACCATCTTCGGTGTAAGGGAAGTATTTAAGATATTCTTCACCTTTATCATCATTCATAGTGCCAAATCTGATTCTTGCACCTACTTCAATAGGCATGGCTTCTCTACGACCATTAGGAAGTTTTTTACCTGGGCCTACTGCTACAACTTCGCCCATGTTCTCTACTTCTTTGTTATCAACATAGATAACACTAGATAGCTCTCTAACATCAGGCTTGACCACGATTTTGTCGTGCATGGGTTTTATTTGCATTTGGCAGGCCTTCCACGCTTTTTAGGTGTTGGCTCAGTTTCACCAAAATTAACTACTAATTGGTTAATGATTGATTCGTACATGATGTTTTTTAACACGTACTCACCACACCAGTCGTTAGGTGATTTGTTCTTTGTTTCAGGATAGCGTTTACAACTGCCCATTTGATCCCCAAAAGAAAAAAATTTACAAGAATTGCAGTTGTTTGTATGATTCGGTTCAGCCACTCGTTTTCTCCGATTAAATGTAGTGGTTAGAGAGCCTACAAGTTTAAGCCTTGTAGTGTTCTCGTTTTAATTAAAAGTCTTTGCCGTAAGCAGAACGTGAATGGTTATAACAAGTGCCTTCTGTTTTACCTGTATTGAACTGTTTGTCAGCACCGATATTATCTTCTTTGCCTTCTGCTACACCACCAACAATTTTACCTTTGCGTTCGCCTGACATATCTGCCTTGCTTGCACCTTTAGGAACTACAACACCTTTTGCTGGAATGCCAGCCGTACTGTTTGGGTTTGCCATCTTATTTCCTTTTAGCTAAAAAGTCTGCAAAATGCAGTTCTTAGATTGTAGTTTAACTATTTTTTGTGTCAAGTGCTTTAATTTTCTGCTTATATATTACTTTTAATGCTTTTATATCTTCAATAGTATAACGCTTTGGCTCATGCTTGCCTTCTAAGTAATTGACTGCATCAATACCAATCTTGATTATAAGGTTAATTCTATATTCCACTATATTCCCAATGTTAATTCTTTAATAAATAAGATTTGATAATATCAATTTCTGAAATACCTTTTCTTTTAAAATGATAAAATGAAGAGATTGGTATTTGTGCATCTCTCATCCATTCTGTAGTTTTTTTAGAAATACCATTAATCGTAAATGATTTTACTTTTCTATTGTTATCTTTTAAAACTTCATCAGCAGCAAGTCCTAATCTAAACCTTTGTATTATTGTTGCATAAGTAATGCCTGTTACTTCAGACCATTCAGATATAGTTTTTTTGAATCCATTAAACTCTATAAAAACATTCCTAGAAGTATTATTAGATTGAATCTTATTATTTTCCCATCTGCAATTTTCTTTGCAATAATTTCCATCATTATCTATTCTTCCTAAAGAATGTAATTCATCTGGCCTATCACCCATATCTTTATAAAAATTTACAAACAATTTCCATTCATCACAAACTTTTATACCTCTACCGCCATATCTTTTATATTTTTCAACAAGTGGGTTATAACAACGAGTTAGCATTCTATTCCAAGTCATATATTCTATTGACTTACTTTTGCCATGAGTTTTCATTTATATTCTGCTCTCTATAATCTTAATTTTTTTCTTAAAAATTTTAATTAGTCTTATTAGATAGTCAATATCATATTTTCTAATATCATTTTTATCCATCAACCAATCAACTTTATATTGACCTATTTTTTTAATTAATCTAGGTAAATACTCTATGTGATTTGATGATAAATGATTATTACAAACAGAGCAACTCTTATTTATGTTCCACAAATTAAATCTTAATTGAGGAGCAGCACCAACACTTCTAAAATGTGATGCGTGCCATTGGCCATTCCATGATGCTGGCTTATTGCAACTAACGCAGCCTAAATCTTTATCTCTAAGCCTACAATATCTATTTACAATAGTTTGTGTTTCTTTTAGCCAGTCAGATTTAGTCTTTAGTTTAATCTTAGCTTCTTTAGTTTCCTTGCGTTCAGCCTTCTCTCTGACTGTTTTAGCATGATCCCATGCACAGTTTGGGGAACACACAGATTGTAATGGTCTAGTTGGTGTAAACTTTACTTTACATATTTTACAAGTCTTGTCTTTAATAGGCTTAGTTATCATCAAAGTAAAATTCCCCATGATGCTGTTTTGCAAAATAAATTCTTGCTTCTTTTGCAGCTTCTAAAGTATCAAATCTTCCAATATAAATTCTTACTTTATTAACATGAACAGAAACTCTAAATTTTTGTCTATCACTTTCATAATAAACTCCTCTACATTTAGCAATATTATCAGCCCTATAAGCGTTCATAGCATTTTGTGAAACTGTCGCTTCTCGTAAATTTGTAATTTGATTATTATGACCATTTCTATCTTTATGATCTAATATTCCAATTGGAAATTTTCCATTAACATAAAGCCAAGCTAACCTATGCGCTAAGTATTGTTTATTATTAATTCTTAATGTTGAATATTTTTTATCTTTATACCCTGCTTTTTTACCAACTCTGACACAGCGACAAGTTTTTTTAATCCAAGTAAAATCCCCTGTGAATTCGTCATAATGTAATAGTTCTTTTAATTCTGATTGTGTAATCATTTTATGTCCTCTAAGACGTTGATTTGAGTAATGTCAGTTATCTATTGTTAGAGCAACAGATACTTAGCAGCTCCCTGACTGACAATTAAATTGTATCATAAATCTTCAAAAAAGAAGCCGATATTTGTTCCCCATTCTTCTATCTTATCTTGGTACTCACCCATCTCTTTTGTGGATAACTTTGTTGTACTCTTAATTAATTCTACCGATTCACCACCAATTTCATCTTGGTAACGTAGGAACTTCCATCCCATAAGATCGTGTACCTTGTCCTGGTGTTCACCAATATACATACCCAAAGCATTATACAGCTTCCATAGCCTACTATTCTGCTCTATTGATCGTGATGTAGTTCTTATTTTAGCTGACACTACATAACCCAATGAAAGGTCTAAGGCTTCTAGTTTTGCAATTAAATAAGGTAAGTTACTTTTTGACAGGCTAAAGTTAGTAATCATATTGTTATTAGTTTAATTTTATCCACAGGCACGTTATAAAAGAACTCACCATTAGTAATATACTTATTGTTTATTTCAACCAATGGTGAAGCAAGGACTGTCTTATCTTTACATATAAAGCAGAATGAACCTTGTTTGTTAAAAGCTAATAGAACTGTGGGTAAGTCATTAGTCAGTAGTTTCTTCTTTCTACTAGGGATATGTAAAGTATTAAATGTAAATACACCATCCCAAGCTGGTCTGACTTCTACTTCAACATAACCGACCTTAACATTATTTCTCATAGCTATTAGATCAACTGCGTAGTCATTAGGATTATCTATTAACTCAATCCCATAGAGTTGTTTAAATAACTTATAAGCTCTTAATCTACCTATTTCATCATAATGCTCATGTAACTCAGTATTAAACTGTTTATTTAACATTGTTCAATTCAAGAGCTTTCTGTTTTGCTTCATGTGCTGTATTAAAGTAACCAAATGATTTGTTATGGTGGCTTAATCCAAACTTCTCACCATTAGGAGTTATGTACTTAGCTATTAAGAAGTCTTTACACTTAATACAGTAGTTGTCTAATTTAACCCACAACATTTAATGCTTCTTTAGCATATTGAACACTTTTATCAGGGAATTGATTAGGATTAGCTAATATCCTTTTAGCCCATGCTTTATAGTCAGTCTTAGATATTAAGCGATCAGCAACAAACTTAACCACGTTATCAGCATGACGTTTATTATCCTGTATAGCTAATGGTGAAGATATTTTAGCAAATATCGTAACCTTATGTGAGCATAGTTCTTTAATGTCATGTGGAGTTGGTGGTTTACTTGAACTATCAACCCATTGATTAAGTGCCTTCTTAACTACATCAAATTCATAATTAGATAACATTGTCCACCAAGCTAATATTGTTTCTTTAGTCAATGGTGGTTTGTTGGTTAATTCCATTGTTACATTTAGCATACCCCAAAACTGTTTTTTGTTTGAATCATCCATTTGTAATTACTCCCTGTTTAGGCTCTAACCATTCGTTAAATTCTTCATCAGATATAAATCCAAGACCTTTCATTTTCTTAACTGTTGCCCCTGTTTTAATATTTAAACTACTAGCCTCATCACGCATATTCACAATCATTTGCAATAAGTAATTAAACTTTTTAACTTTTGCCTCTTTAGCGCAATTACAAAACTCTTCATTAGTAGCCCCAGCTTCTAATAGTTTTAAAAAAGTAGGATTACTTGGATTAATGCCAGTAATGTTAAACATTTTTAAAGAAACACAAACTGCTGATACTTTTTGCTGTATGTTTGTCTTCTCTTCTATTCTATTCTCTTCTATTCTCTTCTCTTCTTGCATGACGTTATTTGATTTCGTCATGACGGCATCATGATTTAGTTTAATATTTTGTATTAAAACACGCATTTTTGGGTTACTTGTTGCAGAACTTTGCAATCTTTTTGCTACTTTCATGCAAGTAATTTTGCCATCACCATTTTCAAATAGTCCTAATGATACAAATCGTTTCATCATCTCTTCTACTTTTTGAGGTGTTGAACCAGTATTACGAGCTATTATTCTTGCATCATGCTTTACTTCAAAAGTTAAATTATCGGCAGAGGTTTTACCTACAATTAATTCTATACAATACCAATACAGGCCATAACCTTCAAGGCCATAATCTAATAGAACCTCTTGTAGCTTCTCATCAAGATTTGCATTTGAATCATGTCTAAACCATTCCATATTATTCTGCACTATTTTTAAAGTAAACGAATAAAGCCTCTACTACACTAAATCTTACATCACCATTATTCTTTAACTTTAATATCGTACTTCTAGTTAATTTTAAATGCTTAATAACACCAGCTACATTACACATAGGCTCATTAAGTTTTCTTACTACATACTCTTTGTTAGATTCCATAATTAATCTCCTTGATTTACATCATAAACCTATTTAATACAGAGTGCAAATAAATAAATGCAAAATAAATACTAAAATGCTTGCATTAGATTAAAAAGAGAGTAGAGTGTGAATTGTGGTACAGCAATTAACTTAATAACAGGAGATTTAAATGACTACATTCCCACTAACTGGCAACATTAACGATCCAGACTGGCCTGAAGAATTAAACCCAAAAGATATTCAAGATGTTGTTGAACAATTCTTAACTTTTAATGCACTTCCACTATCTTCATACATTGACGAAACAGAATTGTTATCTGACCAAGTACATAAAATCTTATTTGATGTAGAAGATGACAAGCTAGGCCGTATCAAAGATTTATATGATGCGGAAATTACTCGTGTTGCTAAATGGGCTGAGAAATATGAAAACACTATCCCTCATGCAACATGGCTTGTTACTCAAGCATTGGAGTGCTAATCATGGAACTACTAATTATTGGATTCTTTGCAGGTATTGTGACTGTAATTGTTTTAATTGATGCTTGGAGTAGATAACATGGCCAACGGAAATGAACAAATACTAGATGATATTGAGAATGAAGAAAATGCACAAATCAATCAAGAAGAATATGAGTTGTGGAGTTTGCAAGTTGAATTGAATCGTATAAACGCCTTTATGGAAACATTAGAGTTAGGGGATTTAAAATGATGTCAGATGAAGATATACAAGCTGAACTAAACAGCATGAGTGAAGAAGAAAGAGAAGCCAATGATGCTGAGTGTGAATTAGCATGGGCAGATATGTTGTCAATGTACGAAGCAGAAATGAAAGCATACAAGATTGAAATAGCTGACAAGTTTAGAGATTATCTTTACAACAATTACACAATAGGCAATGGCGATCAATTATTACAAGCTGAAGAAGATGGTATAGAAGATTTCTTACGTGAGAATGATTTACCGCCAGACATGGAGATAGAGTTATGAATGTATATAAAAAATTAAATGCTGCACGAACTACGTTACAGGGTTGGGATTTAACTAAATCTGGCCATAACAAGTTTGCAGGTTACAAGTATTTTGAGCTTGGTGACTTCTTACCAGCGATCAATACAATCTTTGATGCAGTCGGATTATGCGGTGTAGTGAGTTTTACTGCTGACTTGGCTACATTGACTATTGCAGATATAGAAGATGGCTCACAGGTCGTTATTACAAGCCCTATGGGTAGTGCTGCACTCAAAGGTTGCCATGAAGTTCAAAATATTGGTGCGGTAGAAACTTATCAGCGCAGATACTTATGGGTAACAGCGATGGAAATTGTAGAACATGATGCTTTAGATGCAACTAATGGTAAAGAAGCACCAGAAGGTCGTGCTAAGGCAGCATTAAAACCAATTCCAACTAGCCCTACTTTAGCTTTAGCAATGCCTAGCTTTGACACATTGCCAGCTGAAGAACAAGAGTTCATTCTTAACATAGCAATGGAGATTACAGCAGCCATCACTGATGAAGATATGACTGAAGCACACAGGTTAGCCAGTAGCTTAGACAATGACGAAAAACTAGCCCTATGGTCAAGACTTGATAGCAAACAAAGATCAGCACTTAAACGCTATTCTGAATCATTGAAAGGTTAATCATGTTAATACATAGCTTATACGGCCTGTCAGCACCACCATCTAAATTAGTTGAGATTAGAGAAAAAAAAATAGCTAAACTTAAAAAAGAGATGGGTAATAAATATTTACTAGCAATTAACTATATAAAAAAGGAAATAAAATGAATAATTTAAGCGCAACTGGTGGTATTGGTAAAGACGCTGAATTACGTTATACACCTAGTGGTGATGCTATCTGCTCTTTTGGCTTCGCATTAACAAGTGGATTCGGTGATAAGCAAATTACATCTTGGCTCAATGCCAACTTGTGGGGTAAACGTGCCGAAACTTTAGCACCTATGCTTTTAAAGGGTACTAAGGTTGGTATTGTAGGTGAACTAACTAACCGACCTTACAAAGATAAGAATGGTAATGAGAAGTTTTCATTGGAAGTACGTGTAAGCGATTTAACGCTGTTAGGAAGCAAAGCTGATACAAGCACATCACCTAATGAATATAACGTGCCTAAGACGCTTAAAACAGCTTCTATGAGTACACCTGTAGAAGATATAGACAGCAATTTGCCATTTTAAACAGTTATGGTGAAAGCGGATGCCGTAAGGTGCAGCGAGTAGCCTTTTTTTAAGGATTAATTATAGGAGTAAATAAATGTTGGCTAGTTTAGTTAATCAGTATTTAAGCATTAAAACTAGAGAAGAACTTAGGGCTAGAGATCCAGTTTGCCCTAGGTGTGAATCACGACCTAGACACCGTACAGCGATTGATGAAAGATTAACCAGTTACTGTACACCTTGCCACCAAGCTATAAAAAAAGAGATGTATCAAGAAAGGATAAAAAATGACTAAAGATGAAGCATTAAAGATGGCGATTGAAGCGTTGATAAATTCTTTAACAATCCAAGATGTTGCAATCAACGCTTGCCAAGACGCATTAGAGCAACCTAAAGAGAAGAAGTATTTGTATGTGTATAAAGGGCAGGGGTATCAATATAATTTGTCTAGTGAAAAATATGCAACAGGTTCAGCATATATGGGAGCATACATAGGAAAGATTGAGGTGCAAGATGACTAAAGATGAAGCATTGTTGATGGCGATAAATACATTATGTAATTGTGGATTGCAAATTGGTGGACACGCATTAATATCACCTTACATTCATGAAACTGTATACGCCTGTAAAGAAGCACTAGAACAACCAACTGAACAACCAACTAGATTAGAAGTAATTGATGCTGATGGAAGAACCTATACCAACTGGAAAGTTAAAGAGTTGCAATTCAGTTATCAGGACAATGGAAAGACTTTAAAGATATTTGTTACGGAGGTACAAGATGACTAACTTTTGGAAGAATTTTTGGTTTGGTTTTAATCCTAAAAATTGGGTAGAAGTCTGGAAACAGAATTGGAAGAATATCAAGGAAACAAAATGACACAACATAAATGGGCAAAAGAAATTCATGCGTGGGCTGATGGGGCTGAGATTGAGCAATCACTTGAAAATGCATCAGGCTGGACTGGTTGGCATAATGTAGTTACCCCTACATTTTATACAAGCGGTGCAGAGTTCCGCATTAAACCACAACCAAAAGAGCCACAGTATATGTATGTGTATAGATGTACAGCAGATAGCGAATTTCGATTACATGAAGATGGAAATATGGAAGGCTCTCGTTGGAAACTTAAAGGCAAAATTAAATTGGAGGTGGATGATGAGAAAAGCTGAATTGCTTGAAAAACTCAACAAACTTCAAAAGCAACTTGACAATGTAACAAATGTTGTGGATTTAATGGCAAGAATCGAACATGCGAGACAAGATAAAATAAAAGAGAAAAAGTATTTGTATGTATATGCTGATGGTGACTTCTTTATACATAGCCAATCACCCATTGGTGCACCTGCACATTGGCAGTATTTTGGAAAAATTAAACTAGAGGTGCAAGATGACTAAAGATGAAGCATTAAAGATGGCGATTGATGGTTTAGAAATTCATCAACAAGATATTCTTGATGCCTGTAAAGAAGCACTAGCGGAACAACCAACACAAGAGCCTTATGCTTGGGTTATGGTAAATAGAAACCCTGACCATCAGGATATTTACTTCTTACCTACTAAGCCAACTAGAGAGCAAAAGATTAGCCATCAACCATATGAACTCTACACCCACCCAAAACAATGGCATGGGTTGAGTGATGATGAGATATGGGATATAGCTAACTTTTTAGGTAAGAATAAAGAATGGGATTATCCAGTTATGTTTGCTAAGACTATTGAGAAGGCATTAAAGGAGAAGAACGATGAATAAACATAATCTAATTACAGGCGATCTAATGCAGACTAAGCCTAGCAAAACATATGCAGATAACTTTGATGCTATCTTTCGTAAGCCTGAAAAAGAAGTAGTTGTTGATGATGAAGATGTATTAAAACAGGAGAATGGTGATGCCATGCAACCATAAAGATTTAAATGCTGAAATATTACGCAATCGTATGCCTTTAACTGAAGCTGAAATTACAGAAATATGGATGACCATAGCCATGGTACATGGTGGTACAGCCGTAGAGTTTGTTAGAGAAGTTGAGAAACGACATAACATTGGAGCATAAAAATGACACATTTTTTATTAATTGTTATTATTGTTATTTTAATAGTAAATAGGAGCTAATCATGGCTAAGAATAAAACAAAGTTAAGTGTACTGGTACCTGCAATAAAGGAAAAAGATGGAAAAGTTATAGTAGCTCCAAGTAAAGCGTGGAGTCACCAAGAGCTTAAAAAGCGAGAAGGCAAAGCAGCTAAACACGCTAAACATGAATTTGAATTATCTAATCTTAAAATTGTTAATCGTAAAGAAGCTGCTAAAGTTGCTGAGAAAGCTAAAGAAGTGCCTAAGTCAGTAGGCAAACGTTTACACAGTCATGATTTGAGAAATGCTGCTGGCATTAAGAAAGTGAAAATGCCAAAATGATGCTAACAGACGAAGAAATGGCAGAGCTACGAGAGTTATTACAGTTGCCTAAAAAATGAGTGATGCTAACGAGCTTCAGCACTTAATAGAAGATTGCTGGAGCGTTGGTATTACTTTTCCTGAAGTGCTTGATGAAGATGACTATGCTGTACTGTTTGCGATTGCAAAGTTACTTCTATTACACCGTAAACGATTAACTAAACAACAAGAATCAGAAAGTGTAATAGAGCTACGATAATATAAACTTTATAGCATTATTTTTAACTTGCTCAATTCTATTAAGCCAACCTTGTAAAAATACTTGCTGTGATGGTTTAACAATAACTAAATTTTTATAAAAAGCTTCTTTTTGATCGCTAAATGTTCTAATTAAGTCAGATATATCATGTTTATTAACTAAAGCTAATGTAATTGAACCTAAATTACCATCAACATCTGCGCCTACAGATTTTTGTAATGTTTTAATAGCTCTGCCAACACCAGTATTACAACTTGCATCTAACATTAAATAATCTATACCATTTGGTAATTCAGAGCATCTACAAGCGTTCCAATAGCTCTTAAAATAAATAGTTGATACATCAGCATCAGAAATGCTTTTTAAATCGTTCGCTGTTAGGTGACTATTCTTCTTAAACAATCTATATGTGTTTAATGTGATGCCTTTCATTGTAGCACCACCACTATCTGCTTTATTATCTACAAAACCGCCCTCACTAGCTAAAACGTACTGTAATGACTTTTGAAAGTTATTCAGCATCTACTTTAACCTGTTCGGCTGCCCATTCTTGAGCATTATCAAGTTGTATTGTAGTTGCTAAACAATCATTAGCTAGTTTTTCGTAGTCGGCACGAGATACTGCGTTGGCGGTGTTGTCGTTAGACTGAGTGGGAGTGTCGGGAATGGTGGACATTTTGCTATCACAGGCTTCTGTGTTTGGCTTGAACACCCCGTAAGAAGTTCTAGGCACAATATGATGGCTATAATAATTAGCGTTATTACTAATATCTTGTTTAAGTTTTGTATCGTCATTTTCAGTTACCTTTTGTGCGTTAATAACTTGAGTTGCAGTTTTATTATCAGCAATTGCTACAGCTTGAGCATCTACTACTTGTTGTTGATTCCATTCTGCTTGTATTTTAGCTTTACCAGATTCATAACCTTTGTAATAAGTAACAGGCAAAACAACGATAAACGCTGCAATTACCATCAGTTGCTTCCAGTATGAAAGTAAAAATATCATATTGGAGTGTCGGGCTTTAACTTCATACCGCCCCCTGAGCCAGCCATTAATGAACCAAATCCAATGCCAAAAGATTGCGGGTCAAATGTTTTATTCATATAGATGTGTATTAATGTTGAAACCATAAAAGTAAACGCACCCAACCCAGTTAGAATTTTTACAATGCACCAAGTGTGATTATCAGGTTCAGTAAATAGATTCTTAATGAAGTTCATTTTAAACCTAACTTTCTATTGGCAATTTTGTTATTCCATAAAAGTGAATCTGCAACAACATCAGGATTAAGGCTTTTAAAGTTACCTAAATGTCCAAAAGCTAAATGACAATTAATGCCATTATGATCTGATTCGCAAAGAATAATTAAATTATTAGGATCAAGTTCTAACATAGGTTCTAAATGAAATGGAACTTTATGATGTACTTCAAGTTTAGTTGTACCATTACATAAAGCACATTTAGGATTATTACCTAAAAATTGTTTTCTAACTTTAGACCATTGATTAGATCGTTTAGTAGATAAAGGGTGCTTACCTTGAATAACGCCAATTAAATGATTGATAATAGTCATTACTTATCAACTTTTTTATCTATTTTATCAAAAATCTTTTCTAGCATAGCTTTAACATCTCGCATATCTTCACGATAATCAATTCGTGGTACAAATTCACGTACTACTTCTTCACGAAGTTTAGACAAATCTCTTTTTAATTCTGCTACTGCATACCATAAAACTCTGGCAAACCAGCCTATGACTGACATTACAGCACCTAAAATAATATCAATTAATAATTGGTTATCCATTATGCGGCCATTATATAAGCTAAAGCGTAGTAAAGAGGATTGTTAGCACCAGTACCTGCGATACCTGCTGCTACGTTGGTTGTTGCTACTGTAATGCCTGTTACGGCTGTTGCTGTACTCCAAGGGCCAATACCTGTAGTAGTCCATGCTTGCCCAGAAGTTCCAACATAACCTGTATATGCCCCAGCACCACCTGATAGCGTTTGCACATGGCTATGACCTGGATCTGTTACTACTGAAGTTGCAGTATGTGTATGACTTACTACAATTGCATCAGCACTACCGCCTGTTTGCGCTACTGAATAAGAACTACCTGCACCTACAATAAAACGATCTCGTAAATCAGGTGTGCCATTAGATCCATTACATAAGTAAAAGCCACTAGGTATTGAACCAATTGCACCTGACCATAATAAAATCATACCCGTGGTAAATGCTGAAGAAGTAGCAGGTACAGTACCTAATATTCCATAAATATTATCGTAACTTGCTATAAGATTGCTATTAGCATCTTCAAGCACAAATTTATAAAAGTAACCATAAGTTAACCACATTTCGCTAGGCAATCTACCATCTGTACCTAATACAATAGGGTTAGTATTAGCTATTGTGCCATTAATAGTCGTATAAGTCGTTAGAGGTGTACTAGACCCTGCTTGATAGGTGTAAAGTAACCCACCAGCGAGAGGTAGACCAGTATTGGTTAGGAAGTTAATTCCATTACCTATGGGGGATAAATTTACACTCATATTATTTTCCTATATCACTAAGTAGCGCACCAGCGGTTGCGCCTAATCGTCTTTTAGATAACGCTTGTCTTTCTGCTTCTGCTGCTGCTAATGCTTTTGCTTCTTTATTACTTTGATACATATTTTTTATAAGTGTACCGCCTATGCCATAAGTTTTTAGATTAACGCTACCTTCTAAACCCTTTGCAGCAGCAGCAGTAATAAAATCTTTAGTAGCTCCTAATGCACCTCTTTTTCTAACTGACTCAGTATTACTTGTGTTAGCAAAGCCAGCACCACCTCTAATATGTTCTGACTTTCTAGCAACTTCACCTAAATCTCTAATATCATTAGCGAGTTGTTGTCCATGTATTGTATCTAGCTTTGAACCTAATTCTTTTTGTATTTGAGCATTTAAAGTTTTTTGACTTACATTACCTTGATTATTAATAACTCCTGATTTTTGTTTTAAATCTTGAATTACTGCTGCTTGTAATGCTTGATGCTCTACAGAACCTTGCCCTAATTGGTCTACTAATCTTTGCACATTGACTTGAGAAACACCTTTACCAGTTACATTCTTGTCTAAAAATGTCGCAGAAGCTGGGTGTGGTAATGTCAATGCTTCTTCTGGTGTTCTTGTATCACTAATAGCTACTTTATATGCAGGATTGCTATCAATCAAATTTTTTCTATCAGCTACAGCTTTTCTAGCTTCATCAAATAAAGGCTTATATTGTGCAAACTCACCTTTTAATGGTACATTTTCTAATTGTTGTCTAATAATTGAAGCTGCTTTTGCTTGTAAAGGTTTTGATGTCCTTGCAATTAAAGCAGTATCAGTTCTAAAATTTTCATATTCTTCAGGTGTTAAATATCCTTTAGAAAGAGCATCATTTAAATCTGCTTTTAATTCTTCAGGTACATATCTAGTTCTCTGAGCTTTCTTTAGTGCAGCATCAATATTATCTTTTAATGCACCAACATCAATAGGACTTTCACCAGTTCCTAAAACTTCATTAGCTCGTTGATATTTATTTGTTATGTCTAATACTCTAGCATCATCATCATTTTTTAATTTAGTTAATATTTGATCAGCTAATTTTACTGGGTTTTTTTCGTAAATATCTGGTGCTGCTGATTCAGTAAGTTTGTCAAAAGCCTCTATTAATTTAGGGTTTCTTTCTTCAAACCTATGCTGTAACTCAGGGTCAATAGTACGATCATTCCATTCATCAGACATTTTAGAAATATCTTGTAATGCTTCACCTTCAGTAGGTTGCATATCAAACTTATCAAATTGCTTACGTGTATTTAAAGAATCTAAATTTATATTTGATGGAGCTTCATTTGTAAATGCTGATTGAACTCTAGGTGATGCTGATGATAATGCTTCATTAATTGCAGCTTCATGTGATGTAGCAGCAGCACCAGCACTAGCAACACCACCAATAGTAGGTTCTATTTTAGGTGTTGGTGTTTTCTTAGATACAAATTGATCTTGTAAAGTTTTAGCTACACCAGCAGTAGCTTCTCTTTCAGCACCTAAAGCACCTAATTCACCAGGTAATGTAGGAGGTAATGTAGACAAAACATCACTAATAGCAGATACAGCTTGTTTACCACCTTCAGATTTAGGTTGTAAAGTACCTGCTTGAACACCTTTTAAAAATGCTTGTTCAAATTTATTATATGGTTCATTTGGATTTTGTGCTTGCCATGCTTTACGTTCTGCATCAATGTATTGTTTAGAAGCAGGGGTAAGCGTTGAAATAATCCCACTTAACAATCCTGTAGTTGCCCCAGTAGCTAAAGTTAATCCTGCTTCTACTGCTGGAGTAACATATTTTTGTTCAATATCACCTGCATTAGTAGTATTAACAGCGTTAATTGCTTTTTGATAATCAGGAACAACTGTAGGTGTAGGTGCTACATTATTTTTACCAACATTAATATTTTGTAATGTCATTTTATAGTTTGGTAAATTTGATGTTTGTTGTGCTGTAGATTGAACATTAGCTGCTGTAGGAGTAGTTATAACATCAGTAGGTATATCAGCATCAGGGTTAAATACTTTAACAGGCTTAGGTGGTGGTACATTTTTACCTTCATTTAAAGCACCTTGTACCGCTAAATCTATACTACCACCTGATAAATTGTTTAAAGGATCATTAGATGATGCTTGTTGTACTTGTGGTTGTTGTTTGCCTAAATCAACACCACTTAATACTTTAGATAAATATGCTGTAGGGTCAGCTTTTTTAAAACCACCATATTGCATCATGGCTTTTGTATAATCACCACCATTTTGTTTAACATATTGTTGTATTTGATAATCAGCAGCAGCACGAGCTTCTTTATCTTTAAAAACATTAAATACAGCACCATTTTTATTTAAATCTGCAACATTTTCAGGCAAAAATTGATAACCACCTAAAGCTTTAGATTCTTTATTAACAGCATATGGATTACCAGAACTTTCTGTTTGATTAAGATTGTCTAATAATTTAGCAGGTGTTCCATAAGTTTTATTAACATCAAAGTCAGAATATTTAGGTGTAGTTGATTGAACTGCTTTTTTAGGACTATATCCTAAAGCACTATTAACCTGACTATCAACATTATCAGCACCTAAATTCTGTAGATCATCCATTTTATTGACCTTGTATTAATTGTTTCATTTTTGCCATACGAGCAGTTAAATCTTTATAACCTTGAGATTTAGGGCCACCTACACTTTTAACAACATCTCTAATAGCAGCGTTATCATGATTATTAAGCGCATCATACAGTCTTAATGAATTAACATCAGCAGTTTTCGACCATTCATTTTGAAAATCACGAGCAGCAAATGGACTACCTGTTCTTTGTATTGAATTTTCAATTCCACGATTAAATAAATCAACCCCACTAGATAAAGCTCTATTAGTTCTAGCTACAGATTTTAAACTTTCTTTAGTAAAGTTAGTACTGCCTGAAGCCTGCGCTTGTAAATCTCTCCCTGAATCAGTACCTAATCCAGCCTGTTGTGCTAATTGTATTGAAGTTGAAGCAATATAATGACCTAACTTATCAAAGTTAGCAGCATTATCAGAAGTCCAAGGTATGCCAGCAAAGCCCCCACCAAGATTTTTTAATATACTTGCACCAACACCTGTATTAGTTTCATCCGCTAATTTAATAATTTGATTAGCATTATCTTGTTGTACTCTTACTGTTCCAGCATTGAAATTAGATTTATTACGTAAGTCAGTAACATACTTCATTGTATCTGGTGTTTCACCAGGTGGAATAGCCATTGTTGGTTGATTCCCTGTTGTAGGTGCGCCTGGTACTTGAGGCGTTCCAACTCCCCCTTGTGGTGTATTAGGAATAAATACTTTATTACCATAAACATCAGTAGAGTAAGTCCCTAAAGTACTTTTTGGATTAACATCAGTATTGCCAGCACCAAGCGTTCCCATTTCTCCAGTAGCAGGATTAACTCCTGTTGCTTGACCATAAATATTAGAACTTGCTTGTGGTGTAATAAGATTTTGTTGTGTAGATGCTGCTTGTGAAGCAGTAACGCCATTTTTAATTCCTTGATATGCTTGTTTAGGATTAGTTTTTGCCATTTCAATTAATTGATCTGCTGAACTTAAAACATCATCAGGAAGCCCTAAAACATTTTTAGCATAATCTTTTGCACCTTTAATTTTTTCAACCATAGCATTACTATTGCCTTGAACAAAATCAGGATCAGTTACAAAACTACCCATAAGACTTCTACCAACATTGGAATAATGTTGCTTAAGATCAACTCCTGCTTTGTCAGCTTCTATTTGCAATTTAGTAGCAGTTGATTTTGCTTCTGATATTCTAGGTTCTGCTGTTTGCTCTGATACATTAGTTTCAGCTTCTTGTTGCCTAGCAGCTAATGGATTAATAATATTAGCTTGTTGATAGGCTTGTGCGCCACGAGCAAGTCCCATAATATCGCCTAGCGACATTTGAGCTGGTGGTTTTAAGTTGCCATATATGCTTGAGTCTAAGCCTGCCATGATTATATCCTTAACTTGTAAACATACTTACGCCTGAGCTACCTGGTACAGAACTATATCCACCAGAAAGACTAGCATTATTAGTAACAGCATTAGCTTGATTACCTAATATTCCATATAACGCTGCTGTATTGCCTGCATTACCTAAAGCACCACTATACGCATTTGCTGCCCCAATAGTACCTGCTGCTTGAGCATTACCAATACCTTGAGTAATATTAGATATTTGAGTACCTACACCTAGTTGAGCATTAGCTGAACCTGTTACTGCATTTTGCCCAATACCTGCTAATCCTGCATTTTGATTATATATATTAGTTCTTTGTGTTTGATAGTTGTTAAATGCGTTTTGATAAGCGTTGCCTGCATAATTTTGTGTAAATGCTTGTAAACCTTGCATGGCATTACCACCAACTAATCCACCAGTAGCATTAGCTTGAGCTAAATTACCTTGCTGACCTTGCCCTAACTGAAACGCATAATTAGGTGCCATGTTTGCATTTAAATCTTGATTATTAAATTGATTAGTTAAGTAGCCAGAATTAGCCATTTGATTAAGATTATTTAATCCTAATTGACCAGTTTGTTGGTATGGTGTGTACATACCTGAAACATTTTGACCTATGCCTAATAATTGTTGTTGCGCTGCCGCACCTGCTTGAGCTTGTGTATTAGCAGCATCTTGAGCAGCATTACCACTAATAGCCCCACTAATCAAACTACCACCTACACTTAAAGCAGCCGATACTGGATCGTTATAGCCTGGGTGTGGACATACTCTATTAAATTTATTATTAAACATAATGGCACCTATCACATTTCATATATATATTACTTTGATCTTCATTTATTACAACAAAACCAAAGCGTTTGCAAAAGTTTAATCCTTTTTTATTACCTTTAGTAACGACTGTTACTGCATAACCATACTTTTCTATTACTTTGCCTATTGTTTCTTTAATATGTTTTCTAATACTAAATTTAGGTACACCATCAAAACTAACATGAAGCTCGTTATCTTTTATCATTACTACACCATATAACTTGCCGTCATGCTCTAACTCTACAAAGTTCCAATCTTTTAATGCTTCAGCAAATTGCTCTAATGTTAAATCTACTCTATCTTTAACAGAATTATAAATTAAAATAATAGCTCTATTAATCATTGATTATAGTACGGCACCTTATAAGGTTTACCTGCTACTGATATATTAATAAAACCTACAGGCTTTGCAGGTAGATTAGCTGTACCTGTTGTTGCTGTAGGTGCGCTAGTAAAGTTTAACAAGTTAAGAAAAAACTGTTGCCATGCACGAGAAGGCCTTTTAGTCTGAGCATCTAAAAATTCAGTTTGAGGGTAAGGATTAGTCTGACTGGTGCCATATATTCCATTAGCCATAATTAACTCTCACCTTCTGAAGCCTTAAGATTAGCTGAAATAATAACAGCCTTAATAGGGTCTGTTACAACTACTTCAAATACTCTATCTCGTGCCATACCTAATCTGCGCCATATAGCTCTGTTTTTATAACGACCTATTTTACCAATAGTTGTCCAATGTTCATTTGACCATGTACTACCGCCATCATTTGACCATCTTAACATAGCTTGAGGATCAGAGCCTGGATCTACAATATTACCAACACCAGGTTGAAACTGTATTTGTAATTCATCAAAGTATTGTCTTTGTAAATCTGTAACTAAATGAGGGCATCTTCTTAATCGTCTAATTTCTACACCATCATCTGTATATGTATCAGGATCAAGTTTATAAATATGCCCATCTGCATAATCACCTACTACAACTAATCCTTGAAATACCGCACTACAACAACCTGTGTACATATCGTATTGACCAGTTAATGGATCAGTTGCTAACCATTTATGCCACATACCTGTTGTAATATCATATACCCAAGTCAAATTAATAGTAGGAAAACTTACAACATAACACTCATGTCCTTCTAATTGATATGTCCAAGCTATTGCATCACCTACATATTGATTAACTAAAGTATTTTCTACAGCATGAGTAGATATGCGTTGTGGTATATAACCATTCATTTGCATAATTTCAGATTGCCCACGTTGATTTCTTGAAACATAAGCAAAAGAATTGCCTAAACGTGATACTGAAGATTTTGCAGCAATTCCATGTTGTGTTGATGTGCCAGGTATGCGTTGAAAAGCAAAAGGGAATGTACCTACATCTACCCATACTTCTGAAGAAGTTTCACCTAATAAATAAACTTCTCTATGATCGACAATTAATGTAACAAGATTATCAGGTGCGCCATCTTTAGATGAAAAACTTAAAGGCTGACTAATAGGAGATAAAGGATTAGTTGCTCCCCATTGTTGAGTATTAGGTTTATTATAAATAAAATAATTATCTACAATATCTACTGAAGTAGCTCCACTAAATGCACCATCAGAATTAGGCAATACGCTAAAGTTAAGCGCATATAATGTTTCTGATGCTACTGTTTGTGAAGCACTAACTACATAATTACCTGTACCACCAGAACCTGTACCAAAAGTAAGTGTTAATGTTAAGTTTATTCCTGCACCACTACATGATGTAGAAACAGGATTAGTAGGTAATGAAGTATAAGCACCTGCATTAGTCATTGTTAGACCTGTTACTACCCCTGCTGAAACTGTACTTACTACATAAGTTGCTGGCGTTGTACCATATACACCACCTAAAACTGTAATTACATCATTTACGTTATAACCTGTGCCACCAGCAGTAATTGTTTGACTTAGAACAGTACCGCTCCCTAATGTGGTAATAATCGTGCCTGCCGTTACTCCAATACCTTGTATTGTTTGACCTGGATATAATGTTCCTGTTACTGATGTAACAGTTAAAGTTGTACCTGATATTGATCCAGTTAATGTTGCAGCTACAGCAGCACTATTCATTACTTCTGAAGTTTCAGTTTGTGAAATATTAACTGTATAAGTACCTGGGCCACCACTACCACTACCTAAAGCAGTAATAACAGTTTCAGCAGTTAAACCAACACCAAATAATGATTGACCTACACCAATACTACCACTTTTTAATAAAGTAACAGTTAAAGTTGTACCTGATATTGAACCTGTGAATACTGCACTAGCAGGGTTTGATATGCGCCATGTATAACGATATGAACCATCAACTATATAAACATTTAATCCATTATCAGTAATTCCTACCATGCCAGAATTAGAATTTAATGTGCCTACTAAAGTTGGTACAAAGTTTGAAGTTAGCACATAGACATAAGGGCCACATACTGCTACTAAATAATTGCCACCTGATACAGTTCTCATGCCTCGTACTTGAGCTTGATTTTGTAATAAAATTAATGATTGCAAACCAGGTGTTGGATATAAAGCTACAATACCTCTACTTGCTGCTGAAGTTGCACTAGCAGGGGATTTCAATGGATCAATTTCTGGACGCCAGTTAATACACTCTTGAGCATCTTGGTAGATACTAGGTGCTTCATAACTTGGCCCTACAAATCCAAAATCTGACATTTAATCACTTTCCTTATAAGAATCACCACGTATTAAAGTTTTCATACATAAATTAGCGGAATATGTCAACTGAAGAAGCCCCCACTCAAAATCCAACCTGCATCTTTTGCTCTGCTGACTAGCATTGAGCTAGGATAACTTGCAGAAGCAATAGGCTTCATGTTATTACGTTTGATTGTAGATTTAGATTCTTGTGCGTATTGATTAATCATGCCTATTTGTATTTGTGAGGCTTTGCCATACATAGGCATCAATCGTTCTGCTAGATTCCATCTAAGAGCCATTGAGTAACCTTGAGGTAGAGCAATTTCATCATACAAATTAGTATAGTTACTAAAGATTGTACTTGAGAATATGTGCATCTCACCTTGAGCAGGGTTTGGCCATACAAATACATTACCTGTTACAGCATTAGGATTGTAATAAAGTGCTTTAGGCCAAGGGCCATTTAATGTTTTTAATCCAATTTGATTATAATTTTCTAAAGCTAAAATACTGACTTGATAGTCTAAACCACCATTTAAAACAGGTTGGCCGTTACTTTGAGTATTTACCCTTACATACGCTTGGTCAATATATAAAGGCTTCTGGTAATACGCTGTAATTGATTCTGAAGTCACTGGTGAAGTATAAGTAATATTTAATTCGTATGTACCAACTTCGTTTACATTACCGCCTGCACCTGTTAAGAATTGAACAATTTTAGTACCTGCTGTAATGTTAGTACCTTTAAGTGTTTGACCTTGTGCTACTGCACCACTTGTTATACCTGTTACTGTCAGAATATTGCCTGTAATTGAACCTGTAAATACTGAACCAATAAAGTTAGCAGTAGATGGTGTAGGGCCGATTGTATATTGAACTTGACCTGCAATTAATGGAAATATAATTTCAGTCGTGTTATAGACCATCATATCTTCATTTGACCATTGATCTACTAAATCATTAAGCATATCAAAAGCATCTTGAGTAGCTTCAGGTGTTGGTGTTTCACCTGCTTCTAAAGCTCCTATATCTTTTAAAGCTCGTGAAATTATGTCTAGTGGCATCGTCATAATAAATCCTTAAGTAGGAGTAAATACTTGAGGTAGCCAAGGTGCTACAACTGTATTATTAACATTTAATGTATTAAGCTGTTCTTCTAAGCGAGATTTTATTATATTTACACCATCTCTCATAGTTTCTTTTTCAATCCATTCAGCAACCATTTCTTCTGTTATATCTGCAAATGGTACATTAATTGGATAATTAAATGTCCAATTACCTTCTGTTTCTACTGAATTAGTATCATCATTAGCAGTAACATGATATTTAGCATGAGTGATTATCTCATTCTCAGCAGATATTTCTAATATTTTCCATACGTAATTAATCATTTTAATGCCTTCCATATTCAAAGCCACTTGCATGATCTGTATTAGGCATATCTACATGATAACCAATAGCTGAACTTGCATCTGTTTGAAAACGAAAATGTATTGCAAATCTGCCTGATTGCTTCCAACCAATCCCACCTTGAAACAAGTGTGTAGGACTAGCACGTAGTTGTATGAAGAAAGCAAATGGTAAGCCAAACCTAACAAAGATACAGGCGTTAGCATATTGCCAATTGCTAGGTACTATCTTAGGGATAAACTGCCACTTACCCTCTACTGTAAATAGCCAAGCGATACCAATTGTTTTAATCCAAGTATCATCTAAACAAAATGGGAATGAATTTAATATCCCATCATACCATTTACCAAATACTTCTAAATTTTTAGCCATGATTAAACTCCACTTGTAGAAGCTAATAGATAGTAAGTAGTACCACCTATATTAATTGTTATTTTATTAGTAACTGTTCCTAATACAGATGTACTTACAGCCGTTGATGAAAGTACACTCCCACTCACACTAGGCAAGGTTAATACTGTACTCCCAGATATATCTGTATGCTCTGGTGGGTGTATCCAGTAAACAGAAGTAGTCATTACTCTGTATCTCCAGCTACGACTATGCTTGACATGACAATCCTTTCAATTCTTCTAGTGTAACTACTGTATTTACAAGGCTAGTAACATCACGAAGTCTATTCTTCTCAGCAACAATGGCTGTAGTGTCTGCACCTGTTTCTGTAGCCCTTGAGTAAGCAACATCTTGAGCTAATAACAATGGTGTACGTTCTATGCGTAATCGTTCTTTAGTAAGTAGTTTAGCCTTGTCTAGATTGACTACTACCTTGCCATCTACTAATTCCCATGCGTTAAAGAAGTCATTATGTTCTTCAGGTAGTTCTGAACTATCAACAATCATTGCGTGAGGCGGACAGTCTTTAGCTAACACAGCTTCTATACTAATCTCACCTGTAGGAGTTGTTACTGAAACATTACCATTCTCGTTTGTATGTATAATTAATTGCATTATTTTATCCTTATCTAAATACAGCAACAGAATTATAAGCAACATCAACATATGCTGTACCACCTGCATTTGTACCTTGAAAGGTAAATGATGATGAAGAAGTTATATTACCAACTTGTACTAATACAACAGTAGTAGCTGTTAAATTACTATATCCTAATGCAACACTATAGTTAGTATCAGCTACGGCAGTTGTCATTGTAACTGTATAATTACCTACTGCTGTTCTAGTAGTAGAGCTTACATTAAATGATGCTCTGATTACACCTGTACTTCCTGTAAAGTTTACCCATGCCCTACAAACCCCACTAGATGAAGTACCTGTTCCACCATTTGCAATAGCTACAATACCAGTTACATTGGCTGCTGTACCTGTTGTATTTTGGTTAAGTGTAGGAAAAGTACAATTGGTTAATGTTCCTGTTGATGGTGTTCCTAATGCGCCACCATTAGTTACAAAAGCACCTGCTGAACCTACTGCTACTCCTAATGCTGTAGTAACTCCTGTACCAGTTGTAATTGTAGATGGAGCAACACCAGCACCACCGCCAACAACTAATGCACTTGCAGTTAAAACAGCAGAAGTTGCCCATGTAGTTGCACTAGAAAAATAAGGTATGCCACCAGATGTCCCTGCTACAGTTAAAGCTAATATGCCTGTTGTAGTTATAGGTGATCCACTTACAGAAATTAATCCACCTGTAAATGTTTGACCTACTGAAGTAACTGTACCAACACCACCAGGAGTTGCCCAAGTTCCATCACCACGTAAAAAATTTAATGCAGAAGGAGTGCCAGTAACTGGATTAGCAGCCATATTTGTAACTGTACTAATTAAAGTGCCACTTATAGGTAATGTTAATGCTGTAGTTGCTGTAGTAGTAAAAGTTGTAGCAAATGCACCAGAATGAGTTACATTTCCTGCAAGAGATAAAGTACCCGTACCAAAAATTAAAGAAGCTCCTGAGCCAGTATATGATGTTGCTGATAAAACACCTGTGCTTGGTACAAAGCTTAATTTAGTAGAAGCAGTTTTTTGTGGCAAATTACCTGTAGTAGATGTTGTCCAATTAGGATAACAAGTAGTTGCTGTCGTTGTATCGTCAGTTATTCCTGTATTAATCGCATTAGTAGCCGTAGTTGCAGAAGTAGCTGTACTAGCATTACCTGTTAATGCGCCTACAAAAGTAGTTGATGTTACTGAAGCTAATCCTATAAATGTAGTTACAGTTGCACCTAATGCTACTGCTGTAGAACCTATGGTAACGCTTGAATTAGTTAATGCGCCATTAGGTATAGAAGTTAAATTAGCTCCTGATCCACTAAACCCTGTAGCTGTTAAAATTCCAGTTGATGGTACGTATTGTAATTTTGTAGAACTTGTATATTCAGTAGATAATGAGCCTGAAGTTTGATTAGCAAATAATGGATAACGTGTACTTACTGTTGTTGTATCGTCAGTAACAATAGCATAACTTACTGGTGTAGCCCAAGTAGGTGCGCCTGCTCCATTAGATTGTAAAAATTGACCAGATGTACCTACTGTACTTATTGCAAAAGCTGAAGCAGTAGAATAAATTACACCACCATTTGATGCAGTTAAGTTAGCATTAGTACCACCATTACTTAATGCAAGCAGACCTGATAGCGTAACTGCACCTGTAGTTGCTGTAGATGGGCTTAAGCCTGTAGTTCCTGCGCTGAATGATAAGACGCCTGTATTTGCTATTGTAACTGCGCTAGAGCCGTTAAAACTCGTTCCTGATAGTCCAGTACCTATTGTTAGCGTATTTGTCGTATTAGCCGTTACTGTTGTTGAACCACCTAGACTAACTGAATTACCATTAATTGTAATTGAGCTATTGGCTAACTGTGCGTTAGTAATTGTACCGCTAAGATTAGTAGTAGGTATTGTAGATGATGCAGTAAACGCTGTTGTACCGCTACCAATAATATAGCCAGTTAAACTATTTGCGCCAGTACCACCACTTGCTACAGGTAATGGGCTTGTAAGACCTGATATTGTGCCACCTGTGATCGCTACAGCATTAGCGTTTTGAGTGGACATTGTACCTAAGCCTGTAATATCAGAGCTAGGGATTGATGCTACTGTGCTAAATGCGCTTGTGCCACTAGCTTTTAAATAACCTGCTGTAAATGTAGTAGCACCTGTGCCACCATAACCAACACCTATTGTTGATGCGTTCCATGTGCCTGCTGTTAAAGTTCCTACACCTGTAATGCCTGTATAAGAACCACTTAAATAACTTGTACCTATTGTACCGCTAGTAATTTGTGAGCCTGCAATTGCAATAGATGTATTAGTTACTGCTGATACTTGACCACTAGCATTAGTAGTAATAACAGGTACGCTTGATGCCGAACCATATATTCCTGCTGTACCTACAGGTGTAATACTAAAGGTATAGGCTGATAGCGTTAAACCAGTACCTGCATTGTATAGCGCAGTATTACTGAATTGCGTAAATGTGATAGGTGTTGTACCTAATGTACCTGTTGCAGGGATTGTTGATACCCATGCTGAACCTGTATATATCGTGCCATTTTCTACAAATATAAATGCAGCAACTAATTCAGCATAAGTATCAGCATCACTTGATCGTGTCCATGCTGTTGCAGAAGCATTATAAATACCATTGTTTTGCGTTAAAGTTTGATTTCTAACTAATACTCTATCACCTGCTACTGTTGTATAACCATCAATAGTTTGTAAGCCTGATAACGTAATATTGGCTGTTGTTGTTACTTGAGCAGGTGCTTTGAATGATAAGCCTTGAATTACAGCATCAACATACGATTTATTTGTTAAATCGTTAGGGTTTACAGGTGTTGATGTAACTTGACCTGTAATAGTAGTCATATTGGTGAAACTACCTGTTGAAGGAGTAGTCGCACCTATTGTCGTACTATCAATCGTACTATTAGTTATATGTAACTCTGTTTGATAAGGATTAATAATAGCAAAGAATGGCTGACCTTGACCTATAAATGTCTGAAAGTTTCCATAGACATCAAAATATGCCTGTACTGGCAGTAGATTCTGGTCTACGGTTGAACTTGGGCCAGCCATAATATTCCTTTAAAAAGGTGAAGCAGTAAGTATTAAAACATCACCAGCACTAAAGTTAGCAGCTAAACCTGTAGTCATACTATATCCAACTATCGTTGCACTTGTTGTAGTGTACGCTGATTGTTGAATAAATATGGTTGCAGAGTTAGTTGTGTCATATCCAGTTACTACCCAACCTGTAGGTGCAGCAGGTAATGTAATAACACCATTAGCAGCACCACCAGTACCTACTACTATTTTAAAACCAAAAGTATTAGTGCCTGTAATAGTAGGCGTTGTACCAAAACCACTAGCAATAGCAGGTGCAACATTAGATGCAATAACTGTCCCACCTAAACTAAGTGAAGTAAAGTTACCTGTTGATGGTGTTGTACCACCAATTACAGAACTATCAATCGTTGCACCTGTAATTACATCACCAATTAAAGGTGGTGAAAAGTAAACGCCACCAGGGCCAACTAATCCTAAACAAGCACCAGCAGTATTAAATGCTGCTTGAACAGGTACAATATTTTGAGTTGATGTACTTGCAACTTGATTAGAGTTAGCCATTAGTTTAGTCCTTCGCCTGGTGTGATTTCTACACTAGATGCTGCACTAGATAAGAACCACGCATTAGGTGGAATGCCACTAAGTACCGCTACACCATTTGCAGGGATAGCAATCGTATTAGCAGACGGAACTGTTAAAGCAGGTGCTGTTACTACAGGTGTAGAAGTTGCATCATTAGGTTCTTGAGGTTGCCAAGAAACTCTGATTAAACTTGAAGTGATATTAACAAAACGATAACCACTAGGGTACACGTTATTAGATGATTTCACTTGAACAGCAGCCAAACTCCCTACTAAATAAGTAGGCCCAAAAGGTGTAAATGCTGAGTTATAGGCCATGATTATTCCCCTTAAACAGCAGTAGTTGGTAATGGATAAGTTTCTGTTCTTACAATTTGAAACTCATAAATACCAGGTGTAGGAGTAACAGGTGCAGCAGTATTATTACCAAACTGAAGTGTTAATACCCCAGCAGTTAAGCAATCAGCTTCAGCAATCCATATACCTGCAATTTGATTAGCTACGTAACCATAGGACAGAATAAGATCATTTACTTGTAAGCCAGGTAAATTAAAAGTTTGTACTGCTGTTGTATTAGCAGCTACAGCTACTGGTGTTATAGATGGGCCAATGTAAAAAGTGCTAATAGCATTTCCACGAGCTATGGTGGTAGATGGCATGATAATTTCCTTTAATAAGGTACTTCAATTATAGATGATTAAATAAAAAAAGACACACCTTTTGAGTATGTCTTTTTTCTTTGCATTACTTAGTATTAACTAAAGTCGTAGCCGTAAACGTAAACATCAACTGTACCAACTACTGCAGTAGTAGTTGCAATATTGACATATAACGCTGCTTGGTTATAAGCAGTTACTACCGCAGAAGCTGCCACTTGGCTCACACCAAGAACTGTAGCTAATTGTGAAGCAGTAATAGCACCAAACAATGAAGTTGGTGTACCGCTACCTGTTGTAGTAATACCTAATACTAAGCTAGTTAAAGTACCTGTAGCTGCACCTGCGTTATTAGAGTTAGTAACTACTAATAAGTTAGGTTGGTAAGTTGTAGAGTTAATGATATTCAAAGGGAAAAAACTCCCAGATGCTGCATTTACGTTTACACCTTTAAGTACACCCAATAATCGTTGTGTCTGATTAGTTGTTACATTACTTGGGTGAGCTGAGGTGGTTACTGCTGGTCCTGGATTAGCCATGATATTTTCCTTTATCCGTTAAATTAAGCTGCAACACGGCAAGCTAGTTCTGGGTAAAGAGGTGCCCAGCCGTATAAAACATCAACACGAGTAGGGATAGAATCGTTATTAATGGTGTATTGACGAACTACACGCATTGATAAACCGATTTCTTTATCAGAAGCACGACCAGCAAAGTGTACACCCTCTGGAAGCTCTAAGTCAGCCATAGCGATTGTGAAAGCATTACGGTGCATCACAATGTTTTGTGGTGAAACGATACCACTACCACTTGCATTGTATTGTGAAGCAAAGAATGTTACAGCAGCAGAAGCAGCAGGAGTAGGTACAGATACATTTTGGAACTGACCAGCAGTAATTACAGCAGGTGAAACTGTTACTGAAACGCTAGCACCTGAAGCTACTGATACAGCAGATTTAACTACGAATGAACGTAATTTGTTAGTACCGTAAGCTTGACGATTTTGCGGATTGACTGCATAAACACCAGCGATTTGGAATGTATCACCTGCATTTAGATTGATTGTACCTGTATTAGCAGCAGTCAATGTAATTGTAGATTGTGAAGCCCAACCTGAAGTTAAGAAGCCAGTTGCAGTCGTTGTAGCTACTGAAGCTGTTACTGTAGATGATGAAAAGTTACCAAAAGTTTGAGATACAATGTTTTGATCTAACTTCCAGTTCATACCACCAGAATCACGACCCATTAAGCCTTTAGTGTACTGAGCTGAAATTTCAGCAGTAGGTACAAATAGACCTTTTAAGCTATCAACAATAGTAGCTGAAGTAAATGGTTCTACGATACATGAACGACGGCCATCACGTGGTGCGCCTTCAGAATCAAGATAAGCTTGAGCTGACAAGTATGTATATAGACCAGTAGGTGGTGTACCTGCTGTACCAACAATGTTTGCTGTGTTTAATGCAGCAGTTGTTGTACCGTCATAATCAATCTTATTGGCAATAGCTGCGACTGCTGGTTTCAAGATACGATCAGAGAACATATCTAGTGAAAGAGCTAAGTCTTGTGTAGTAAATTGTGTATCTACGTGGAACTGAGTTGAAAGCGTTACAGGTACTGAAGTTTCGTTCAAGTCCTCTACGTTCAAAGCTGGGCCAGTAGTACCAATGAAACGACCTGGTCTACGTACGTTTACTGTTGCGCCAATTTTAGCACCAACAACCGCAAACTGGTCATCATAGTTACGATCTACTTCACTTGTAAATGTTAGTTCATTCTCAAGAACCATTAACGCTTCGTTAGTGATTTTTGAGATGGTTAATAAAGTATTAGCCATTATATTTCTCCAAAAAAATTAGGTTTATCTAATCTTATTTGCCATTCGTGCGGCTTTCCATTGAGCATATGAGCCTTGAAATTCACCATTAGTGTCAATCAATACATCATTACCAATCTTGCCACCATTTAACGGCCTAATAGGACTAGGTGCTGTACTTCTTGAAACAGATTCTTTAGCAACTTTAGCTTTCGGTTTATCCTCTTGCTCAAATCGTGCTTCCAGTTTGCCTATTTCTCTTAGAGCTTTCACTAACGGCATTTCAGTTAGTTTCTGTGCAAAATCTTCATTTGATGCTAAATGATATAAGAGTTGAGGCCCTACATCACTTTCTAAAATGCTATCTCGTATTTCGTTGCTAACAACTGTTGTACTTGATTGCACCATTTTATCAAAATCAGGCAGAGTATTTTTAGCTTTTGCAATCTTCTCATTCCAGTTATTTAAAACTTTATCTTGAGCTTTCTTTGCTTTACGCTGTACTTCTTCTGCATCTCTTTGCTTTAAAGCATTTTCAGCACTCCATTCAGCTAATGCTTCTGCATATTCAAAAGCATCATTAAATTGGTTAGCTTGTGGCTTTCCCTCAATAGGAGCCTTTACAGGTTCTTGTTGTGGTGTTGCCTTTGCTTCATACTCTTTAAGACGATTCTCTAATTCAACACTACGAGCTTCTGCATCTTTAGCTCGTTGTGTTACTTTATCAAATCTTTTATTAAGCTTATCTGACCGCTTCTCAGTAGTCTGTTCCGTATTAGCTTCTGCCTCTGCTTCGGGTTCACTCTGCTTGTTGCCTTTAGTTTTGTCTGATTCTTTCTTTACAGATTCAACTTCAACTTCTGGCTCATCAGCTAAACCTAATCTTTCTGCATAAAAGGTGTGCGCTGTTTCACTTGTTACTACATTACTTGCTTCTTTCTCGGCCATGATTGCTCAAGCTCCTATGAAATTACTATATAAACTATTTAAAATTGTGTGTCAATTATTCTTTTGGTGCTTTAGGTACTTTTGTTTCTTTTAATACTTCTTTAATCTGTGCTTTATGAGCTTTTAACTCATCACGACTTAAATCAGCATAAGGGTTAGCTTTCTTAGGTGCTGGCTGACCATTGCGCCTTGCCATTTCATTTGCTTTCCATTCTGCTATGTTATTGCTAGTTACAACTTCCATAATATTCTCCGATTAAATTACTAAAATTATGCCAGGTCTGATAACTTGTTGCTAACAGCAGTTACTGGCTTTGACGGCTTTTGCTGATCTAATTCATACCATTCAGGTTTATTGTAATTTTCATCTTGTACATGATGATGATAATTGTGAAATTGTTGTAAATATGTTTCTGTATCTAATCCTGTATCAGCCATGATTAACTCCTATGTTTTATCTTTATTATATTTAATTTCTGGCTCATCTATTGTTAATGTTATTTAGTTTTTTTATCTTTTATCCATCCAAGTCTATCATCAAAAATTAAACCTCTATCTTTAGCGGATAAAGGTTTAGCTTCATATTTAAAGTTTTTATATTTAGAGGACAATGATGTAGGAAACCCCATTTTCTCAAGCCATAGTACCGACTGCTCGTAAGTTCCGTGAGAACTGCTAGATGGGTCTACGCTAAACCTTGTATTTAAAGTATCTGCACCAATTGGACTAAGGTTTGGATATTTATCTTCATGATTAGATAGCCTGACCTGTCTAGAATCTATTATATTAAAATCATCATCCAGCTTTTGAAAAGTAACATATTGAGAAGGAGATATTTTACTCCCCTCCCGTGTTATTTCGTAACCTGCTTTATTTCCTGCTCTCTCAAGCATTTCAGCTAGCTTTTTAGATTCTGTATAATTTTTTGGGATTCTACCAACAGGTGCGACTTGACCACGTTGCTCCATAAACTTACGATCATGTTCTTCTTTATTAGATCCAATAACAGTTGCCATTAAATACCCCTTTCAATTGCTTCTTCTTCCGCTAGTTTAAGTTCTCTTTGGTCCATTTGAGCCAATATTAAAGCTAATTGCGCTTTCATGTGTTCAATTTCTTTCTGTGTTTCTGTTTTGATAATTGTATCGTGCGCTGTAGTATCTGTACGCATTTGAGTATCGTGTACTTTAGCAGCAATTTCCATCTGTGCTTTTTGTAGCATAGCTTTATCTTGTTGCTCTTTAACACTAGCACCGTACTGAATATCCATAGTCATTTGTTGAATCTGTTGTTGTAACTGTTGGATAGTTTGTTGTGATTGCGCTAATTGCATTTGTACTTGTGGTGGAATATTAGACTTCTCATCAATTTGTGCAAGTGGGTTAGCTGCTGCTAAACGATCTGCAACAATATCAGCACCAGGGAAGTCCATATTTCTAAATATTAAATCACCAGCAGTTTGCATTAAAGCAGGATCAGCTTGCAATAAACTCATCATGCTATCAACAGCTTCTTGGCGTTTAGATGAATAGCCTGGTCCAGTTTCCATCACAATATCGTATTGACCTACTGTTACGTCATTTAATACCTTATCAACACCTTGCTCATCTTGACCTTGTTCATTGATTGTAACAAGCTCGCCTTTACCATCAGCACCAATAATACGCATAATGCGTTGTTTATCATAAATGTGAGGTATTAAGTCTAAAATGATTCTACCTGTCTGACGAATTGATCGTGTCAAATTGTCATAGTAGTGAAAGTTAGTCATATCAGTTTGTTGTTGCATACCATTCAGAGCTTTGCCTGATTGATTGCCGTTTGGTAGCTGACTAGGGTCATATATCCCTATTACTGCCATTAGGTCAGAATTTAAACCTTGTAAAGCCGTTACCATGCCTGCTGGCGGTGGTTCTGGTTGAATCCTTGTAGGTACAGGCGCCATTCTGCCTTCAGAATCAGTCTGTTTATAGCGTAAGACAGGCATAGATTTAACGTTAGCTAAATTCCATTCCATCTCGTGGCCTTCATCTTGACCTTCAGCAAGTAAGTATTTAGCTTTAGGTGCTAATGCAACTGATTCAGTCAGAGCTGTTGACCAGAAGTTATACATACGTTGTGGGTCTTTAGCCATACGTGTTAAGCCAAAACGTTTTTTCTTACTATCTACAATTAACTGTTGCCCATAAACTGGCACGATTGGAATAAATCTACCTGGCCAATCACGTTGTTCAAGTATTTGCATACCTGTTAGCTTGACCCATTTAATTTGCTTTCTAACTGTTTCACGTTCTGAAACTACATAGATACCTGCATCTTGTAAAATAGTTTCTTTAGGCTTCTCATCTTTATAGCAAGTTGTACCATCAGATAACAGTAATAATTTAACTTTAGTATGTTCAGTATAAAAATACTCAGCAATACGTATATCTTCTTTAGTTATCCATTCTGATTGACTATCACCTGTACCACGAGGGGTAAAGCCACCACCATCATCAGCACCAGGGTACATCTTACGGAATGTTTCTTTGCTTACTACTTCAGTAATTAGACACTTTTCAGCATCAGAACCATCAGGCTCATTAGAGTTAGGGTCAAAGTAAACCATGAAAGCGTTTTCAATACGCTTAATGTAAATTTCTTGGTCAAAGCTATCAGGACTAGGATAATCATGTATTACTCGCCAATATCCCCAACCCATTCTGACTGCAAAAGAAAAAGCATGATCGTAAGCAGAATCAGCATCAGATTGATTTTCAATGTGTCGGCATATACCAGTAATAATGTCAGCTATCTTTTCGTCTGATTCATCATTCATGCCATGCGCTTTCATGCGAGGGCGTTGTTGTCTTTGTTGGTTTTCTATCTGACGGCAATAGGCATCAATCTTGTTGATAGTAAGATAAGGCCTTGATTCAAGTAAACGTGAGTTTTGTATTTCTACTGGCCATTGATCGCCACCTGCAAACTTTAAATCATTTAAAGCTTCAACACGATTATTAGAATCAGCATCAGAACAGAAACGTAAATATTCTTTGGCTTCATCAATGATGCCTGTATTATCTTCGTCTGCATACTCGCTTGAGTAAATGCCACCATTACCATCATTATTTATAGCCATATAAATCCTTTAGGACATCCAACTGCTTACATCATAATTCATTGGTTTTCTTTTTACTATTTTTTTCTCTTGTATCATTAAGCCAATATAACGAAACGCATCAGCACCATGGCTGTATTGATCGTGAAGTGGGTTTTTGCTGAAAGCACCTGTTTCTGGATTTGTGTCATATCTATAATGCCTTAAACAATCTAAGCCAGCAGTAGTATGTGTTTTATCAAAGTAGCATGAGCTAAATATAGTTCTAGCTGCATTGATACTATCACTAATAGGTGTACGTTCAATAATTCTAACATTATAACCACTAGCTCTCACAATTTCTTCTAAACTACGGCCATTAGATGAAATAGTACGATTTTGAGCATCATGCGGTAAGTATAACGTATCGTAAACATAACCAAAAGTTTGCATCTTGGCTAATATTTCGCTAATTGTAGTCTGATTAGTTTCGTAATAACGTATTAGCCTTGTTTCCATGCCTACGAACTGTACAAACCATACAGCAGTAGCATCAGCCCAGCCAATATCAAACACAGCGATAACAGGCTTAACAGCATCATAAGGTACATTACATATCCTATTGTCTTGTTCGGCTCGTTGCATCTCTTTAGCAAAGATAGCCCCATCAATGGTTGATCGTGTGTAGCCTTCCCACACGTTTTGATACGCTTCAAAATCTCTAGTGCGTAATGATTGTCTTTCTAAGTCTAATACTTCGGGGAACCAAGGATTGTCATTCCAATTAACTTTTTGCACTACAGCATTAGTAGGTGGGTCAATGACAAAGCGTTTGTATGTATAGTCAGAGGGTAACTCAGGGTTAAATGTTATCCATATCTCGCTGTCATTCTTACGTATTGTAGGGATAAGCACATCAAAAGAGGTTTGAGTAACATTGTTTGCCTCTTCTACCCAACAATAATCAATTCCTTCTATGGATTTTAGGCCATTAATATTGTTCTTGATACCTGCAAAGATAAACTCAGTACCATTTAAACCACGTATAGATGATTGAGTTACTTCGTAATGAGCTTCAATACCCATATCATAGATTTGATCTACTAACAGCTTATGTACGCTGTCTTTCATTGAAATCATAAATTCACGACAACACAATATGCGTAATGTGTCTTTTATGCCTAAACATAACAAAGCTCGTGCTACTGAATGAGATTTGCCTGCACCACGACCACCATATAAAACTCTATATCTACTTTTCTTAGGTTCAAACAGGCACTTTAGCTTAGATGGGAATTGTGGCCATACAAAGCCGTTACTATCCCTCGTTGTTTGCATGACCATCTACAAATACGATACCAATACCTTTAACTATCTCAGCACCATCTGGCCCACTAATCTCAGTAGCTTGAATAGCTTTGCCGTCTATACGATCAATCACTTCTCTTACTGCCCATGCTTCGCCATCTTCTGCTGCTTCAACTAACTTAGTAGCAATATTTCTCAGCTTTAACGCATCTTCTTGTATCAGCACTTTGCGTAACTGGTCATAGAATAGTCTGCCTTTTCTTGCATTATCATTACCAACAGGCGCACCACCCTTGTCAATAGTTGTTTCAACTTTTAACTCTTTGTTTTGATTATCGTTTTGTATCGTATCTGACATATTGATAAGTATTACTTATTCATCTACTGGTTCTGCTTCAATTACAGCATCAGGAGCAGCCATTTGAGCTGAAGCTTGAGGTAATGCTTGACCATGTAACTTAGCAATTAACTGAGCTACTTCAGCATAAGCACCAGTTGCTAAGTGTTTTAAGATTTGCTCTACTTCTGCGATTTCTAATTCTAATTTAATAGCCATTATTTTTTACCTTTCTTTGATGATTCTTTCTTTACTGAATATGCAATTGCAACTGCCTGCTTAGGTGGTTTGCCTGCTGCAATTTCAGTCTTAATGTTGGATTTAAACGCTTTATCGCTTTTAGATTTCTTTAAAGGCATCATAAACTCCTATTCATTAATAAAACATACATCTTGCCATGACATGACTAAATACTTAACACCATCTTCGGTGTAAGGGAAGTATTTAAGATATTCTTCACCTTTATCATCATTCATAGTGCCAAATCTGATTCTTGCACCTACTTCAATAGGCATGGCTTCTCTACGACCATTAGGAAGTTTTTTACCTGGGCCTACTGCTACAACTTCGCCCATGTTCTCTACTTCTTTGTTATCAACATAGATAACACTAGATAGCTCTCTAACATCAGGCTTGACCACGATTTTGTCGTGCATGGGTTTTATTTGCATTTGGCAGGCCTTCCACGCTTTTTAGGTGTTGGCTCAGTTTCACCAAAATTAACTACTAATTGGTTAATGATTGATTCGTACATGATGTTTTTTAACACGTACTCACCACACCAGTCGTTAGGTGATTTGTTCTTTGTTTCAGGATAGCGTTTACAACTGCCCATTTGATCCCCAAAAGAAAAAAATTTACAAGAATTGCAGTTGTTTGTATGATTCGGTTCAGCCACTCGTTTTCTCCGATTAAATGTAGTGGTTAGAGAGCCTACAAGTTTAAGCCTTGTAGTGTTCTCGTTTTAATTAAAAGTCTTTGCCGTAAGCAGAACGTGAATGGTTATAACAAGTGCCTTCTGTTTTACCTGTATTGAACTGTTTGTCAGCACCGATATTATCTTCTTTGCCTTCTGCTACACCACCAACAATTTTACCTTTGCGTTCGCCTGACATATCTGCCTTGCTTGCACCTTTAGGAACTACAACACCTTTTGCTGGAATGCCAGCCGTACTGTTTGGGTTTGCCATCTTATTTCCTTTTAGCTAAAAAGTCTGCAAAATGCAGTTCTTAGATTGTAGTTTAACTATTTTTTGTGTCAAGTGCTTTAATTTTCTGCTTATATATTACTTTTAATGCTTTTATATCTTCAATAGTATAACGCTTTGGCTCATGCTTGCCTTCTAAGTAATTGACTGCATCAATACCAATCTTGATTATAAGGTTAATTCTATATTCCACTATATTCCCAATGTTAATTCTTTAATAAATAAGATTTGATAATATCAATTTCTGAAATACCTTTTCTTTTAAAATGATAAAATGAAGAGATTGGTATTTGTGCATCTCTCATCCATTCTGTAGTTTTTTTAGAAATACCATTAATCGTAAATGATTTTACTTTTCTATTGTTATCTTTTAAAACTTCATCAGCAGCAAGTCCTAATCTAAACCTTTGTATTATTGTTGCATAAGTAATGCCTGTTACTTCAGACCATTCAGATATAGTTTTTTTGAATCCATTAAACTCTATAAAAACATTCCTAGAAGTATTATTAGATTGAATCTTATTATTTTCCCATCTGCAATTTTCTTTGCAATAATTTCCATCATTATCTATTCTTCCTAAAGAATGTAATTCATCTGGCCTATCACCCATATCTTTATAAAAATTTACAAACAATTTCCATTCATCACAAACTTTTATACCTCTACCGCCATATCTTTTATATTTTTCAACAAGTGGGTTATAACAACGAGTTAGCATTCTATTCCAAGTCATATATTCTATTGACTTACTTTTGCCATGAGTTTTCATTTATATTCTGCTCTCTATAATCTTAATTTTTTTCTTAAAAATTTTAATTAGTCTTATTAGATAGTCAATATCATATTTTCTAATATCATTTTTATCCATCAACCAATCAACTTTATATTGACCTATTTTTTTAATTAATCTAGGTAAATACTCTATGTGATTTGATGATAAATGATTATTACAAACAGAGCAACTCTTATTTATGTTCCACAAATTAAATCTTAATTGAGGAGCAGCACCAACACTTCTAAAATGTGATGCGTGCCATTGGCCATTCCATGATGCTGGCTTATTGCAACTAACGCAGCCTAAATCTTTATCTCTAAGCCTACAATATCTATTTACAATAGTTTGTGTTTCTTTTAGCCAGTCAGATTTAGTCTTTAGTTTAATCTTAGCTTCTTTAGTTTCCTTGCGTTCAGCCTTCTCTCTGACTGTTTTAGCATGATCCCATGCACAGTTTGGGGAACACACAGATTGTAATGGTCTAGTTGGTGTAAACTTTACTTTACATATTTTACAAGTCTTGTCTTTAATAGGCTTAGTTATCATCAAAGTAAAATTCCCCATGATGCTGTTTTGCAAAATAAATTCTTGCTTCTTTTGCAGCTTCTAAAGTATCAAATCTTCCAATATAAATTCTTACTTTATTAACATGAACAGAAACTCTAAATTTTTGTCTATCACTTTCATAATAAACTCCTCTACATTTAGCAATATTATCAGCCCTATAAGCGTTCATAGCATTTTGTGAAACTGTCGCTTCTCGTAAATTTGTAATTTGATTATTATGACCATTTCTATCTTTATGATCTAATATTCCAATTGGAAATTTTCCATTAACATAAAGCCAAGCTAACCTATGCGCTAAGTATTGTTTATTATTAATTCTTAATGTTGAATATTTTTTATCTTTATACCCTGCTTTTTTACCAACTCTGACACAGCGACAAGTTTTTTTAATCCAAGTAAAATCCCCTGTGAATTCGTCATAATGTAATAGTTCTTTTAATTCTGATTGTGTAATCATTTTATGTCCTCTAAGACGTTGATTTGAGTAATGTCAGTTATCTATTGTTAGAGCAACAGATACTTAGCAGCTCCCTGACTGACAATTAAATTGTATCATAAATCTTCAAAAAAGAAGCCGATATTTGTTCCCCATTCTTCTATCTTATCTTGGTACTCACCCATCTCTTTTGTGGATAACTTTGTTGTACTCTTAATTAATTCTACCGATTCACCACCAATTTCATCTTGGTAACGTAGGAACTTCCATCCCATAAGATCGTGTACCTTGTCCTGGTGTTCACCAATATACATACCCAAAGCATTATACAGCTTCCATAGCCTACTATTCTGCTCTATTGATCGTGATGTAGTTCTTATTTTAGCTGACACTACATAACCCAATGAAAGGTCTAAGGCTTCTAGTTTTGCAATTAAATAAGGTAAGTTACTTTTTGACAGGCTAAAGTTAGTAATCATATTGTTATTAGTTTAATTTTATCCACAGGCACGTTATAAAAGAACTCACCATTAGTAATATACTTATTGTTTATTTCAACCAATGGTGAAGCAAGGACTGTCTTATCTTTACATATAAAGCAGAATGAACCTTGTTTGTTAAAAGCTAATAGAACTGTGGGTAAGTCATTAGTCAGTAGTTTCTTCTTTCTACTAGGGATATGTAAAGTATTAAATGTAAATACACCATCCCAAGCTGGTCTGACTTCTACTTCAACATAACCGACCTTAACATTATTTCTCATAGCTATTAGATCAACTGCGTAGTCATTAGGATTATCTATTAACTCAATCCCATAGAGTTGTTTAAATAACTTATAAGCTCTTAATCTACCTATTTCATCATAATGCTCATGTAACTCAGTATTAAACTGTTTATTTAACATTGTTCAATTCAAGAGCTTTCTGTTTTGCTTCATGTGCTGTATTAAAGTAACCAAATGATTTGTTATGGTGGCTTAATCCAAACTTCTCACCATTAGGAGTTATGTACTTAGCTATTAAGAAGTCTTTACACTTAATACAGTAGTTGTCTAATTTAACCCACAACATTTAATGCTTCTTTAGCATATTGAACACTTTTATCAGGGAATTGATTAGGATTAGCTAATATCCTTTTAGCCCATGCTTTATAGTCAGTCTTAGATATTAAGCGATCAGCAACAAACTTAACCACGTTATCAGCATGACGTTTATTATCCTGTATAGCTAATGGTGAAGATATTTTAGCAAATATCGTAACCTTATGTGAGCATAGTTCTTTAATGTCATGTGGAGTTGGTGGTTTACTTGAACTATCAACCCATTGATTAAGTGCCTTCTTAACTACATCAAATTCATAATTAGATAACATTGTCCACCAAGCTAATATTGTTTCTTTAGTCAATGGTGGTTTGTTGGTTAATTCCATTGTTACATTTAGCATACCCCAAAACTGTTTTTTGTTTGAATCATCCATTTGTAATTACTCCCTGTTTAGGCTCTAACCATTCGTTAAATTCTTCATCAGATATAAATCCAAGACCTTTCATTTTCTTAACTGTTGCCCCTGTTTTAATATTTAAACTACTAGCCTCATCACGCATATTCACAATCATTTGCAATAAGTAATTAAACTTTTTAACTTTTGCCTCTTTAGCGCAATTACAAAACTCTTCATTAGTAGCCCCAGCTTCTAATAGTTTTAAAAAAGTAGGATTACTTGGATTAATGCCAGTAATGTTAAACATTTTTAAAGAAACACAAACTGCTGATACTTTTTGCTGTATGTTTGTCTTCTCTTCTATTCTATTCTCTTCTATTCTCTTCTCTTCTTGCATGACGTTATTTGATTTCGTCATGACGGCATCATGATTTAGTTTAATATTTTGTATTAAAACACGCATTTTTGGGTTACTTGTTGCAGAACTTTGCAATCTTTTTGCTACTTTCATGCAAGTAATTTTGCCATCACCATTTTCAAATAGTCCTAATGATACAAATCGTTTCATCATCTCTTCTACTTTTTGAGGTGTTGAACCAGTATTACGAGCTATTATTCTTGCATCATGCTTTACTTCAAAAGTTAAATTATCGGCAGAGGTTTTACCTACAATTAATTCTATACAATACCAATACAGGCCATAACCTTCAAGGCCATAATCTAATAGAACCTCTTGTAGCTTCTCATCAAGATTTGCATTTGAATCATGTCTAAACCATTCCATATTATTCTGCACTATTTTTAAAGTAAACGAATAAAGCCTCTACTACACTAAATCTTACATCACCATTATTCTTTAACTTTAATATCGTACTTCTAGTTAATTTTAAATGCTTAATAACACCAGCTACATTACACATAGGCTCATTAAGTTTTCTTACTACATACTCTTTGTTAGATTCCATAATTAATCTCCTTGATTTACATCATAAACCTATTTAATACAGAGTGCAAATAAATAAATGCAAAATAAATACTAAAATGCTTGCATTAGATTAAAAAGAGAGTAGAGTGTGAATTGTGGTACAGCAATTAACTTAATAACAGGAGATTTAAATGACTACATTCCCACTAACTGGCAACATTAACGATCCAGACTGGCCTGAAGAATTAAACCCAAAAGATATTCAAGATGTTGTTGAACAATTCTTAACTTTTAATGCACTTCCACTATCTTCATACATTGACGAAACAGAATTGTTATCTGACCAAGTACATAAAATCTTATTTGATGTAGAAGATGACAAGCTAGGCCGTATCAAAGATTTATATGATGCGGAAATTACTCGTGTTGCTAAATGGGCTGAGAAATATGAAAACACTATCCCTCATGCAACATGGCTTGTTACTCAAGCATTGGAGTGCTAATCATGGAACTACTAATTATTGGATTCTTTGCAGGTATTGTGACTGTAATTGTTTTAATTGATGCTTGGAGTAGATAACATGGCCAACGGAAATGAACAAATACTAGATGATATTGAGAATGAAGAAAATGCACAAATCAATCAAGAAGAATATGAGTTGTGGAGTTTGCAAGTTGAATTGAATCGTATAAACGCCTTTATGGAAACATTAGAGTTAGGGGATTTAAAATGATGTCAGATGAAGATATACAAGCTGAACTAAACAGCATGAGTGAAGAAGAAAGAGAAGCCAATGATGCTGAGTGTGAATTAGCATGGGCAGATATGTTGTCAATGTACGAAGCAGAAATGAAAGCATACAAGATTGAAATAGCTGACAAGTTTAGAGATTATCTTTACAACAATTACACAATAGGCAATGGCGATCAATTATTACAAGCTGAAGAAGATGGTATAGAAGATTTCTTACGTGAGAATGATTTACCGCCAGACATGGAGATAGAGTTATGAATGTATATAAAAAATTAAATGCTGCACGAACTACGTTACAGGGTTGGGATTTAACTAAATCTGGCCATAACAAGTTTGCAGGTTACAAGTATTTTGAGCTTGGTGACTTCTTACCAGCGATCAATACAATCTTTGATGCAGTCGGATTATGCGGTGTAGTGAGTTTTACTGCTGACTTGGCTACATTGACTATTGCAGATATAGAAGATGGCTCACAGGTCGTTATTACAAGCCCTATGGGTAGTGCTGCACTCAAAGGTTGCCATGAAGTTCAAAATATTGGTGCGGTAGAAACTTATCAGCGCAGATACTTATGGGTAACAGCGATGGAAATTGTAGAACATGATGCTTTAGATGCAACTAATGGTAAAGAAGCACCAGAAGGTCGTGCTAAGGCAGCATTAAAACCAATTCCAACTAGCCCTACTTTAGCTTTAGCAATGCCTAGCTTTGACACATTGCCAGCTGAAGAACAAGAGTTCATTCTTAACATAGCAATGGAGATTACAGCAGCCATCACTGATGAAGATATGACTGAAGCACACAGGTTAGCCAGTAGCTTAGACAATGACGAAAAACTAGCCCTATGGTCAAGACTTGATAGCAAACAAAGATCAGCACTTAAACGCTATTCTGAATCATTGAAAGGTTAATCATGTTAATACATAGCTTATACGGCCTGTCAGCACCACCATCTAAATTAGTTGAGATTAGAGAAAAAAAAATAGCTAAACTTAAAAAAGAGATGGGTAATAAATATTTACTAGCAATTAACTATATAAAAAAGGAAATAAAATGAATAATTTAAGCGCAACTGGTGGTATTGGTAAAGACGCTGAATTACGTTATACACCTAGTGGTGATGCTATCTGCTCTTTTGGCTTCGCATTAACAAGTGGATTCGGTGATAAGCAAATTACATCTTGGCTCAATGCCAACTTGTGGGGTAAACGTGCCGAAACTTTAGCACCTATGCTTTTAAAGGGTACTAAGGTTGGTATTGTAGGTGAACTAACTAACCGACCTTACAAAGATAAGAATGGTAATGAGAAGTTTTCATTGGAAGTACGTGTAAGCGATTTAACGCTGTTAGGAAGCAAAGCTGATACAAGCACATCACCTAATGAATATAACGTGCCTAAGACGCTTAAAACAGCTTCTATGAGTACACCTGTAGAAGATATAGACAGCAATTTGCCATTTTAAACAGTTATGGTGAAAGCGGATGCCGTAAGGTGCAGCGAGTAGCCTTTTTTTAAGGATTAATTATAGGAGTAAATAAATGTTGGCTAGTTTAGTTAATCAGTATTTAAGCATTAAAACTAGAGAAGAACTTAGGGCTAGAGATCCAGTTTGCCCTAGGTGTGAATCACGACCTAGACACCGTACAGCGATTGATGAAAGATTAACCAGTTACTGTACACCTTGCCACCAAGCTATAAAAAAAGAGATGTATCAAGAAAGGATAAAAAATGACTAAAGATGAAGCATTAAAGATGGCGATTGAAGCGTTGATAAATTCTTTAACAATCCAAGATGTTGCAATCAACGCTTGCCAAGACGCATTAGAGCAACCTAAAGAGAAGAAGTATTTGTATGTGTATAAAGGGCAGGGGTATCAATATAATTTGTCTAGTGAAAAATATGCAACAGGTTCAGCATATATGGGAGCATACATAGGAAAGATTGAGGTGCAAGATGACTAAAGATGAAGCATTGTTGATGGCGATAAATACATTATGTAATTGTGGATTGCAAATTGGTGGACACGCATTAATATCACCTTACATTCATGAAACTGTAT
>Ga0316220_1000771_pt1 | contig 42332 bp, 28 predicted proteins | sample TBH18005metaG_FD_203632 | JGI IMG/M metagenome (GOLD analysis project Ga0316220, IMG submission 203632) | Freshwater microbial communities from Trout Bog Lake, Wisconsin, USA - TBH18005 | ecosystem: Environmental > Aquatic > Freshwater > Lake > Hypolimnion/Profundal zone | place: USA: Wisconsin... | reverse complement strand
GAAAGCTCTGATGGTGAATGGTATCTTCCGTGGGCAAGGGACTGTCCGGCTTGCGAAAGCGGCAGAGGACTGCCCGCACTCCAAGACGCTGGCGCGTTTATCGGAAACCCCACTAGGCTCCATCACAACTGTAATGCGGAAGTTGTTATGTTACAGACTACCAGGGCAACGCCCTGACGTTTGTACACATTTTCGAAAAACGCGCGGATGCGGAACTCTGGGGAGCGCACGCGTCTCGCGTGCTGGTGTCGGCGTCTCGCCGGCACGAACTTTTCGCCCTCTTCAATTATCAATCAAAAATTATCAATTATCAATTCCATGACTCTCACACCCACTGAAATCTGGTTCGTTACCGGCAGCCAACACCTCTACGGTCCTGAAACCCTCAAACAAGTCGCCGAAAACTCGCAACGCATCGTCGATGCGCTCGACGCTTCCGAACGCATCCCGCTGAAGCTAATCTTCAAGCCGGTCCTCAAGACGCCGGACGAAATCCGGCAGCTTTGCCTGGACGCCAACCACAATCCCGCTTGCGCCGGGTTGGTCCTGTGGATGCACACGTTCTCGCCGTCGAAGATGTGGATCGGCGGGCTTTCCTCGCTAAGAAAGCCGTTCCTGCACCTGCACACGCAGTTCAATCGCGACCTGCCATGGAGCGAGATCGACATGGATTTCATGAACTTGAATCAGGCCGCCCACGGCGACCGCGAAGCCGGGTTCATCCACACCCGCCTGCGGCTCAACCGCAAAGTGGTCGTCGGCCACTGGTCGGACACCGAAGTGCAGGACCGCATCGGCGCCTGGATGCGCGTCGCCCGCGCCTGGCACGACACGCAGCGCGCCAAGTTCGCCCGGTTCGGGGATAACATGCGGCAAGTCGCCGTCACCGAGGGGGACAAAGTCACCGCCGAGGCGCGTTTCGGCTACTCCGTCAACGGCTACGGCATCGGGGATTTGGTGAAGGTCGTGAACGAGGTCGCGGATGCCGACATCGCGCGGCTTTGCGCCGAATACGAGCAGCGCTATACCATCGCCGCGGTCCTGCGCTCCGGAGGCGCGCGCCACGAGTCCTTGCGCGACGGCGCGCGCATCGAACTCGGCTTGCGCGTGTTCCTGGAAGCGGGCGGGTTCGCCGGATTCACCACCACCTTCGAAGATTTGCACGGGCTGAAGCAGCTTCCCGGTCTCGCCGTTCAACGGCTCATGGCCGACGGATACGGTTTCGGCGCGGAGGGCGACTGGAAAACCTGCGCGCTGTTGCGCGCGATGAAAGTCATCGCGTCTGATCTGCCCGGTGGCACTTCGTTCATGGAAGACTACACGTATCACCTGCACCCGGACGGGCACCGTGTGCTGGGAGCGCACATGCTGGAGATTTGCGAGAGCATCGCCGCGGGGAAACCGTCGCTGGAGATTCACCCGCTGGGAATCGGAGGCAAGGAAGATCCGGTGCGCCTCGTGTTCGACGCGCACGCCGGGGCGGCGATCAACGCCTCGATCGTCGATCTGGGCAACCGTTTCCGTCTGCTGGTAAACGAGGTCGATGTCGTCACCCCGCCCGAACCGCTGCCGAAACTGCCCGTCGCCCGCGCCGTGTGGGAATGCCGCCCGAACTTCAAGACCGCCTGCGCTGCGTGGATTTACGCCGGCGGCGCGCACCACACCGGGTTCAGCTACGCCGTCACCGCCGAGCACCTGGAAGACTTCGCCGAGATGGCGGGGATTGAACTGGTCGTCATCGACGGCGCCACGGAGATCCGCGATTTCAAAGCGCAGTTGCGGAATAACGAGGTTTACTACCACCTGGCACCAGGGCTGGGACGGGTGTAGCTCGCACAAAGGACCTAAGGGACGTAAAGGACCTAAAGCGAGCTATCGGCCTTTAGGTCCCTTAAGTCCCTTAGGTCCCTTTTCTCCCACAACCTTCACCACCATGAGCCCCTACACCGCCATCAAAACCGAATGCTACGAGGCCAACCTCCTGCTTCCGGAATACAAACTCATCGATCTCACGTTCGGCAACGTTAGCGTCGGCGACCCCGAGCTCGGCGTTTTCGCCATCAAACCGAGCGGGGTCGATTACACCGTCATGAAACCGGAAGACATGGTCGTCGTCGATTTCGAGGGCAACATCGTCGAGGGCACGCTGCGGCCCTCCTCCGACACGCCCACGCATCGCCGGCTCTTTCAGGCGTTCCGCGGCATTCGTTCCGTGGTCCACACCCATTCGCGCAACGCCGTCGCCTTTGCCCAGGCCGGACGCGGCATCCCGTGCCTGGGAACCACGCATTGCGACTATTTCTACGGCGAAGTCCCCGTCACGCGACCGATGACCGCGGAAGAGGTGCAGTCCGCCTACGAATGGGAAACCGGCAACGTCATCGTCGAGCGGTTCGGCAATCTCGATCCGACCGAAGTGCCCGCCGTGCTCGTCCACAGCCACGGCCCGTTCACGTGGGGACCCAGCGGAAAGAAAGCCGTCGAAACGGCGTTCGCGCTGGAGATCGTCGCGGAAATGGCGATGAAAGCCATGCAACTGAACCCCGCCGTCCAGCCCGTACCGCAGTATCTGCTGGACAAGCACTTCAAGCGCAAACACGGCGCGACGGCCTATTACGGGCAGGCAAAGGGATAGGGACTGAAGGGACGGTGTCGCGGATCAGACCCGTTGCGGTTTGCGATCGCACCATGCGCGCTCGTTCCAAGGCTCCGGCCTTGTAACGCACCCAGTCCCGGAGGCTCCGGCCTCCTTTGCGGGGCGTGGAAAACAAGTGCTTGGCGCGGGCTCGTAGACGCGGGTTCGCCGTCTTGCCCAAAGACCGCGTAGGCGAGGCTGGAGCCTCGAAGACACTGCGTTCCCAGGCAGGAGCCTGGGAACGAGCGGTGCGCCTGTGGTGAAGCCGCTTTTAAAAAATCTGCGAAAATCTGCGTAATCTGCGGACTTTTCTTCCGATCTGGCGGACTTTTCTTCCCATCCGCGGACGCCCGTGTTCGCCGTCTTTTCCTCATCGAAAACACGAAGACGCCGCGTTGCGAAAAAAAAGCATTGCATTTGAGCGGCGGATTTCTATTTTGGCGCTTTCAAACCAGTTACCTATGGCAAACATCGCAAATAAATATCCTGAAAACGCTCCCGGCAGCTTCTACGTCGACGATCAATGCATCGACTGTGATCTCTGTCGCGAGACCGCTCCCGCAAACTTCAGCCGCAACGAAGATGGAGGTCATTCCTATCTCTCCAAGCAGCCCGAGAACGCCGACGAAGAGGCTCGCTGCAAGGAAGCCATGGAAGGCTGCCCCGTGGAAGCCATCGGCGACGACGGAAAGTAATTCAAAGCCGGCTCGCCCGCGGGCCGCTTTTCAATCCCGTTTTTTAAAAACCCCCGTGTTTCCACGAACGCGGGGGTTTTTGTGCGAGTCCCGCCTGCTTCGCCCATGACCCCGAACTTGCGCGCACACATTATCGCCGAATGGCGAGGGCTTCCCGAACGGCGACCTGCGCCGGACCGGATGATTTCCGCCGGCGAAGGCGTGGTCCGGCTCATGAAGTCCCTGGGGCTGGAAGAACGCCTGCGCGAGGAGCAAATCCGTAGCGCCTGGCGCGCAATTGTCGGTGACTTCATCGCGGATAATTCCCAACCCCTGAAGCTCCAAGCCGGAGTGCTGATCGTGCAGGTGCTTCAACCGGCGCTGCTCTACGAACTGGACCGCGTCTTGAAAGCGAAGATTCTCGCGAAGTTCCGCGAACAATTCGGCGCGCGCACCTTGAAGGATATCCGGTTTCGAATCGGCTGACCGCTTATGCCCGACATCATTCACATTCAAAACCTGAAGATCGACGCTTGCGTCGGCGTGCCCGACGCCGAGCGCGCGCAACCCCAGACCCTCCACGTTTGCCTGACGCTGGAGCCCAACGTCAACTTCGCAGGCTTGGACGACCGCATTGAAAACGCCGTCGATTACGCCATCGTTTGCGCTGAGATCAAAGCCGTCACTTCGGAGCGCCCACGCTCTTTGCTGGAAACGCTGGCGGAAGAAATTGCGCAGCGTCTCCTGAGCCGTTTTCCCATCTGGAAACTGACGCTCGAACTGCGCAAGTTCGCGCTGCCGGAAACGGACTACGTCGCCGTGCGCATCGACCGACCGCTGTAGAGGGGAAGCCGCACTCGACCGTCTCTGAAGACAGCGCGTAAACGGTAATGGCTTGCGCGCAGTTTGCAGAGCAGAGCGTCCATCTGTGTAACCTGCGGACCTCTTTCTTCCGCCGCGGACACGCCCACCGGCATTTTTTGCCGACGGGCAAACCTTTCAGAGTCGATCATTGGCTCCCCTCATAGCCATTTTTGCCGGAGTCGCCGAAATAGACAGTAAATGCGGACTGCCGGCAGACGGCAGAAGAGGGAAGGATTACCATGAAAACAAATGGATTTTGTAGACGCACGTTATTCTTGTGGTCTTTGCTGGCAATGCTGGTGCAAGGAGGTGGAATTGCAGCTTACGCCGGGCCTGAGCCGTCGGGGTGGTATGCGGGAGATATGCATGTTCACCGAAGCTGCGGCACCGCGCCTGTTACGATTCAAAGTATCTATAACGACATGGCGACCGAAAACCTCGCTGTGGTATCTCTTCTAGCGGATATGGGCAATGGCGAGGTGCAGAATGCCACAACCGATCTGCCCCTGGTAAACGGACAGGACGCCTCGATTTCGACCCCGGGCAGGATGGTGCATTGGGATGCGGAATGGCATTGGGACGCCACCTACACTAATTACGCCCACCAGGCGCTCGGTGGACATATCGTCTGCCTGGGCCTGACCTCCGCCCAACAAATATGGCAGGAGTACACCTACCCGATCTTTCAATGGGCGCACCAGCAAAATGCCCTCGCCGGATTTGCCCATTTGCAATATTTGGGAACTGGGTTTCCGCAGGATCTGAATTGTTGTCTGCCAATCGAGTATCCGGTTGAGGTGGCTTTGGGGGACTGCGATTTCCTGGACGAAGACGTCACCGGGGGCGATCCCGCAATGCAGGCCTACTACCGTTTGCTGAATTGCGGGTTCAGGCCGGGGTTTGCCGGCGGCTCAGACTATCCGTGCGGCCAAAACACCATCGGCGCGGTATTAACCTACGTGAAAGTTCCGGGAACCCTGACTTATCGGGGATGGATTAACGGGATTGCCGCCGGACGAACCGTTGTTTCGCGTAACGGCCACGCGGAGTTTCTTGCGTTGACGGTAAGCGGCACAGCCTCGCCGGGCGATGAAATCAAGCTGAGCGGTCCCGGCACGGTACAGGTGAGCGTGCAGTGGACGGCGGCGCAGTCGCTGGATGGAACCGTCGAAATCGTTTGCAACGGCGTAGTCGTCGCCAGCCAGAGCGCCGCCGTGACTCCCAGTTCCCCGGTGACCTTGAGCACCAGCATCGACTTCCCGCAGAGCGGCTGGATTGCCGCCCGCAGGATGGGCACCAGCGGCCATGCGGTGCAGACGGGGGCGGTCTTTGTGACCGTGAACGGCGCACCGGTGCGCGCGAGCGTGGATGACGCGAATTTCTATGTGTCGTGGATGGATAACTTGTTGGCAAACACGGCGCCCGGCGCCGTCTGGAGTTCCTACTTCATCACTGAGGGAAATGCGGCGCGCGCCCGCTACCAGGCTGCAAGAACGGTCTACGCGCAAATCGCAGCGGAGGCGGGCGGAGTACAGCCGTTCGCCATCACCACGACCAGTCTTCCCAGCGGGGTCGTCAATCTGGCCTACACCGCGGCGCTGGCGGCCAGCGGTGGGCTTTCGCCCTACACCTGGTCGGTCGTAAACGGATCTATTCCGGCGGGCCTCACTCTTAACAACTCCACGGGAGCCATCACAGGCACGCCGATCACGATCGGAACCTCCAGCTTTACTGTGCAGGCAAACGATTCCAGCAATCCCGCACAAACCGTCACCCAGCCGCTGTCCATCGCAATCACTACGATGCCAACGACAGCAACCATCTGGCCCGCCACCGCTATTCCCATCCTCGCCGACGGCGGCCCGGATAGCTCGGTTGAGATTGGCGTGAAGTTCCGCTCCGATGTCGCCGGTCAGGTTACCGGAATTCGTTTCTACAAAGCGGCGACCAATACCGGCACCCACATTGGCGATCTCTGGACGCTGTCGGGCACCAAGCTGGCAACTGCGACGTTTGCGGGAGAAACCGCGTCGGGATGGCAGCAGGTGAATTTTCCGACGCCCGTGTCGATCGTTCCAAACACAGTATATATCGCGTCGTATCATTGCACCAGCGGGCACTACAGCGCCGATCTCGGTTACTTCGGAACGGTTGGAGTCGATAATACGCCTCTGCATGCGCTGGCCGACGGCGCCTCAGGTCCCAATGGCGTCTATGCATACGGAGCGAACAGCGTATTGCCAACCTTGGGGTGGAACGCTTCCAACTACTGGGTGGACCTGACCTTTATGTCGGGGTCCGCGCCGACGCTAAACTCGATATCGCTAACACCGTCGAATCCCACCCTCTCAGCCGGCGCCACTCAGCAGTTCAACGCCACCGGCAGCTATTCGGACGGCAGCACGCAGAATGTGACGGGCCAGGCGCAGTGGAACTCCTCAAAACCCGCGGTGGCGACCATCGGCGCGGGCGGACTGGCGACGGCCATTGCGCCCGGGGTGACCAGCGTTTCGGCGTCGTTGTCCGGGGTTAACAGCAGCACACAATTGACCGTGCAAGCCTCGCCCCTGGCCATCACCACGACGGCGTTGCCCGGCGGCGCGGTGAACGTTGCCTACTCTGCAACCCTGGCCGCAACAGGCGGGCTGCCGCCGTACGGCTGGTCGCTCGCTTCGGGTTCGTTACCCGGTGGCCTGGCATTGAGTTCGACAACTGGGATCATTAGCGGTGTCCCGACCGTTACCGGCACGTTTGCAGCCACTGTACAGGTCCGCGATTCGAGCAATCCGGTGGTGACGGCGACAGCGCCGCTTGCTATTGTCATCGCGGCGCAATCGACCACGGTTACAATATGGCCCGGCACGACTGTCCCTGGCACTGTGGATGGCGGAGCGGATAGTTCGGTCGAACTGGGCGTGCGGTTCATCTCGGATGTTTCCGGGAGCATCGCAGGCGTTCGCTTCTACAAAGCGGCCGCCAATACCGGAACGCACGTCGGACATCTCTGGACCAATGCCGGCGCGCTGCTGGCGACCGGCACCTTCAGCGGCGAGACCGCATCGGGCTGGCAGCAAGTCGTCTTTCCGGCCCCGGTGGCAATCAGCGCCAACACCCTCTACGTTGCTTCTTATAGCTGCGCCTCCGGTCACTACAGCGCCGACCTTAACTACTTCACCGCCAATGCGGGGGTGGACACGCCGCCGTTGCACATTCCCGCAAACAGCGCCGCGAGCGGAAGCAACGGCCTGTATGCCTACGGTGCGACGACCGCGTTCCCAACCAAGACGTGGGACAGTTGCAATTACTGGGTCGATGTCATGCTGAACGCCGCAACAACGACGGGAACCGCGACTAAGCTATTTGCGGACACCGCAGTTCCCGGCACGGTTGACGCCGGCCCCGACAATTCCGTGGAGCTGGGGGTGCGCTTCCAGTCCGATGTGGCGGGACGCATCGCGGGAATCCGCTTTTACAAAGCTTCACTCAACAGCGGCACACACACCGGCAGTCTCTGGAGCAGCACAGGAACGCTATTAGCAAGCGGCACGTTTACCGGCGAGAGCGCCTCCGGTTGGCAGCAGATGACGTTCTCAACCCCGGTGACGATCGCAGCCAACACGATCTACGTGGCATCGTATCATTGCGGCGCCGGTCACTATAGCGACAACACCGGCTTCTTTGCAACGGGACTCAATACGCCGCCGCTGCATGCTCCCGCTGACGGCACCGGCGGATTCAACGGCGTCTATCAGTATGGCACAAGCAGCGCCTTCCCAAGTCTCGGGTGGAGCAGTTCGAACTACTGGGTGGACGTCGTGTTTCAGGCAACGCAGTAGGCGTTGGTGTAGCCCAAGCACGCTCGTTCCCAATCTCCAGATTGGGAACGAGATGAAACCTGTTCGTCAGGAAAGCCCCCGGCGAACGTTTTCCACGCCAGATGTGCTTTCGAGGATGAGCGGACCGGGCTGAAGGGGGGGCGCAGGCTGTAGCGAAGCGTTACCCCAAGGCGGCACCGGACTCTTTCCATTACCCACAAGTCTGTGGATCTAGGTTTCAGCGCCAAAGGCGCGACCACATAATAGCCTAGGGCAACGCCCTAGGTCTTTGATCCACAACGGAATAGCGCTGAAAGCGCGTTCCATACCGCGGGGCCTATGGAACGCGCTTTCAGCGCTGAACACTTCGCAATCGGAAGTCCTAGGGCGTTGCCCCACTGCCATTAAGTTAAGAAATTCGCGGTCTCGTTCCCAGGCTCCAGCCTGGGAACGCCCCTGTCTTGGAGGCTCCAGCCTCCCATTCCCCTCCGGTGCGCTGTGTTTTTGGAGGTCCGGCAGGAGGCTGGAGCCTCTGAGAATACTGCATTCCCAGGCAGGAGCCTGGGAACGAGCGCGCGTTACTAGAGACTCCAAGCTTAACTTAATGGCAGTGGGGCGTTGCCCTAGGCTGGTATGAAGCTGCGCCTTCGACGCTAAACAGATACGGCGCCGCGACCAGCACGCAAGACGCGTACGCTCCCCGGAGACTCTGCCTCTTAAGAAAATTGCGGCTGCGTGCGGTGCCCCTAAACACCGCACGCAGCCAATCCCGTTTCGCCACCCCCAAGCGTCCCCAACGCTCATAGCGAACCGGGAAAAGATGCTAGACCGCATGGCGGCTGCCTTTACGGCGGAGACCGAGCAGGCCAAGCGCGCCGGTGAGCAACAGTCCAAGCGTGCCGGGTTCCGGCACGGATTCTGGCGAGGCCGGCTCACTGGCGCCTGTTGCGGGCGCCTGCGCCAGGGCTCGCCCTGTATCCGTGAGAATCCCGACGTTCTGCTCGGTCCCGGCGTTCACCGGCGTATACGTGGCGCCGGCGGTCGCCGCGTTGTTGGTGCTGACAAGCCCCGAGCTGAATCCGGAGATCGTCAGCGACGAGACGTTCAAGACATTGTAGTTGCCGCCGCTGTGAGCCTGCATGGCAACGGTAGCTCCGGCTGCGACGCTCACCGCGCCGATGGAACCGGATTGCGTTAGTTGCGTGACGCCGCTGTTGGCGTTGAGTCCCGTCATTGTCAAAGAGCCGCTGAGAATGAGCGTGCCGGCTCCGGAACTGTTGAGAACCACGGACCCTGCTCCGTCTGCGATGTTGCCGGCATAGGTTGAGGTGCCGCTGGCAACCGTCGTTGTCAGCGTGCTGGTGCCACTCACGCTGTTTGTCATGAGCGCGCCCGCGCCTGTCCCGCTGAAAACCGGGACGCTTACGCTGTTTCCAGCGAGATCCAGCGTGCCGTTATTGACGGCCAAACCGCCCGCTCCGAGCGCGTTTGCGTTGCCCAGTTGCAGCGTTCCGCCGCTGACGGTGGTGCCTCCGCTATGGCTATTGGAACCAGAGAGGATCGTCAGGCCGATTCCCGCCTGAACAATACTGCCCGAGCCGGAAATGGTCGCCGGAAAATCGGCGCCTTCGGTGATGCTATCGGCCCGGTTAAACGCCAGCGTTCCGTTATCGACAAGCGTGGATGACGATGAGATCGAGCCGGTCGTTCCCCCGTTGCCGAGTTGCAGCACGCCCGCGTTGATCGTCGTGGCGCCGGTGTAAGTGTTCGGCTGGCTGAGAACAACCGTGCCAGCCCCGGACTTGTTAAAGCCCCCCGCGCCTTGATTGAGCGCCTGATCCACCGTGAACATGTTGCCGGCGCTGGCGATGTCCAATCCCACGGTCTGACCGGCGGTGAACGAAACGGTATGACCGAGACCCGAGCAACTGGTCAGCGCCGTGCCGGTAATCTTGAGAACGCCGCCGTTGAACACCAGGCTGGATGCGGGCGCTCCGAGATTGCCGCTCGCGCCGACACTAAGTTCGCCGCTGTTGAGCGTGGTGGCGCCTGTGTAAGCATTCGAGCCCGACAGGGTCCAGATGCCTGGGCCGCTCTTGATGAGGCTGAGCGTGGTGGCTGTCCCGCCGCTGGCGATCGCCCCGCTGAGCACGCCATTGCCGGCGCCAATCAGTTGCAGGCGTGGCGCCGGACCGGTCGGGGTTACCGCTCCGCTAAGAGTCAAGGTCTGGCCCGCCACCGTATTTTCGATGATACCGCCGTTGGAGTATCCCGGTGCGCCAAAGATATTGATGGGCCGGTTGCTCGAACCGCCGCCGGTACCGGTGAACTGAAGCGTGCCGGTGAAATTGTACCCTCCCCCTCCGAGAGAGATATTGCCCCCATTTCCGAGCGCTGAGGCGGTTCCGCTGTTTGCAATGAAGGGGATGCTCACAATTCCGTTGTAAATGGTGATGCCGCCTGTGAAATCGTTGGCCGGATTGGCGAGGGTCAGGGTTCCACCATACTGACTCGCAAACAAGCCGTTTTGGGCATTCCCCGAGATTTTTCCGTTGATCAGAATGTCCGCGTTGATTGCTCCGGGAGTCACCGCCCACGCGCTGGAAACATTGACATTGACTGCGCCATTCCACGTCAGCAGGCCGCTGCCGCTAGATATCAAACTCGCGTTGGGTGTTCCGAGTCCCATGTTAAGCACGCGATCGGTCGATGCCCCGCCTCCCACATATTGGAGACCTCCATTATTGCTAATGTCGATGGCCCCGGCGGTGGCATCGGAGGGATTTCCCAGAGAACTCGCGCCCCCGTTGACGTTTCCGATGGAAGTTAAGTAGAGGTTGCCTCCGCTAATGCTGGTCTTGCCGGTATAGGTATTGGCGCCGTTGACCGACAATACGCCCCCGCCGGCTTTCACAAAGTTCCCGATCCCGCCGATTATCCCGGCGAAACTCTCGTTGGCCGCATTGTTCGCGGTCAGCGTGACCGCGTTGGAATCGTCGTTGGCAAGCGAGACGCCGCCCGATCCGTTGAGATTCTTCAACGTAACCGCGGTGATCCCGCTGCCAAAGGCAACGCCATTGGCGCTATTCACCGTCACCGTTCCGCTCTGAGCCAGGGCATAAGCATTGCCAAGCTTGATCGTACCGGCGTTGACGGTGGTGGCTCCGACGAAACTGTTGCTGCCGGTCAATGTCCAGGTGCCCGTTCCGGTTTTGGTGAGCGATCCGGCTGGGTTGGTTCCAGAAATAATGCCCGAATACGTGGAACTCTGATTGTTGTTCCCTACGGTGAGAGCCACGCCGCTTGTCCCGTTGAGAAGCGCGATCGCGCCGCTGCCGGATAATCCACCGACGAGGATTGTATTCCCGCCGAATTGCAAGCCATTGTCGAGTCCAACATTGACCGTGGTCATATTCGCAGCGGAGGTTGCATTGAGCTGCAGCACCCCAGCGTCGATATTGGTCGGCCCGGAGAAGGAATTGGTCCCGATGAGGATCGTTCGGCCCGCTCCATTCTGGGTAACCCCGCCGGCTCCGGTGATATTCCCGGCCAGGGTCATCGTGCCGCTTTCCATTGCGGAGACCGTCGCGCCACTGACAATAGCGATCGCATTGGAATTGGTCCCACCGGTCGCCAGATTCAGCGCGAGCGTCGCGCCGGGGTTCACCGTCACTGTGCCGGCACCGGCGATCGAACCGCTCGAACCGTTGCCGATCTGGAGGGTGCCGCCGTTGACGGTTGTCCCGCCGGTGTAACTGCTCGACCCGGTGAGCACCAGCGTATTGGCCCCGGTTTTTTCAAGCGAGAGCACGTTTGCGCCGCTGTTGGGATTTGCGATGCCACTGGTATAAGTGAACGTTCCGCCCGCGGCGTTAGTGGTGTCCAATCCGAGAATTGCGCCGCTCTTAAATCCGTTGGACCCGGTGCCGAGCGCCTTCAGGGTGTCGATGTCCGAACCGGCAAACTCGCCGCTGCCTCCCACGTTGAATGCCGCAGTCGCGCCACTGGCAACCACGAGGTTGGACACCGTCCAGCTTGAAGGATTGTCGTTGTAGAGCGAGGCGGTCTTTCCAAACTGGAGAGTCCCCGAACTGATCGTGGTTGCCCCGGTGTAGGTGTTGCTGCCAGTCAGAATAACGGTGGCCGGCCCCAGTTTAGTCATGCCGCCCGTTCCGCTAATCGCTCCAGCGTAAGTTTGGTTGGCGTACAGGTTGAATGCCAGCGTTGCGTTGATGACCGCGCTTGCTCCCGAAATCGTGCTGTCGTGCCCAAAGGTTCCGTCGCCGAGCTGGAGGGTGCCGGACGTGACGATTGTCGGCCCGGAGTAGCTGTTGCTGCCGGTGAGCGTCAGCGTGTTCGCGCCCATTTTGTTGAGGCCCAGCGTGCCCGCAACATTGCTCGAATAGGTGAAATTGCCCGCCGTGGTGTCGATGCCGGCGTTTGCGGCGGGGTCGAGCGTCACATTGGCCATTGAGCCGGCAAAAAGGCTGTCGAGGTTTGTGGATACGAAACTCGTTGAGCCGCCCACGCCCAAGCCAAGCGTTGCGCCCGCGGCCACCGTCGTGGTTCCCGTTGGCGGTTGTGCGCTGGGTGTCAACCAACTCAGAGCGCCGCTACTGACCGTAGTCCCTCCGCTGTAGCTGGAAGTGCCGCCCAGGGACAGAGCGCCTGTACTCGCGCCCGCGACGACGAAAATCCCCGAACCGCTGATTGGAACACCCGTCAACACCTCCGAGGTGGAACCAGTGAACGTCAGCGAAGCGCCACTGGCGATACTAACCCCAGAAGTGTTCTTAAGCGCATTGCCGACGCTGAAGGCCATTGTTCCGGCGTTCACCGTCGTCGAACCGGTGTAACCATTCGACCCGGAAAGCAGCATCGTGCCGGCCCCATCCTTGGCCAGACTGGTGGCGGTCCACGTAGAGGAACTATTGACGAAGCTCGCCGCCACAATGAGATCGGGGTTGGCGTCGCCGGTCACATCGGCAACATGGAAGGTGCGGGTTGCTCCTGTCGCCACATGCGCGAGGTGAATGGCGTTTTGATAGTTTCCTCCCGGGCCGCCGTTAATGATGCTGGAAGGGGTCGTCCCCGTCACGGTTACATCCCCGTTGAAGGCGTAGCATTGAAAATTACTATTGTTCCCTCCGACGCTGGTTTGCAGCGTGCCGCCGTTCATGGTGAGCGGGCCTACAGGGCTGAAAAAGCCGCTGCTTGCGACGCCGGAGGTATCGGTTGTAAGAGTGCCGCTCAAGATAAACGGAGCATAGTTGTTGAAGGCGCTGCTGTTCCGCAAAACCATGGTGGCTCCGGAGGCTACGACGTAGGAACTCGCGTTCCAGAGCCCCTGGCCGGCAGTATTCGTGATGGATGTATAACCCAACTGCAAGGTGCCGGAGTTCACCACCACCGCTCCGCTAAAAGTGTTTGCATTGGCCGTGTTTGAGACGACCAAGAGACCGTTGCCGCTCTTGCTGAAGGTGCCGGAACCGACAATCACGCCCGCCAAAGTGGCGGACCCCGAAGCCTGCGCAATGTCCAGCGTGCCCGCGGAGATGGAAGTCGTCCCGGTGTAAGCGAGGCTGCCGGTCATCGACTGAGTATTCACGCCAGTCTTGGTCAGATTGCCCACGCCGCTGAGGGTTCCCGAGTAAGTAGCATTCTGGAAGCTGTTGCCAACCGTCAGCGTCATGGCGTTGGTTCCGTTCACCAGCGAAACAGCACCGGCTCCGGAGAGTCCGCCGATCGCAACCCCATTGATGCCAAAAACCAAGCCGCTGTTGATGCCGACGTTCACCGTGCTTACGAACGCCGCATTCGATCCGCTGAGTTGCAAGACGCCCGCGGTGATGTTTGTCGTCCCCGCATACGAGTTGACGCCCGTAAGGATGCTCATTCCCGAACCGCTCTGGTTAAGCCCCGCGGGGCCGATGATATTACCGGTGAGAGTGGTGGTGCCGCTGGAGAGCATCGTGATCGCCGAACCGATGGAACTGGTAATTGCGCTGGCAAACGTCCCGCTGCCCGCCAGATTCAAAGCGAGGCCGGCGCCGGAGTTGAGCGTAATAGCGCTACTGCCGGAAATCGAACCGTTGATACCGTCGCCAATCTGGAGCGTTCCGCTATTGACGGTCGTCGTGCCGGTGTAGCTGCTCGACCCGTTGAGCACCAGCGTGTTGCTTCCCAGTTTAATCAGCCCCAGTGTGTTCGCCCCGCTGTTCGGGTTTGCAATGCCGCTCGAATAGGTGAAGACGCCGCCCGCGGCATCGGTCGTGTCCAACCCCAGGATAGCGCCGCTTTTGAATCCGTTGGACCCGGTTCCCAGCGCCTTCAAGGTATCGATATCGGACGCGACAAACTCACCGCTTCCGCCCACGTTGAAGACCGCGGTCGCGCCACTGGCGGCAACCAGATTGGGCGCCGTCCAGTTCGACGGGTTGCCGCCATAAAGCGATGCTTCTTTGGCAAACTGGAGCGTTCCTGAAGCAATTGTGGTCACTCCGGTATAGGTGTTGCTGCCAGAAAGGGTAACGGCGGCGGTCCCGAGTTTGGTCAGGCTGCCCATGCCGCCGATGGCGCCGGCGCAGGTTTGATTGCCATAGTAATTAAACGCCAGGGCGGCGTTATTGAGGACGCTCGCACTGGGGATCGCGCTGTCGTGCCCAAGGGTTCCATCCCCAAGCTGGAGGGTGCCGGAGGAAACGATCGTCGCTCCGGAGTAGCTGTTGCTGCCGGTGAGCGTCAGGGTGTTCGCGCCCAGCTTGTTCAGGCCGCGAGTACCCGCAACATTGCTCGAATAGGTAAAGTTGCTTGCGGTGGTATCGATGCCGACATTCGCAGCGGGGTCGATTGTGACATTGGTCATTGAGCCAGCGAACAGATTGTCGATGTTTGTGGAAACGAAACTACCCGAGCCTCCCACACCGAGTCCGAGCGTGGCTCCCGCGGCCACCGCGGTGGTTCCCGTTCCAGGCTGCGCGCTCGCCGTCAACCAGCTCAGCGCGCCGCTGCTGACCGTCGTGCCCCCGCTGTAGCTGCCGGTGCCGCCCAGCGAAAGCGCGCCCGTTCCCACTCCCGCCACCACAAAGGTTCCGGAGCCGCTGATTGGAACTCCAGTCAGCACTTCCGAAGTTGCCCCCGTAAACGCCAGCGAAGCGCCGTTGGCAACAGTCACGCCCGAGGTGTTCTTGAGCGCGTTCCCGACAGTGAAGGCGAGCGTGCCAGCGTTCACGGCCGTCGAACCGGTGTAGCCGTTCGATCCGGAAAGCAGCATCGTGCCGGAACCGCTTTTCAACAGGTTGATGGCAGCAAGGGTGTTGGAAGAGTTCACCAGGCTCGCCGCCACCGTGAGATCGACGGCGCTGTTGCCGGTCACGTCGGCAACGTTAAAGGTGCGCGTTCCGGTCGAGTTGGCGGCCAGGTGAATGCCATTGCCTGCCGTTCCGCCTGGCCCCCCATTGATCATGCTGGAAGGCGTTGTCCCGGTCACGGTCACGTCTCCACCCAGAGCGTAACACTGCCAGCTACTGGAATTTGCTCCGGCACCCGTTTGCAGCGTGCCACCGTTCATTGTCAAGGCGCCAAGCGTGTTGTAAAACCCTCCGCCAAAGACATTGGTGCTATCGGTCGTCAGCATTCCGCTGAGCGTCAGGGCAGAACCGATAGCCGCACTGTTCTTAAGCACCACCGTTGCTCCCGAGCCGATGTTCCACGAAGTGGCGGAAGCGATCCCCTGACCCGATGAATTGCTGGTGCCCGAATTGCCCAATTGCAACGTGCCGCTATTCACCACAACCGCGCCGTTGAAGGTGTTTACACTGACGGTGCTGGACGAGACGATCACCATGCTGTTGCCGCTCTTGCTGAAAGTCCCGGACCCGGTGATCGCTCCGGCAAAGGTGCTTGTTCCCGAAGCGGGAGCGATATCCAGCGTGCCCGCGGAAATGGCGGTGGTGCCGGTGTAAGTCAGGCTGCCGGTGAGCGAGAGCATGCCTGCCCCGGCCTTGGTGAAGCCGCCTGTGCCGGAAACCGCGCCAAAGGTCAGCAGGGTCGTGGACGAACCGGCCCCGGGCGTGACGGTGACCGTGGTGGAGGCTGCGGGCTGGTCCACTTCCACGTTGTTGATCGTCTGGGTGTTGGCAAACGTGCCCGCCCCAAACACCAGCGACTGGCTCGCCTGCGTGGAGGTGGAAAGCGACATCGCGTTGAGCTGAATTTGCGTTCCGTTGAGAATAGAGCGGATGTACGTGCCCGCCGGGAGAAACGAATTCGTCACCGCCTCTCCAACCACCAAGCCGGTAGTGCTGGCAACGGTCTGCGTGTAATTGGAAACGGCCAGCGACACCCCCGTCGCGGTGCTGGAGACGGCGCTTCCGCGGCCTCTCAATTCGTAGTTGCCGCCGCCAAGCACAAGCCGGGAAGCGGGGCTGTAGGCGTTACTCAGGCTGTCGGTCCCGCCTGTGGCCGCCTGGCCCGCGATCGTGCTGTAATCGGTCATGACCTTCCCGGCGGCCACCGTGGTGTTGCCCGTCCACGAATTAACCGCAACCGGGCCGTTCCCCGTAAACACAAGGTTGCCGAGGCCCGTTTTGGACAGCGTGCCGGCCCCGCCCGCCTGATCCACGACCTGGGCCGATGGCGAGATGTAGATGTTGCCGCTGGCGCCATCGGCGTTGAAGGTGTGCGTGCCCGTAGAGGAAAGCTGAATGGTGAGCGGCTTGCTGACATTCAACCCCATGTCCTTGGTGCCGGTGCCGGTGTACGTAAGGAACGCGGAGCCGTTTTGAAAATTCAGCGTTCCGTTGGTTGTGTTCTGCTGCACCGTGCCATTGTTGAACTGGAAGATGCCATTACCAACCGCCCAGCGGTCCACGCCGACGTTGTTTCCGTTTCCGTCGGCGACACCGAAGCGCGGCACCTTCAGGGTGCCCCCGTCCATGATGTAGAGCGTTGTTCCCGAAGTGTAAACGGAAGCTGCCTCCACCAGCGTTACGTCATAGCCGCCATTGGATGAGGTGATCGTCCCGCCGGTCTGGCGGAAGGTGGCGCTGTTATTGACAACCCCGATTTGGACCAATACGCTGGTGGTGATATCGAAGCCGGTGGTCAAGTATTGGGACCCGGCGCCCCCGAAAGCGAAAGTGGTAAGCCCGTAAATCCCGCCGGTGGACAGCACCGAGGCTGCGTTCGCCTGGGTGGTGTTCGCCACGGAAACGCTGATCCCGGAGCCCGAAATCGAGCCGGTAGTAAAAAGACTCCCGCCGTTTAAGACGTTAATGGTCATTCCGGTGCCCGTTATCGCGCCAGTCGTCGAAAGGCTCCCGCTGATGCTCATGGTCACGGTGCCCGCACCGTTTTGAATCATCGCCCCCCCCACCGACAGGCTCGCTCCACTGGAGATCGCCAGCGTCAGGTTTTTTCCCGAGATGTTGTCGAAGGACATCGATGCCGCCGCCGCGGTACCGGTCGCCACCGTCAATGTGTCGGCAGCCGTATTGGCGATCGACACGGTCTGGGTGTTGAGCGGCACCGCGCCGCTGGTCCAGTTGGAGGTGACACTCCAGTTGGCGCTGGTGCCGCTGGTCCAGGTGACGTCTGCTGCGTGAGCGCTCTGGGCGATCAGGGCAGGGCCGATTCCGGCGAATGCAGCCAAGCTTTTCTTGATGGCAGACTTGGTCCGGAGGGATTTCGCTTGGTTGAGGGTCGAATTTTTGAAACGAGGTATGGGCTTCATAATGGGATTCTGGTGAGGGGTGTTGATGAGTGTAGTCGAAAGATCAGGAAGATGACAGGGTGGATGGAATGGTTTTTTTGGAAACAACAGGAAAAAATTAGCAAAACCGTAACAGCTTGCAACAACAAACTTCATTGAAGGGAGATTCTTCGATCTTTGGCGACAGAGGGAGCCTGGCAGTCGCGCCGGCGTCCTGGAGTGCGGCAGTCCTGTCTTTCCATTACCCACATCTTTTCGAAGCGCGTGTTCAGGCCCTTCAAGGCCAACGGTCCGGCTCCATACCAGCCCAGGGCAACGCCCGACTGCCGTTAAGTTAAGAACAAAACGCGCGCTCGTTCCCAATCTCCAGATCTCCAGATTGGGAATGCCAGTGTCTGCGAATCTCCGATTCGGGCGGTGTTGGTTGCAGGACTGCCGCCCTCCAAGACGCTGGCGCTCTCTTTAGAACTCCCGACGCAACGACGGGCAGTCTCATCCAAAACGAGGTGCCTGCGGCGCTTGCATCATCGACTTGCCCGCCAAGATTGGGGGATTAAGTCACACAGCGCAATAAGCTTGCGCTGGATTGCCAAGAAGCTGAGAACGAGAATATCGACTCACTTATCCAGCCTCTTAACCACTAGTGGAATCGGAGGATTGCCGGATTGTTGACACCCGCCGACGAGTGCGAGGACCGGCAGCCCATGAAGACTTCCGGGTCGAGCCGCCGGGCAACCGGCGACTCTACCCGGAAGAGGAAACCAAGAAGCCGGCCATGGGAACCCCGGTCCACAGCTTCCCAACGCTGCTGGCGGACCTCGCCACCCTCACGCACAGCACAATCACCCCCAACCTCAAGGGTTCACCCTCCTGGCAGCAGGAAACCGAACCGACTCCCATTCAGCGCATTGCCTTCGAGCTCCTCGACAAACTCCAGGCCGCGCAGCGCAGACATCTTTCGAAACGCAAATGGCCGAACACGTCAAAATTTCGGCATCGCTGAACGTCCCAACATTCCCGCATTTACTCGTTGACACCACAACAGATTGTGGCCGATAGTGCCGACGACCACAATTACACCCAATGCGCTGTCCAAAGTGCGGCAATATCGAAGATCGGGTGATCGATTCGCGTGCCTCGAAAGAGGGCGCTTCGATCCGCCGTCGCCGCGAATGCACCCAGTGCCTGCACCGATTCACCACCTACGAGGAGATCGAGCGGGCTGTGATGCGGGTAATCAAACGGGACGGTCGCAGCGAGCCATTCGACCGCCACAAGCTGATCGTCGGCCTGACCAAAGCGTGCGAGAAACGACCGGTTTCCCTCGCCATCATCGAGCAGGCTGTGGAGGAAATCGCCTCCGATCTGGAGGCTAATTACAGCCGGGAAGTGCCATCGAACTTCATCGGCGCGAAGGTGATGGAAAAACTGCACGCTTTGGACGAAGTCGCCTACGTGCGGTACGCCTCGGTTTACCGGCACTTCGCGGACATCGGCGAATTCATCGACGAAATACAAAGCCTCGAACGCAAGATGAAGCCGAGCGTTCTCCAGGCGGAACTCTTCAAATGATCGCACTCACTGACGGACTCCCCCTCATTCAGCTCGGCGACGGACGGGCGATCGTTTTTGAACGGGATTGGCTGCTGCGAGGCGTCGTGCAAGCTGCGTCGAAAGCCGGTTACCAGAAATGGTGGCTTGCGGAACATGTGACTGAAAGCGTCCTCGGATATCTCGGGCTTCAGTTTGAGAAGAACGTCATTACGATCGCCGAAGTGGTAAAGGCGGTGCAATCGGTGCTTCAAGTCATCGGTTATGCCGAGATCGGGCCTCACTTCGATCCGGGAATGCCCGGCGCGCGGCTTTCGCTGGTGGAACTGGCGCGCGAGGCCGGGACCGGTTACGAGTTGCTTTTTTTCCAGCACTTGGGAGGCAAGCTGCGCACCCTGCTCGGTTCGGGCGCGACCTTTTTCGAGCTCACGGGGCTGACTCCGTGCGTGCGCCATTTGCGCTCGCGAAAAGGGTGGAGTCGCGAGTGCGATGCATTGCGCGCCGAGATCGTTCACTTCGTGCGCAACCAGACCAGCGCTACGCCGGGCCGCGGCGAAATTACCGTTCGGGTGTGCTAAGCCACGCCTGACATGTGGTGGACGCGCTTGTCGCGTCCGAGGCCAGGGCAAAACGCTGGAAACAGATCAACGCATTCCGCTTCAACTCGCTATCTCGTAGATAGATGCCGAAGGCCGTGCCCTTCACGATCACCAACTCACGCTGAAATCGACGTGCGTTGATTGTTGGGCAAGAACCGGCGGGGCACATTTCTTCATTCAGCGTTCCACCTCGGCCATCGCCTCTTGGGCTTCCGCCGGGCTCTCGCATAGAATTACGAAGTCGTCCGCGTAGCGCACCATTCTTGGCCCTCGCCCCTCCATCTCGTTATCCGAACAAGTATTGGGCAGGATGCGCGCGCTTCCCTTCGCGTTCGACCCGCATCTCGAACTCCCGGTTACTTTTCTGTCCCGCATCCGATGCCACCCTTCAAAAAAAAGCTTCTCATCCACGCCGGCCTTACTAATCTGGTCGCCCTATGTCAGATGTCGTTACATTCGGTGAAGTGATGATGCGCCTGGCCACGCCGGCGTTTCTTCGTTTTGAACAAGCTCATGTCCTTGAAAAAACTTTCGGCGGCGGGGAGGCCAACGTCGCTGTGTCGCTCGTCAATTACGGGTTGACGGCGGATTTCGTTACGCGCCTGCCCAAGAATGACATGGGCCAGGGTGCCATCAACGAACTGCGCGGGCTCGGCGTCGGCACCGGGCACATCGTCCGCGGCGGGGAGCGCATCGGCATTTACTTTCTCGAAAGCGGCGCCAGCCAGCGCGCCAGCAAAGTCATTTACGACCGCGCGCACTCGGCCATCTCGCAAATCCAGCCGGGCGAAGTGAACTGGGCCGCCGTTTTCCAAGGCGCTCGCTGGTTTCACTGGACGGGCATCACCCCGGCGCTGTCCGATTCCGCCGCCGCCACGGTGGAGGAAGCGTGCAAAGCAGCCAAGGCCGCCGGCCTGATCGTCAGCGCGGACCTGAACTACCGCAAGAAGCTGTGGAGCAAACAGAAGGCCGGCGAAGTCATGGGCCGCCTCATGCAATACGTGGACGTGTGCATCGCCAACGAAGAGGACGCCGAGAGCGTCTTCGGCATTCACGGCGCGGAAGTCACCAGTGGAAAGATTGAGCACGCCCAGTATGAGGAGGTCGCCCGTCAGCTCACCGAACGTTTCAAGTTCAAACAGGTCGCCATCACCCTGCGCGAGTCGCATTCCGCCAGCCACAACGGCTGGAGCGCCATGCTCTGGCAGGACGGCAAATCGTATTTCTCCCGCAAGTTCGACCTGCACATCGTCGATCGTGTCGGCGGCGGGGATTCTTTCGGCGCCGGCCTCATTTTCGCCAGCCTGCGCGGAGACGATCCGCAGAAAACGATCGAATTTGCCGTGGCCGCCAGCGCGCTCAAGCACACCATCACCGGAGACTACAACCGCGTGACGCTCGAAGAAGTCGAAACGCTGGTCAAGGGCGACGGGAGCGGACGGGTGCAGCGGTAGGGCTGACACGCCGTGCCGTCCAGATGTTCGATCATCCCATGACGTAAGTCGCCAAACGCGCGATTTATCCTTATTGCGTGCGCCAGGTTCGCCGGCGCCGGTTCCACAGGAGGATGATTCCCGTGCCCCACGGCAGAAAGGCCGCGGAGTTCGATTCGGGGATGTTATTGACTGTAAATTGCAAGAGGCTGCCGCTGAGACTGAATGAGCCGCTCATTCCGACGGCCTGGCTGGCCGCGCTCAACACAAATTCGTTACTGAACAGGCTGGTGGGGCCGGTGCCGCCGGTCCAGTTGACGAGCGTGTAGGTCGATCCCTTCGTGAATCCCGTGGTGCCGACGAGATTGAAGACTGTCGAACCGGAGGTATTGGGCGTGAACGTATTGGCTCCGGTCAAGCGGACCAGATCCGAATTAGCGCCGAGATGAAGGTCAAACTGGGAACCGCCGGTGGACGCAAGGGTCAACCCGGTTTGCAGGGTGAGCGTTCCGGATGCGGCAATATCGCCGCCGCCGCTCACGCTCAGCGTTGAACTGCCGGTGACGAGCCCCGAGCCCGCCAACGTCTTCCCCGATCCGACGGTAAAGCCGCCGGCTATCGAATCAAAGTCGAACGTGGCGCCGCTGCTGACGGTGATTTTCGAACTGCCGTTGAGCGAACCGGCTGCAAGGATCCGCAGCGTGCCGCTGAGGATGGCGGTCGGCCCGGTGAAGAGAGCTGTCCCCGAAAGCACCAGGCTTCCCGGCCCAGTCTTGTTCAAACCGCCAGTGGTCGCGGGAACCGCCCCAGACATGGTCAGGACCGCGGCGGAATTGGTGACTTCGATGCCGTTCGTTGTCCCATTGTTCAAAGTAAAGCCCCGATTGACAGTGACATTGCCGTCTGTGTATTGAAGGGTTCCCCCGGCCAGCACGAGATTGGATGCGGCGCTTCCAGACGCTCCGATGCCGCTGGCTGTGCCGCCACTCGCGAGCAGCGAAACGCTTAACACCCCAGCGTCGATTTCGGTAGCGCCGCTATAGGTGTTCGTTGCCGATAAGGTCAGCGTTCTCGTCCCGGTCTTCCTAAGCCCCCCGCCTCCGCTGATAACTGCGCTGTCGGCGATCGCGCCGTTGGTGGCGCTGAATTCGATCAGAGTCCCAGAGGTCAGAGCGAGCGGAAGATTGAGCGTTTGTGTGTTCGAACTTTGGTTCACCACGGCGCCGGTAAGAGTTATCAAGTTTGAGGTGTGGTCGCCCAGAATGAACGCTCCCGCCGTTGCCGCGAAAGTAATTCCGTTAAACGTTGAGCTGCTCAGGTCATTTTGGTTGCTGAGATTGGCGGTGCCGTCGAAAACGAGGCTGTCGCCCGATTGAGCGCCATTGTTGCCGTCGCCACTCCAGTTCTTCCACATGCCCCAAGTGTTGTCTTTGCTCCCGTTCCAGGTGACTGTGAGCGCATGGGAGTCCAGCCCGCTCAAGAGGATGGCGATGCTGCATGAAAGCGCTCCAAGGCATCTCTTTCCCGGCTTGATCTCCCTCGTGAATACACGGTTCCTAACCGCAGGGTCGCGGTACAAAAGTTTTCCAATGCTTGTATCTCTTTTCATCATACTCAGGGACGACAGCCTCCCAGCCGTCGCGAATGGTTTGCGCGTGCAAGCGGAATTGCCGACACCCATCGCCACCCGACGAAGACATACCGTCAACTTGCCTGCCCACTTTTCTTCGACGCACGGATATCGGGATCGAACAACGCCGCGGTCGCGGAAATGTTTTCCAGCGTTCAATGGAGACGCTTGCATCCGTTGACCGAGCGTCAGGCGAACTGTTAGCCATGAAAAAACTGACGACACTCATTGCCGCGATTGCCATGGCGGGAGCCTTAACGCTCCGCGCCGACGAACAGAAGACCGGCGAGACCCAAATCAAAGGCGAAATCCTTGACCTGACCTGTTACGTGGATCATGGCGCTTCCGGGGACAAGCATTCGAAGTGCGCAGCCGGTTGCATCGGCAGCGGACTCCCCGTGGGCATCAAAGCCGAAAACGGGACGGTATACCTGGTGGTGGGCGAGCATAAGCCGCTGAATCAGGAACTGGCGCCGTTTGCGGGCAAGGTGGTGACTCTGCGTGGAAAAGTGGCCTCTCGCGACGGCGTCAATTTGCTCGAAAACGCGGTGATCGTGAAATAATGATGGTTCCGATGACCGCCTGGGAGGCCCTCATAGCGCACCTCAGGCAGCCGGAGTATCTCCATGTCCTCCTGAATCCGCTGCCGATTTACGGCCTTTCAATCGGGCTGTTCGCGCTCGTTCTCGCGCTGTTCCTAAACGAGCGGAAAGCATCCTGGGTGGCGCTGGCGATCGTGTTTGTTTGCGCTTTGTCGGCTTGGCCGGTCGCGGAATTGGGTGAAGCCGGTTACGACCGGGTTCTCGCAATGGCCGACCAGGCCGGGGACGCCTGGCTCGACGAGCACATGGAGCGGGCGGGCAAAGTGCTCTGGGTGTTCTATACCGTGGCAGGCATCGCGTTGGTGGCCGCGGTTGTTCCGCTCAAATGGCCCCGTTCGGCCCGGCCGCTCCTGATGGCAACCCTGATAGGGACCGCCGCCGCCGTGGGGTGCGGCGGGTGGATCGGCTACGCCGGCGGCCAGGTGCGTCACACCGAATTTCGCTACGGCCCCGCGCCGACCCCCGAACCCCACGAACACGGAGGCTAAAAACAGCAGTCGAAACCGCAGATAACGCAGATAATCGCAGATTTTGCGCGCCGGGAGCCAGGATCGGACATCCTGATCTCTTTCTGGAAAGAACGGCCGGATTGAAGAATAAAAATGAGCCCAACTCCGGCCCGGTCCGAAATGGATGACCCCACAACGGCAGAGGAGGCTCGTGGACTGCGGTGAAGTGCCCTTTCCATTACCCACAAATCGGAAGCCGAGCACGGAAACCGGAGCGGCCCATATTATTTGTCATCCTGAGGAGCTAACCTCGCCAAAGCGCGAGGGTGATTGTTGGGCATGAACCTGCGTCGCGCCAGCTTCCGGAGCCCCGGATCCCGGTCTCCGACGTTCTCGCAAGAATCGGCGGGCCAAATAATAGAAGAAATTTGTTCTGCGCCCTGCGCTCCCGCGGAATGCGTTGGGAGTTCTGAGGAACGCGCCAGCGTCTTGGACTGCGGCAGTCCTGTCTTTCCATTACCCACAAATCGGAAACCGAGCACGAAAGCCGGAGCGGGCTTTATTATTTGTCATCCTGAGCCTGCGAAGGATCTCACGAGGCGATCCGGACGTTCTTTTCAGTCGGCACGTAATCGGAACTGACGGCGCATCGTGCGGCGCTGTCAGCTTCGAGAACGGTGAGCGGCGGCATAGCGCTGCCTGGTGTGCTGTGAGATCCTTCGCAAGCTACCAATGAACCTGCCGGAAAGACGGGGCGTTCGGGAGCGGGAATCCGGGGAGCACACGCGCCCTCGCGTGTTGGCGTCGGCGCCCTCGCCGACGCGGACTTCCAGTCTTCCCCGCGCATTGCGGCGACTCCACGCGCAAAGTTCGCCGAGGCGGGACGCCTCGACCAGCACCCGGGACGGGTGCGCTCCACGGAACTAGCATTCCGACGCGATCAGCCGCGAAGATGCCTTTGGCGAGGGCGCCAAAGGCCACACGCGAGGGCGCGTGCGCTCCCCGGAAGCTGGCGCGACTGCCAGACCCCTCCCGATTTCAAGCAATCTACCCGATGGCGTTCCGAACTTTTGGACGTTACAGAGTACTAGGCTGCTTTGGACTCGACGTTCCGCGTCACCTCGTGCGGATGGCCTCGTAGACGGACTTGAGCAATTGCTGCGCGGTGTACGGCTTCTTCAGGAAACTGACGACACCCAAAGCGCGGAGGTCTTTCTGGCGGGATTCCTCGGCCTGGCCGGTGGATGCGAGGATTCTGGCCGAGGGGGCCATGGCTTTGATGGCCCGCACCAGTTCCACGCCGTCCACCCGCGGCATTATGACGTCGGTCAGGACCAGGGCAACCTCGCTGCTGTGCGCTTTATAAACCTCGGTCGCATCGGCGCCGTCCTTTGCGGTGAGGACCCGATACCCTTTGTTTTGGAGGATGGTGGCCGAGAGATGGCAGATTGCGGGTTCGTCGTCGACAATCAGTACCAGTTCGCCGGAACCGCCCTTCGGGGCGGCGGGCGCATCCGCGGGCCGCTCCTCAACATCGGCTTTGGCGGCCGGCAGGAGCACCTCCACCAAGGTGCCTTTTCCAGGTGTGGATTCGACTGTAATGGACCCGCCATGGCTCTTGACGATCCCGAAAGCAATTGAAAGGCCCAGGCCGGTTCCCCGGCCCTGTTCTTTCGTGGTGAAGAAAGGATCGAAGATCTTGTCCATGCATGCGGGCGGGATGCCGATGCCTGTATCGTTGACTGCGATCGCTACATACAACCCGGGTTTGAAGCCGGCGGCGGCGGCTTTATGGTCCGGGCCGATTTCCATCCGGTCGACATCGATCGACAATCGGCCGCCATCGGGCATGGCGTCGCGGGAATTGACGCAGAGATTCATCAGCACCTGGTGAATCTGGGTGGCGTCTCCCTGGATGGGCGGAATGTCCGGAACGATGCGCGAGGCGAAGGTGATGTTCCGCGGGAACGTCTCGCGGATGAAGTCGCTCATTTCCTTGACGAGATGGCGGACCTGAATTCGCGCCCGGTCCCCGCCGACGCCGCGGGCGAACGTAAGGACGTGCTTGAGAATGTCCGCGCCGCGCTGGGCGCTGGCCTGAATCATTTCCAGGAAAGAGACGCCGCATTCGGACTTGACCTCCTCGCGCAGCAGGGAAACGCCCATAAGGATGGGAGCGAGAAGGTTGTTGAGGTCGTGGGCGATGCCCCCGGCCAGCCTTCCGATGCTGTCCAGGCGTTGGGCTCGAAGCAATTGCGACTCCAGCTTCTTGCGTTCGGTGATGTTGCTGTTGACGTGAAGAATCGCCTTGGGCGCGCCCGCACCGTCGCGGATGAGGGTCCAGCGGCTTTCGACGACGATCTCCGTCCCCGCGTGAGTGACTTGCGTCTTTTCGCCGACCCACTCCCCGGTTTCCATGAAGGTGCTCCGAGCTTGGGCCGGTTCGGGTTTGTCGGTTGGAAACAGAAAATCGCGCCCTTGCTTGCCCCGCACTTCTTGAGCGGACCAACCGTAAAGCTTGGCGGCGCTTCGGTTCCAGTAGCGGATGCCGCCGTCGAGTTCCTCCAGATAAATGGAATCCTGCGCCAGGTCGAGCAGCGCCGCCTGCTCACGGATTGTCTCCTCGGCGCGTTTGCGTTCGGCGATTTCGCTCTGCATCGACTCGTTGGCATGCTGGAGAGCAGCGGTTCGCTCTTCGATATCGGCCAGCATTCGATTGAAGGAGTCGGTAAGGAACCCGAGTTCGTCGTTGTGGACCTTCCGGGCGCGCACGGAATAGTCGTTTCGCTCCGAAACGCTTTTCGCCGTGCCGGCGAGGGTCAGGATCGGATTGGAAATAAGCCGTTGCAGGCTGGAAGCAAGGGCCAGGGCCAGCAAGGACGAACCGCCCAGGATCAACAGCGAAATGGAGATGTAGGACCGCAGCCGGGCGGTCAGTTCATCGAGGGTGGCCTCGATGTAGATTGTGCCGATTCGCTTCGAATCGAGCGTCACCGGGCGGAACAAAAGCAGGCGGTGGTGTTCGAAGTATTCGCCGTCCGACCGCGGGCGCCCTGGAAAACGACCGACGATTTGCTTTGGGGCGTAACCGGCAAAATACTCGCCCTCCGCCGAGTAAAGACAGGCGGAAACGATTTCGGGGTCGGCAGCGAGCGCGTTGAGGGTGATGGCGGCGTCGTCCTGATTCCTGAACTGAAGCGCCGCCGTGCTGTCGGTGGCAAGGACGTCGGCAAGCGCCACGATCTTGCCCGTCATCGATTCGCGAAAGGTCCACACCTCGTAGGCGACGAAGGTCGTGCAGGCAGCCAGAAGCACGACGAGCGCGGTGCCCAGAATGGCCACCGTCAGCTTTCGCTTGATTGGCAGATCTTGAAAAGCGGTCGTCATGCGTCAGCCCGAGGTCACGGTTTTTCCGAGTCTCAACAGTTTTGAGCTGATTTCAAGCCCGGTGCGCCGGCTCACGCCGACGTTGATTTTAAAAGTAACCCGCCCTTCTTCCATGATCAGAGTGATTACGCCGCCCGCCTGGGAAAACTGATCGGTCTCACCGACGGTCAGCACGGCGCCGGTCTTGAGAACAGCCAGTTCGTCGCCAATTCGAGCGCGCTCCGACTTGGAAACAAAAACGACCTGGCAGTTCTTCAGGTCCTCCACCCGGAAGGACTGGTGGATTCGCAAGCGCCTGCCGCCGACGGTTTCCCCCCGGACGGTCCTCTCAAGGGCGCCGGCGAACGGATCTGCCCCAAGAACCCCGATCGTCAACGGCGTGACGGCATTCGGAAAAGCCGTCGCGGGCCACTTGACGAATTTGACAAAGCTAAAGAGAAACACCGCCTTGAGTTCGTATTCGGCCACGGCGCGTGAAGGAGGTTGCGCGAGCGCCAAAGCCGGGGAAAGGGTGAGCGCTACCCACGCCACCAGAACGAAATACCACGCGCCGCGCCGAACTTGCGCAGGAAAAGGAGGGATGCAAAAAAGAAAGTCCATCGCTTAGAACCGGGCGTCGAGAGTGAACACCGCGAAGATGCCCCGGGGGCGGTAGGTGGTTTCAGTGATCTGAGCGGCAACCGGTTCACGATTGTTTGTCAGGTTATTGACCGAAGCGCGCAGGTCGAAATTCCGACCGGCGACGTGATCCCACGTCACAGCCGCATCCAGATAAGCGCGGTTGTGGATATACCCATCGTATGTGGCGCCGCCCGGCTGGTTGTAGACCGCAGCCTGGCGGCCGAAATACCGGACCGCCGGCGAAAAGGTGACGTGGTCGGCGAGCTTGCAGTCCAAGCCAAGATTAGCTGTGAATTGCGCCGAACCGATGATGCGATCCTGCGGGTCGATATAAGCATGGTGCGCCTCGGCGCCGCTGCCGGATGGAGGCGGTTGCCGGAACGGGTGAAGTCTCGAATCGTTCCACGATCCGTTGGCCCAGAGCGTGACCGCTTTGGAGAGAGGCGCCCGGACGCTCAACTCCACTCCGTTGCCACGAAAATTGCCCACATTGGTGTGCGGTCCTTCCCAAGTAATGAAGTCCTCCAGGTCCTGATGGTAAAGCGTTGCCGCCAGCCGCACCTGATCCAGATAAAAAATCTGCTGCAATTCAAGCGTCGAAAGAATCTCCGGCTCCGTTGCGTTGGGGGAAAATGCAGCCCAGGGGGGCGACGTGGAAAGGTGATCGCTCCCCCAGACCTGATTCAGGGCGGCAAGGGACGAAGGCATCCGCACGGCACGGTTAAAGATCAGCTTGGAAACCCACGAGGAGGTGGGCTCGACGATGATTGCGGAGCGCCCGCCGGGGAACCATTGTTCTCCGCTCAGCCGGCTGTTCTGGTCCACTCGAACTCCCTCGACCAGCTTCAGCCAACGGGTAACCTCGATGTTGTCGTCCGCATAAAAACCGATGCCATAGGTGTTTTCGGAGAAAAGAGCTATTCGCCGGGAAAACGGGCCGGTGGAGTCGAAGGTGAACCAGTTCTCGAAGTTGTCGTCGTAAGAGAACTGAACCCCCGCCTGTATACGGTGATGCGCCAGGCCGGTATAGACGATCCCGGCTTCGGCCATGTAATTCATCTGCTTGATGACTTGTTGGGTGGCGCCCGCAGGCGGGTTGGCCTCTTCGTTCTCGCGCGATTGTTCCTTGAGCGTGGCACTAAAGGTCAGAATGCCGGTGAGCGCATCCGTCCATCGATGTTCATCCTTGAGATACAACGAATAGAACTGGTCGGTTAACCACCCGTCGTTCAAGGGGTTGGCGCTATCGATAAGCAACTCGGGCGTCGTGACCCGATAGGCCGTGACCTGTCCGGATACCTCCCCGTATTGCCCGTTGAGCACGCTGAAAAAGCTCGGCCACGCCAGTTCCCCGGTGAGCTTGCGGCCTGCGATAATGGGGCGATAAAGCGGGTTCCACGCATCGAACCCCTCCTTGCTCTCGGAGGTGAAAGAGAAGCTGGCGAACTGGTCCGTGTCCCAGCGATGCCCGCTCATGAGCGTGGCGGAGTAGTTGAGGTCGTTCCCCGTGCCGGCGATGACTTCGCTGCCTTCGACGTTCTTGGTGATCACGTTGACCGTCGCGGCCAGCGTGTTGGCCTGCTGGAAGAACGATGACGGGCCGACGACCACTTCCACCCGCTCCACATTGTCCAGGTTGATCGGCCCGTTCAGGATCTCCGGTTCGTTGACGTTGTTGACGTTCTGCCCATTGATCAGCAACGTGATCTTCTCGTTGTCGTTGGCGTTCAACCCGCGAACGCCAGCCACAAGCTGCAAATCCTTTTGAAAAACCGTGAAGCCGGGCACCGTCTGCAACAGGTCGCCCAGGCTGTGATACCCACGTTCAAGGATCACGCTGCGCGGATAAACGTAGACGCTCCCCGGCGCCTCGTCGACCCGCTCATCCACCCTCGACACGGTGGATTCGGTGGCAACCTTCACCCGCATCAACTCTTCGAGGCTGAGCGTTTTGAGGGATGCGGCGGTCCCCGTGGCTGCCGGAAACGACCAGTCTTCCTCGGCGACCGCAGCAGCGTGCAAAGAGGACGCACGCTCGAAGACGGGGGAAAAAACGGCTGTCACGGCCATCATCAGAAACACGAAAGGATGGCTGCCGCGTGCCGTTCGGAGGGGAGAGGAGACCTTGTGCATTGGATTATTCCCTGAAGGCTTTCTACTGGAAAACCGCCGGCACGGGCCAGCATTTTTTTTGGAAGCTTGCGGAATCGGCTGCAAGACGGGAGTCGCCGACCGTGGCAAAAATGGAAAAATGGACGCAGACGCAAAAACCCCTTGCGTTTCCGTCAACCGGCAGCATATAAAGCGCTCCCTCGATTTTCCGCGTTCACACGACGAAAAGTCGGGGAATTCTCCGGGTAGGTACCGAAGTGGCCAAACGGGGCGGACTGTAAATCCGCTGGCTTACGCCTTCAATGGTTCGAATCCATTCCTGCCCACCATCCCCTTTCAGACCCTAAGAGACTGATCCTGAGAGGGTTAAGCGGCACGTCGCCGCCAACGAAAAAAAACCACAGTTTTTCATTCAGACTGTATCAATCCCATCCAGAACGGTCGAAAAGTGTCCGCAAAGTGTCCGCAGAATTGGCCGTTTTTTCGTTTGTGAGCGCCTCGTTTGAAGCGTTCCCAGCCTCGCCTGCGACCCGGCTTTCGAAAGACCTGGGCCGTGCGTCCCGCGGCGCAGACATCGATCTCCGGCTCAAAATCAGCCTTGGAGCGCTCAATCTCTCGCCTTCCCTGAAATCTTTCGTTCTGCAGGAATCAACACAACGGGAGTTCAGGGCGGCACCGAAATCGCTGAGCACTCCGGTGCTATCAAAAGCCAACAGAAAACGCCCAGAATCCAGTAGTCTTGCGCCACCCCACGCGTTCAAGAGATCAGTCGCCCCGGTTTTCGTTCTGCAGTCGTTCCGCCCTGGCTTTGCAAGTGAGTCGTAGCAAAATTCAATCCGCAACCTTGATCTGAAATGGCGAAACAGAGTGAATCGATCCCATTCCCTCCAATGGTCGGTTTCATCGTGGAAAACGCAGCGAAAGGTCTCGGGCGCATCCAGGAGATGCATCCAATCCAAGCCATTGCTCAAATACTGTTCCGGCGCGCAATTCTTTGTCGTGCCTGGGACCGCGATGCCGTATTCCGGCTGGATAACCGGCATATGGCCCCGGAGCTTGAAGCGGAATCGATGCTTAATGATGTGTAATTGTGTCCAGGCGCTCCTTTGGGCGGGCGCAGTACGCTTGAGAACTGCATATTGCGTCGCTTAACTTGACTATCTGCGCAGGTGCGCATTTCATTTTCGGAAACATCTCACAAAATGCAAAGAGCACTCAATCCCGCCAAATTCACCGATTCGGCCCTCGAAATGATCGCCGCCCGTTTCCGCATTCTCAGTGAGCCAAGTCGCCTGAAGCTCTTGATGGCGCTGGAAGCTGGGGAAATGAGCGTCTCGAAGCTGATCGAAGCCACCGGGACCACACAGACCAACGCTTCCCGGCAACTCGGAGTCCTTATGACGGCCGGATTGCTCGCCCGGCGAAAAGACGGCCTGAAGGTGTTCTATCGAATCGACGATCCGGGAATTTTCGAACTCTGCCGCCACGTCTGCGAAAGTCTTCAGAAGCACGCCACAACTCAATCGCAGGTACTCGCTGAGGCGCCTCCCCATGCCGGTTCCAGTCGCGTGCAATAAGCTCCAATCACGAGCGCGGTCTGGTCAGAACGCTCGGTTGCGGGTCAAGAACCACCCTCGAATGCTTGCGGATCGTCTTCGAGCATTTGTCGGTAAGTTCTTCTCAGCGATTCAGGATCGAGAAGCGGTATCGCACGGATGCACGCCACGGTTATTTCGCGATCAGTCCACCGCCTGCCGGTCACGGACTCAACGTGAGCACGTATTTCTTGGAGAGTTTTCCAGTCTGCTGCTGAAAGCTCCAACTCAAAGTCGTTTTCTTTGGACATGACGAAAATGTGACAACTGTCAGATGGGCTGTCAACCGGATTTTCTCTTAGGGTGGTTGGGTGTCCCCCGAAAAACGTGACGCGATTCTTGTGGCTGTTGCTCGCCTCCTGCGCGAGGAGCGGACCAATCAGCATCTGACGCTCGTCCAAGTCGCGGAGCGGGCGGGCCTCCACCATGTCGCGGTCCTTCGGATCGAAAACAGTGAGCGGGTTCCCGGTTTGGACACGCTTTTGCGAATTTGCGACGCTCTTGGAATCGAACTCTCGGAATTGATCTCCCGAGCCGTTCGCCTCGCGTCCGATCAGTCGATCCTCCGTCCAGAGGACCTCTCACCGGGAAACCCGGAATAGAAGACGCAGAATAGCTCGATATTCGGCTTTTGCCCTTTCTGACCATGAAGAAATCCCTCGAAAAATCCCCCTACCACGGCTTGAGCACGGCGGACAAGATTTATTATGGGCTTGCGGTTTGGGGATTATTGCGGCGCGACTCCTTGTTAAAGCTCATCAACATCAGCTCCCAAAGCTGGGAAAACGATTTGAAAAAGAAACCCGCTCCAATGCGAAATGCCGGTCCCTTATTATTCGGGCAGAGCATCCCTACTTGTTTCGAGACCGCAGATAAGTGCCCATGTGGTTTCCTTAGAGGCGACTTTTTCTACCGGAACGGTTCTTACACGCCCGAAGTGCGCCTGCCGCTGAACTTGAAAGAGATCGGCTCCTACCTCCACGACGATTATCCTCCGGCTCCGTCCGACAATAACGCCCACTTCCGGCAACAGCGCATGCTTCGTCTCAATCCCACCGAGAAGCGGACAGGCGGGACCGAGAAGCCGTGGGCCGCCAATCGTCACAACGTGTGGTGCGGTCAACTGGCAGCCGAACTGAATGCACATATGGACTATTTTCTCCCTGGTTTCGTTCCAAAAGATCCATTCGCAGTAGTTCCAGAAATCTTCATGCGAAAGGTTTTGCATGTTAGATCAACCCAGATGCAGTTGTTTGAAAGAAACGAGGATAGTCCCACCGCACCTGACCCTAAATGGGAAGCCATTAAGAATAAAATTGAACAGTTACGCCATCTTCCTGACGCTCTATTCTTTTCCACCGAAGGTAGCTTTTTTCTGGAAATCGAAGCGTCGCAAAAACTCAAAGGAAAATATGAGACCATCTTCGATTACTTGAAAAAAACAAACTGGTTCATACTTTACATAATAAAAGACAGGCAAGGTTACGAACTTCCACTAAACGCCGAGGAGTGGATGCTTTTTCCGGAAATCACTGACAGGCATGTCGAACGTATAAGAGCAGGATATGCCAGACAAGTAGCGAAGCAGCGATCCCTTCCTATTGATGATTTCTCTGGCGGCGACAGTGTCAGTGATAAACTGATTGATGAATTGTATAAAGACCGCAAGCTCTCAAACCATCTTGCTTTTTTGCGAATTGATCGGCGTGAGCATTTTGCAACCGACCGAATGCGCGCAGCGGAACGATTGAATCGCCACTTCTCACAAAACCTGTTTGCCTATGACAATGACCTGAGTCGCCTCTTTGACGACGTTGCACCCCTCTTTTGTCGCTCATGGAAAAAGGGTTCCGGAAAGGATTGTCGCCCGAACAAATCGCTGTGCTCGGATGCGGCAACGCAAGATAGGTTGTCAAAATAATGCATGGGGCAATCGCCGAACGGGGTGATTGGACTCCATTCAGCCCCCCTGCCTCTAAACGGGATAGCATTGCGGGGGATGTGGTCCCCAGCGCTTCACCAATGTCCTCATCGCGAGACCAAGGGGACCACGCTCGTTAACGGGCTTATAAAGCACCAGTGAGAAGCCGGCCTTTGCTTCCGCTTGTCTCCGCCACTCCCATCGAAGCACAGAGCGCCGCACGGAACACAAGTTACTTTCCCCAAACAGACGGCGCCGCGCCGAGTGAGGCGCTCGTTAAGAAGATTCGGTCATCGTCTCTCTCAACTGATCCTCCGCCGGAAAACCTTGGATTTCAACCGAAACGCCCCTGCCAATTTTCTCCTCGATGGCATCGAGACTAAACTGTTTCACGTCCAATCGCTTCTTTCCAACGACTACCTCGATTTTTCCGACCAATTCTGCGGGCACTTTAATGAACACTCCCGAGTCTTTCGGGCGCCCGGCTTGGGCTCGCCGGCGGGCTTCAAGGTCTTTCAACGATTTTTTACCGGCGACGGCTTCTATCGCCTTGTCCAACGAGACCCGGTTGACGCGCTTTTGTCCTTTATGCGCCAGGCACCAGATCGTTTGAAGTTCCTGCGCCGAGCAACCTAAGCTGTTCAAATCCCGAGCTTGCCGCTCGTTCGGAAGTTCGAGGCGTCCCCCATTGGGGGACTCGCTCACCAAGGATGGAATGTTTAGTGCTCGGCACACACCCGCGTAATCCAACAAGCGGTATGCATGGGACTTGGCATAATCGCATTCTACTCTCACGTACTCGATGAAACTCTTGTAGCCCCGGACTCGATAGAGTTGGCGGTCACGAACAACCGCCAAGGCGAGTGCCGCGCGCAGAACATGCTCAACCCCCAGCAAGATCGTCTTTTCGCAATCAGCCAAGAGCGCCACCTCCCCTGAACCCAACGGAGCGTTTGAACGTTCAGCTTCATCCAGAGTCGTCAACTTCTCGCCCTTTTTAAGAGACTTCGCCTTATTGCGGTGACCACCCGGCCCAAACTTGACCGGCGCGCTGTTTGCATTCAGAAGCCCCAGCAGGGATTCAACGCTCAATGCCTGCGCCTGCTTTTCGCCTTCAGGCCCATTGTCAAAATTTTCAGACCTCGACGGAGAGGCACCAGGAGGCAGCACCTCCCATTGTGCCGCATGCACGGATTCACCGGTTTCGTTGAAAATATCCTTCAGCGCGTTCGCTGAAGCCTCAACTCCACATGCAGATTCGCCTTCCACCAGCGTCGATGAACTCTCTGCGGGCTTTCCGACATCAGGATCTTGAACAACACCCGAAACAACCGCTGGGATCATCGAAACGTCATTCGGTTCATCACAACCCGTTGTCTGTTCATGAACCAAGACATTCTCCTGAGCATCCGCTCCCTCCGTCGGTTGCGCAACGAAACCGCCGTCCGCCATTTCCGTCACCGGAGCAGGTTTATCCATTTCAGAGACATTTGGATTCCCCAAGGGATCCGCAGTACCCACCTCAAAAACATCAGGGTTTCCCACGCTAGCAGGGAGCAAACCGTTACTAGACGTTTCGTTTTGATTGAACAAATCAGGTTCGGGTTCTTTAGGCGGTCGTTTCTTTGGCACAAACACATACTTATCACCTGCCACCGCAAGGAGGCAAGACGGCGATTTAGCGTCTACGAAACGCGATGCGTAATTCACAAACTTCGAGTCCCCTCAAGCGACATGAAGTCGGACGGGTGGGGCCATCCAAACCGGGAGGATTTACGCCCTACCTTAGTAAACCGTCGCCGACCGCCCGTTACGAAGGCGACGGCTTACAGCAAACCGCCACCTGATCCCTAACGCTGAAATCGACGTGAAAAAGTCCAATTTCACCATTCACAGCAAACGTTCGCCCCTCAACAATTCCCGCCAACTAGCCCTTCAGTATCCGCTGAATTTCCGCCGCAGACATCATTAAGGGCCGAGATCGGATCCTCCAACTCCGCCCGCGGCAACAGCGACGCAACCCGAAAAGGCCCAAAATTTGTGCCCCGTATCTTGCGTCCATGAGCAATACCTCATATACGCAAGTCGAATCCACCCTCGTTTTAACCCCCGCCTTCGTCACCAAACGGCAGGCGGTATACGTCCTGGCCAGTCCCGTTCTTCTCAAACGGGCGATGTGCGCAGGACGCCTCCTGATCGTCCGTCAAGGCGGTCGCGGGAGTTCCACCCTGATCGATTTCCGGTCACTCATGGAACTCGTCGAGTTCCTTCGTAATGGCGGCGAACTGCCGCTGCTCCCGTCCGAACGTAACGTCGCAGCCTAACCCGGAGGATTACGAACATGAAAAAGCCATCTTCCCAGTTGGAACTCTTCTCCTTCGGCCAGCCCGACGTCACTACAGCGGTCCACGCTCCGGCAGCTTCATCTGCGGCATCGATAACTCCGATCGCCGCACTGGAACCGACACCGGAATCCACGGCCGCCGAAATGGCGACACCGTTCACCGGCAGCACTGAAAGCGCCGCCACTGCGATCGTGAATCCCGTCACGGACGGCGCACTTTCCGAGCCATCCAGACAGGATCCCGAATGCCTGCCGGTTGTAGACGACCGGTCCTTTGATCCCGCCGAGGCGACGGAATGTTCCGAGCCGGTGTCAAGTGAGGTTGAGGCCGAAGCTCCAGGCGAGCATCCGGCATCTTCCATCGCGGACACCGATGCTTCTGGGACTTCGGAGGTGCCCCCAGTCGGCTTTGCTGAGGTAAACTTATCGAGCCAGAACACGTCTGTTTTATCAAATGGAAACCCTCAAGACGGGAACGGCATGATGGCGGATTTATCCGAAAAAACAAAGTTCGCCGAGCCATATAGCCAGTCATGTCGATCCGCCAAAGGCCGCGGCGGAGAAAGTTTTCCCCAAGACACGCAATCGCCCTTAGTTTTTCGAACCAATATCGTTAGTTTGGACGATCAGGGCGATAAAGCCGTTCAGCACCGCCGGGCGTCCAATGACAAGGACGAGATAAAGATCGTCTATAAAAAAGAAAAAGAGGGGGCTATGGATTCGAGGCCGATCGGTGGGAGTAATTTTCTGCTCTGGGATAGCGAGCGGGACGCCTATGCGCACCAACTTGAAAGCAAGTCTTCGCGCAATGCCTTACAGGAAAAGCGGAACTTCCTTTCGGCGTACAAGGATTTCCTTGCTTGCTCGCCAGGGGCCACAGCCATAAGTCCTGCTGAAATGACGGCCGAGCGCTCCAAACAATTCTTGGATCTCTGGGCTGCGAAAACCCAGAAGTCGGAAACGACGTTCCCTGGTTACAAGTCACATCTGACCGGCTTTCTTCGGTTTGTCTGGTCTCGCGCGAAGCGCTCCTTCGCAGATGTCTTGGACGGATGCCTGACGACCGCTGGCATGCCAGGGGATATCCTTGCCCAGCGAATCGATACCAAGGCAAGTGTTGTTGCCGGCTGGCTCGCGGGACGCTCTCCGGTTCGCAAGTCGCTCGCTACAGTTGAGAGGGCCGAACTTATCCTTGGTTTGCCAGCCGGTTCTCTGACGAAACTCTGCCCAGCCTTTGCGCCTTGCCCGCCAAAAACCGCTTATGCCCGCAGGCAAGCGATCCTCCGCAATTTTCGCTATCGTCTTCCCCGTTCGCGCCCCCTGGGTGCGCAAGGGGCGCGATGGCCCGCCCTCCTCGAACAGCAGTTTACGAGGTTGTCTGATTACAAGCGTTCGCTTGAAAAAGAAGGCAAATGGACCAAGAACCAGTTCAAGCGCTGTGGTTCTGAGAGCAACTACCAGGGATTGTGGGAGTCGTTTTCCGGCTGGTGCGTTCTTCCCCCTTCACCGGATCCGGTCACCTCGGGGGCAGGTCTGGCGGTCGAGAGCCTTTCTGCGAGTCTCTTCGCGAATTGGGCGCTCGTCCAAGGCTACCTCAAGTTCATTGCAGTTCGCGCCGGCGTTAACCCCGAAGCTCCAGATGAAGTTCGCGAACTCTACTCCAGCAGATCGGTTAACACGGTGAACATGATCAACTCGATGCTCAGGCCCGAAACCGGGTTCATCTGGAGAGAATGCACTCCGTCGTTTGGATTTGCCTCTTGGCAGTTCCCCAGCGGCGAAGCTATCGAATTAACGCCCATGCTGGTCTCAGGACTTACTGAGATGCTGCCGTTCTTGCCAACGAATGGCACCCAAGGCAAGAACGGCTTGTTCCTACGTGACGACACTGATCGGGTTATTCCTACACTGGAAAACGTGGGCACGCTTGGCGGGAAGCTTATCGGTTGTTGCAATGATGCCATTGAACAGATCGCCGGGAAGCTTACTGTGTTGCGGCTTGACCTTCGCAGGTCATTGGCACCGCTCCGCCAGACGGTTGCCAACAAGCTTTCCGACATGTTGTCACCGGCGGCCAGCGGCGCTTCGATGCAGATCGAAGCCGTGCTGGAGCAATTCCAGCGCCAGCACCCCGGCAAGATGCTCCTGATCGTCGGACATGGGTTGAAAAACCTTCTTCTGGCCCACACCGGGGAGAGGTTGGTCGACGATATCGATTTTCTCCAGCATCTTGCCGCGCTTGGATTGAAATACCCAGTTCGCTTTGCTGCCTGTGTGGAAGCTCCTGTATTTGGCTGTGCCGCTAAATCACCGGATTCCGCTGAATCGACAGAGGTCGTCACTTCATGGAGTCCCTATCCTTCGCGGCGTCCCGCCGCGGCACCGACTGTAATTGTTCAGCAGAGCCCCGCTACATCGGCGGATGCTGCTTTGGATCACCTTCAGGATTTTTATTCCGAACTTCATGTTCGGAAGGACCTTGCCGAACACCAACGCACCTGTGTGAATACGCGGACTGAGTTGAACCAGTATCTGTCCGACATTAAGCCTTTTGTGTGCCAGACACGAGATGTTACGGAGGCGGTCAGATGCATCACGGACCAACCGCGGCCATTGTTGTACTCGCTCGATATTGCCCGGACCATGAGAGACGATATCGATGCCATGCTGGTATCTGCCGAGCAGAAAGCCGTTCTGTATCGGAACATCCTCGCTTTTCGCGCTCAGCTAGAGATCCCGTTTCGTGTCGAGCAGTTCTCCGCCCTTTCTCATCGGAAGGACAACAAGGGCAATCTGTACTACAGAAATGCTCAACTCTACGCCCGTCAGAGCAAGGAGCAGTTCAAGAATCGCACCTCGAAATCCTGTCAGGACTGGGATACCCCGCTATCCCCGGAACTGCAGGAGATGTTCGAAACGTACTGGCGCGAACATCGCCCTCACCTTCTGTGCGCTGGCGAAAGCGATCTCATTTTTCTGCCGGCACCGCGGGAGGGTGCGCGAAAACCCACCGAAGAGGATCCGATCGGAATTTTGCTTTCCTATGGAATCCGGAAGCTCAGCCAGCGATACATTCCGGGTTGCCCCGGGTTCGGTATTCACTCGCTCCGGGCGATCGTGGCGACCGATATCCTGAAGCGCTTTCCCAGCGACTATTCGCTGGCTGCACTGGCGCTGAACGATTCACCCGAAGTGGTCAAGAAGGCTTATTGTCAATTCGTGCCGCAGGATAAGATCGCGCCTTTCACAAACCGAGCCCTCGATGCTCTGGCTGTATCCGATCACGCATCATTGCGCCCGAAGAGTTCCGGTCGCTCGGAACAGCGTGCCTAGCGTAGGCGGCCTATTGGTCCATGCGGAAGCATCCTTTCGCATGGACACTTCTCCACAAATTTCCAACACCAACCATCAAAACCAACACACTCAAATGAAAACACACAAACATTTTACCTTCCGTACAATGGTGATGCTACGCATAAGCATCGAATGCCCGTTTCGTTCTGACTACCTGGAACATTTGCGTATGCGCCCTACTCCATCCACCAAGGAGAAAGCTTGCTGTATGCGGGCCAAACTCCCGGTCATGACGCGGACCAACCCGGACGTGCCAGTCCCAACCGATGCGGAAGTCGACGCCCTTCTGGCAAACCCGGTTGTCAGTCGTGGAATGCGATTCGCCATTCTGTGCGCAGCGGACGCCGGACTCCGGTGCCAGGAGTTTCTCCACGCAAAGCCGGACTGGTTCGACAAGACTGCTCTGACAGTCACAATCCCCGCGATCTTAGCAAAGGACCGACGGACGCGTACGGTGACTATCTCGCAACGCCTTGCGGATCTCTTTGGAGAGTTAGCGCCCACCAATTGCCTCGTGCTAATCAAGCAGTTTCGGACCGATTCCGGTTCCCGGATCAGTTTCAAATCCCTTCGGCTTTCCTGGATTCGCAAGACATTGGAAAATTAGCAGCAGACTGGCGCATCCCATGAACGCCACGAGATTCTCCAGATCCTCCGGTTCACCGATCTTCGACATGCCGGAGTCTGCCACCATCCGCGCCTCGGCTTCCGCTAGGGTGATCTGCTTCGCCTCCGCTCGCGTCTGAAGTCTCTTGACCAGCCTTGTCGTGCGGCACCGCTCCCGGATTGATCGCGCTCACCTGAACCCCGTCCGTTACGCCCGACTGCTACATTCCTGCACTGAAAGAGAGACTCCCGTGATCCGCGTGGTCCTTCGGAGAGATCTGCCCTGGGCGATTGCTTCCAAACTTAATGCGTTTTCAGGCTTGCAACCAGAAATGCCTCTAATTTAATGGCCGTCATTAGGCATCGTCGGAGCCTCACTTTGAGGCTCGCAGGAGATCCGCCAATCGATGACAATTACGAATATCCAGAATAACAGCGCTTCTTTCGGGTCGGAAATACCGCTTTTGGAGAAGTTGGGGCTGAAACTCTCTCGCGTCAGCACCCATATCAACCGCACGATCACGTCGACGGAGATTGGATCATTTCTTGCGGCAGTCCCGCAGGGTGGTGGCAGTCCTGATTATCGCACTGCGGTTACCACCCCGAACCTGCAGCGCCTTCACGCACGCCTCTTCGTCCGTGTCCAGACCTCTGACTCTGATGTAATAAACGTCAGCCCGGAAAGGCGCAGATCGCCAATCTGAACCTTTGTCTCGTCATGAGATGACTGACTCCAGCACCAACGTTTTCGTTAAACACATATGACTCAAACCAAGAAAAAGAAAAAAGCGCATTCTGGGGCTAAAAACAAGGCGAAGAAGCGAGTGCCTCGCCGTACCATCGCCACCGGTGGTGAGGAAGGCGCAATCGGATAGCCGATCCTTTCGCTTGGGGCGCGGTGCCGCCGTCATTATCAAAACTCGTGGTGGAAACTGTCGTCGATGCCACGTAAAACCCGATACGATACGATGATATGATACGGTGATACGATGAAACTACTTCTGAAAAAGGAAGATGTGTCGGCGGCGATGTCGTCGCTGGTCGCTTCCGGCAGGAGGCCGACGGGAAGCCACAATATTCCGAGCAAATGCTGCAGGCGTTCAATGCTCTCTGGGAAGCGGCGCTCGCAGAGGGGAAAAGTCTGCACGAAGCTGAGGCCGCCGACCTCACGGAGGCTATTTCCGCCCTGGCTGCCGAAAACCAAACTCTGGAGGGAAATCTGGTTGCAGCCAGGAACAGGATTGCGGAATTGGAAGGGCTGCAAACCGCAATGGCCGCCGAGGTCACCAACCGGTCAAACGAGGCGTCGCAGGCCCGGGAAACGGCCGAGCGGCATAGTGCGCGATTGTCCCAGGCGCTTGAAAAAATCGAGTCGCTTCAGTCGTCTCATGTGTCGCTACCCATAATTGTTGAGACACTTCTGGTCACCTAATTTGAGACATTCCTGGTCACATACCTGAGACACTACCCTCGAACCCTGATCTTTCCATGGTTCCCGGTTCATGACCAACTTTCGCGCTCCGTGCTCTCTGTCGCAGATTATTAGCCGCATCTTGTTTTTATGCGGGTGCGAACCGCATGCCCCGGAGGGGGGAGTGACGGGGACACTGCGCCCACTCGTTTTCCGAGTCTTCTCAACAGGCGCGGACGATCGGTTGTCTTCGGGCCAAATCACACGGGTGATCGGACCCGTTACCGATGGGGTGATCAAGCTAGTGCCCTGTATCCCCCAAAACTTCGCATCTGTTGCGATCAAAATGGGCTGCCGGCAAGGCGTCGGCGAGGGCGCATCCCCCAATGGGGCTGTAACCGAGCCGCAACGCAGCCGCCAGCCCATTTTCATCGCAACCCAAAGGGCCGGGGCGCTTTTTCGATTTTTCCGCGTTGCTCGCTCGGGCAATATCCATGAGGATATTGCCGCTCGTTCGCGCCTTGAGAAATCGAAACATCGCCTCCGGCAGATGCGAAGTTTTGAGAGATACAGGGCACAGGGCACTAGTGTCCTTAGTGTCCTTAGTGTCCAGGCGTGACGATGGAGTTCCGAGCGGCGTTCGGGGCGCGCAATGGCGCGATCGTGGCCAGCAGTCGGTTTCTCGCCGAACTGATGGCGGCGACGCCCGCTGCAAGCGCTCGGATCGAGCGGGGCGTAGTCGCATCCGATAAGAAGGCCGCAGCCACCAAGAAGCAGAAACAGAATCATTGCCTCGGTTCGCATTCGAGGCTAAGATATCTTCTCTCATGCACTCCGATTCGTTGTCCCCAGGTGAAAAGGCGGTGCCTTGCGCCCCGCCCGCCCCTTCCACCGAGCCGCCCGCAGAGCGGTGGGCGGAGAAGGAGCGGTGGAAGGCGCTGCCAGGCAACCGATATACGCCGGAGGAACTCGACCATCTGGCATCGCCCGAAACCTTCTCGATTGCGTTTCGCCGGC
>Ga0316220_1000761_pt1 | contig 42649 bp, 36 predicted proteins | sample TBH18005metaG_FD_203632 | JGI IMG/M metagenome (GOLD analysis project Ga0316220, IMG submission 203632) | Freshwater microbial communities from Trout Bog Lake, Wisconsin, USA - TBH18005 | ecosystem: Environmental > Aquatic > Freshwater > Lake > Hypolimnion/Profundal zone | place: USA: Wisconsin... | reverse complement strand
AAAGGTGCTGAGGTCGAAGGGGTAGGGGGCGATGGGGCGGGAGGGAATGGAGGCGAAGGGCTTGGAGTTGTACTGCGTGATGAGGACGCCACCGGCGCGGACGAAGGCTTCGAGTTTAGGGTCGAGCGAGGGGAGCGTGGGGTGGGCGGAGTAGGCGCGGACGCCGAGGATGAGTTCGTCGAAGCGGGAGAGGTCGGTGGATGCGAGTTGGTCGAGCGAGAGCGTGGTGACTTTGAGGCCGAGGGAGGCGAGCGCGGCGGGGAGGTCGTCGCCGGTGCCTTGCAGGTAGGCGATGCGGAGGTTGGGCGCGACGTGGAGATCTATGCCGGTGAGGTGCGTGGTGGCGGGGCGGTAGAGATTGGAGGCGATGAGGCCCGAATAGCCGACGGAGGTGTAGCCGTCGGTGTAGTCGTGGTCGTCCACGGTGGCGACGGCGGAGATGGTGTAGGGCAGGGCGGCGAGATGCAGGGGTGTGACGGTGAAGATGACGGCCTGCTCGGTGGCGGGGCCCGGGAGGCGGATGAGGGCGGAGGTGGGAGTGGCGGTCCAGCCGTCGGGGAGATTGAGGCGGAGTGTGCCGGATGCGCCGGAGGGGGAGTCGGTGTGGAGGCGGGCGGTGAGATGGAGCGTGGGGGAGTCGAAGGGGATGACGGCGGCGGAGGGTGAGAGCGAGACGGAGATGGGCGGGACGATGACGAGAGGAGTGGGTGCGGCGTTGGCGGCGTCTGGCGCGGACTGGAGGATTTGCTGGAGATGGATGGAGACGCCGTGGTACTGGACGGCGGTGGAGGCGGTGAAGGGATAGGGCGTGATGGGGAGGCCGCGGAGGGAGTCGTCTGCGATGTTGTAGAAGGGCTGCTCGATGGAGGGGCGAGAGAAGTAGGGGCGCGTGGGGGATGAGTTTGCGGGGACGGTGAGGGTGAAGGTGGAGGAGAGTGGCGATGTGCTGTGGAGTGTGGCTGGGGAGTTGATGGAGAAGGAGACGGCATCGGGCGCGAGTGGGATGGAGGAGGTGAGAGTGAGCGAGCCGGCGAGCGCGGAGCCGGGGGTGACGTTGGGCGAAGGAGCGTTGGTGGTGGCGGAGAAGGTGAGGCCGAGGGCGTGGCCGAGGGCGGAGTTGAACTGCGCCTGTTTGTGGAGGAGTTCGCTCGTGGCGTTGTAGCGCTGGGTGGCGGGGATGCGGGTGTGGGAGAGGTGGTCGAGGAGTGTGTTGGTTCGGGCGAGGCCGTCGGCGAGGAGCGGGGCGATTGCGTCGGGATGGGCGGGGTCGATCTGGGCGATAGCTTGCGTGACGTCGGCGTCTATGGCGGCGAGGGCGGCGGGGAGGGTGGAGTCGTGCGGGGCGAGGGATGCGATGGAGGCGAGGGAGGTGTCTATTCCGGTGAAGAAATCTTTTTCGGGGCTAGTGATGGCGGGAACGGACGCGAAGCGATGGTAGGGGACGTCGTGTGAGCCGGATGAGAAGGGAATGGCGTTGGTGATTTGGGTCTTCTGGAGGGCGAGGCCGGTGCGGGCGAACTGGTAGTAGGACATGCCGAGCAGCGGTGAGGTGTCGCCTTCGGGGATGGTGACGTCGGTGGAGGGTGCGCCGTCGGTCCACTTCTTGGTGATGTAGTTGTAGAAGCGCGCGGGGGCGTACTGGCCGGTGGCGTAGTCGTAGATGCCTTTGGCGGAGATGGAGAAGGTGGGGACGCGGTCGTAGATTTTGAGGGGTTGCCAGGGGAGCAGGCCACTGGCGATCTGGTCGGGGCAGACGGTGGGGTCTGCGGCGGCGGCGAAGACCTCTTGCGAGAGGCGGCCGGAGACCTGATGGTGGCCGTGGCCGTCGGTGGGGCCGCCGAGGAAGACGCTGGCGACGACGAGCGGGCGGTAGAGGCGGACGGTGCGGACGGCATCGCAGAGGACGCGGTCGTAGGACCAATTGGCGAGGGTCTCGTCCATGGTTTTGGAGAAGCCGAAGTCGGCGGTGGAGGCGAAGAACTGGTCCACGGCGGAGTAGCGGTCGGCGGAGAGAAGCTCCTGGGTGCGGATGAGGCCGAGTGCGTCGTTGAAGTCTCCGGTCATGACGTTCTGGCCGCCCTCTCCGCGGGTGAGGGTGAGCATGCCGGCGCGGACGCCGTGGCCACGTGACTGGTAGGCGAGCATGCCGGAGTCTTCGTCGTCGGGGTGGGCGACGATGAGGAGCAGGCTGGCGCGGGTGTGGAGGCGCAGGAGGTCCTGCTGGAGGGCGGTGACGCCCTGATCGGCGGGGAGTGTGGGGAGCGGGGTGGGGGATTGCGCGGCGGCGGGGGCGCAGAGGACGCAAGCGAGGGCGGCGACGGAGAGGAATCTGCGCATAGGAAAAGATTCTCACAATTGCAGGGATGGGGTGTATCCAAGAGGCGGGGAGCGGAGTCTTATGAAGTACAAGATTGTGATTGCTGCGGCAGGCGGGTAGCATCCAGGCACATAAGGAGAAGCAGATGGCAAGGTTTCGCGTTCCCCCGATACCTGCGGCAGAGATAACTCCGAAGGACGTTTTTTTGAGCAGCCGGAGACGGTTTCTGGCGGCTGCGGGCGTGGGCGCTGCCGGGCTGGCGGCGGGTGCGGAAAGGCTGCTGGCCGAGGAGAAGCTTAAGACGGTTCCGGGGAAGCTGACAACGACGGGGGAGACGCTGACTCCGCTGGGCAAGGCGACCACGTACAACAACTTCTACGAGTTCGGCACGCAAAAGGATATGCCGGCGCGGACGGCGCACACGCTGCGGACGCGTCCGTGGACGGTGGCGGTGGAGGGGCTGGTCAAGAAACCGCAGGTGTTCGATGTGGACGCGATTCTCCGCTATCGGCCGATTGAGGAGCGTGTGTACCGGCATCGGTGCGTGGAGGCGTGGAGCATGGTGGTTCCGTGGGACGGATACTCGCTGAGCGAGTTCATCAACGCGTGCAATCCGTTGCCGAGCGCGAAGTATGTGCAGTTTTTGTCGCTGCGGGACGAGAAGCAGATGCCACTGGTGGGCGAGAGCGGATTTACGAGCGCTTACAGCGAGGGGCTGCGGATGGACGAGGCGATGAATCCGCTGGCGCTGCTGTGCGTGGGGCTGTACGGCGAGGCGTTACCCAACCAGAACGGGGCGCCGGTGCGGGTGGTGCTGCCGTGGAAGTACGGGTTCAAGAGCGCGAAGAGCATTGTGAAGGTACGGTTTTTGGCGAGCGCGCCGCCGACGACGTGGAACCTGATGGCTCCAAACGAATATGGGTTCTACTCGAATGTGAATCCGACGGTGGACCATCCGCGGTGGACGCAGAGGCAGGAGCGGCGGCTGGACAGTTCGTTTTTTCCGCGCACGATTGCAACGCGGCCGTTCAATGGATACGCGGATCTGGTGGCGGGGATGTACGCGGGGATGGACCTGCGGAAGAACTTCTGAAAGAGAGACGGATGAAGCAGAGAACGATTGCGGCGCTGAAGTGTGTGGTGTTTCCGGTGTGTCTGGTGCCGGCGGGATTGTTGTTGCGGCGCGGGCTGGCGCAGGATCTGGGCGCGGACCCGGTGGCGGAGATTACGCACGTGACGGGGCGGTGGGCTCTGTATATGCTGCTGGCGGCGCTGGCGGTGACGCCGGTGCGGCGGTTGTGGAGCGGGCTGGCATGGGTGGGGCGGTTCCGGCGGATGCTGGGGCTGTTCGCGTTCTTTTATGCGACGCTGCACCTGCTGACGTATGTGCTGCTGTTCAGCGGGCTGGATGTGCCGGGAGCGTGGGCGGCGGTGGGCGGGCGGGAGTGGCATCTGCTGGGGCAGATATGGGCACCGGCCATTGCTACGATGAAGGACGATGTTGTGAAGCGGCGGTTTATCTGGGCGGGGTTGACGGCGTGGACGCTGCTGGCGGCGCTGGCGGCGACGTCGCCGGTGGTGGTGCTGCGTTGGATGGGGGGCAAGAACTGGCGGCGACTGCACTGGGGTGTTTACACGGCAGGAGTGGCGGCGGTGGTGCACTTCTGGTGGCTGGTGAAGCCGGGCGTGCTGCGACCGATGCGGCCTACGCTGGTGCTGGCGATTTTGCTGGGCGCGCGCGTGGTTTGGTGGGCGCGGGCGCGGTGGGCGGAACGTCAACGACAGGCAGCGTAAGTTGGACGGGTTTCTTCTTCGGGGTGCGTGGCGTTTGCAGGAGCGCGGCGACGGGTGCGAAGGAGCGGCGGTGGAGCGGTGTGGGGCCGAGTTCGGCGAGGGCGCGGAGGTGGCGTGGGGTTCCGTAACCCATGTGACTGGCGAGGCCGTAGGCGGGGAAGCGGGCGTCGAGGGCGGTGATGAGGGCATCGCGGTGGACCTTGGCGACGACGCTGGCGGCGGCGATGGAGAGCGAGAGGGCGTCGCCGTGGATAAGGCTGGTTTGGGGGCAGGGGTGGTCGAGGCGCATGGCGTCAATCAGGAGATGGTCGGGGGCGGGTGAGAGGGCGCGGACGGCGGCGGTCATGGCGCGGCGGGTGGCTTGGTAGATGTTGATGGCGTCGATGGCGGCGGAGTCCACCTCGGCGATGGAGAGGGTGGTGGCGGAGGCGTGGACGAGGGCGGCGAGGCGTTCGCGGTCGGGGCGGCGGAGTTGCTTGGAGTCGTTGAGGCCGGCGCGGGCGAGGGAGCGCAGGGCGTTGGTGGGGAGGATGACGGCGGCGGCGACGACGGGGCCGAAGAGTGCGCCGCGGCCGACCTCGTCCACACCGGCGATGAGGCGGAAGCCGCGGCGGCGGAGGCGAGATTCGTGGCGGCCGGAGCATCCGGATAGGGTTGATGGTTTGCGGGCCATGGGGTCGGGTAACTGAAGTGTATTCCCACTCGCGACGAGAATTTACTTGCAAGTGGAGGGCCAAAGAGTATTTTCTGGGGTATATCGTAGGGCGTGAGGCTGTATCCCCGAGGGGGTTGCAATGCCGTTGATGAAGACCGAGCAAAGACGCTGGTTGGCGGTGGTAGTGTGCGCCGTGGCGTTGGCTATGGTTGAATCACCGGCGAGGGCACAGCAGGCGGCAACAGCACAGGAGCAGGCGGCTCCAGCGGCGGCTGCCGATACACAGGCGACGGCACCTATGAACGGTGCGGCCACGGAGCAGGCGACTCCGGTTCCCCAAGCACAGGAGCAGGCGACTGCGACACAGACGGTACCTGCGGCGAAGGTGGGCCCGTGCAAAGGGAAGCACTGCCCCAAGGCGAAGAAGGTGAAGAAGAAGAAGGAGAAGCCGCCGGTGGTGACGCCGGTGACGATTACGCGCGGGTTGTTCACGGTGGACGGGGTAATCGGGAAGGCTGCGCTGAACTACCGGATTGCGGATCTGAAGTTCATCTATTTCTATCTGCCTGGGGTGGGGACGGTGCTGGTGTCGAACAACAAGTTTGCGGGCGCGGTGGAGGAGCAGGGTGCGTTCCAGGGGCAGACGCTGAAGGTGACGGCGGGCGGACATGAGATGGAGTTGTACAGCGACGAGGTGATACTGGGCAGGACGGCCATCGTTGGCAAGGGCGGGAAGAACGCGAAGCCGAGCTCGGCGTGGGTGGCGCTGGACGAGGAGTTCCTGCTGAAGGAGAGGTTCCCGGTGGTGGGATATGGGACGAGCGGCAAGGCTCCGTATGAGTGGCCTGGGTCGAAGGTGAACACGGTGGCGAAGGGGGCAGACAAAGCTGCGCCGCCGATACCCAAGGTGTTGAAGCCGAAGCTGGAACTGCCGCCGTGCCCAGAAATGGCGGCGACAGGGAGCGAGCAGGCGGCAGGGCCGGCCATGCTTCTGAATTGCACGCCAGCGTCCACAAAGCAGCAGGGGAAGCCGAAGCGGCATTCGGATGAGCCATAGGCCAGAGCGTTCCACATCGGCTTGGTTGCGTAAACTGGAGAAATCCGAGATACTTAAGTGTCGGGAAACGTATGCTTTCAGCGCGCTGGACGCAGGTATCCAGAGTGAGTGCGCCAACCCCGAACCCAAATCGAGTTTTTGAGAGGTAATGCCACGTGTTGATGATTCGCCTTGCGCGCTTTGGTTCCCGTAAACAGCCCTACTACCGTGTGGTGGTGATTGAGAAGGATCGTGCCCGCAACGGGCGTTCGGTGGAGTTGGTGGGGACGTACAACCCGCGGACCCAGCCTGCGGCCACGGTGGATTTGAAGCGCGACCGCATCGAGTACTGGATTAAGCAGGGCGCGCAGGTGAGCGAGCGCGTAACGAAGCTGCTGGGGACGACCCCGGCGGTGGAAGCAGCACCCGCCGAAGCTGCACCGGTCGCCTAAACAGGTCTGCCGGCCCGTGCCGGAGCACTGCTGCAACCACAGCCCCCAACCTTGAGAGGAATGCCATGAGCGATACGCCAGAGACCCCAGCGGAGAACGTCAACCAGACCGAGAACGCGGCCGCGCCGGAGAGTGCCAGCGCCGCGACGCCGGAGGCGTCCAACGTCGCCGCGCCGGACATGGTTCAGCTGGTGACAGCGATGGCCAAGCTGATGGCCACGCATCCGGACGAGGTGGAGGTGGAGTCGTTTGATGAGGACGGCATCACCGTGCTGGAACTGCTGGTGGCGCCGGACGACGTGACGCGGATGATAGGGCGAGGCGGGCGGATTGCGCGCGCGATGCGCACGATATTGACCGCGGCCAGCGCCAAGCTGAACCAGAAGTTCGAGCTCGACATCGTAGAGGAAGACGACGAAGACGAGGAGATTGAAGGGGAAGACGACAACCGCGGCAACCGGGCGTAGAAGCTTCGGCCGCAAGGAACGAGAGTGAGGACCCGGCCGCGAGCCGGGTCTTTTTACTGAGGGGAGAGAGTTTGGGCGAGCGAGTGATTATCGCGCGGTTGCTGAGGCCGCAGGGGCGGCGCGGCGAAGTGCTGGCCGAGCTGCTGACAGACTTTCCGGAGAGGTTTACGGAACGCGTGGTGCGCGTAGGCGATGAAGAGCGCGTTGTGGAGGGATACTTTCTGCCCGTGGGGCGGAACGCGGGGCGCGTGGTGCTGAAGTTCGCCGGGGTGGAGAGCATCAACGAGGCGGAGGCGCTGGCGGGCAAGGATGTGACGATTGCTGCGGAGGATCGTACGGCGCTGGGCGAGGATGAGAGCTATGTGAGCGATCTGGTGGGCTGCACGGTCTACGATGGGGAGCGCGCAGTGGGCGAGGTGGTGGATGTGGTGGAGCCGACGGGAGCGGCGTCGCAGATTTTGATGGTGCGGGATGCGGCGGGGGAGGAACACATGGTCCCGTATGTGAAGGATTTCGTGGTGAGCGTGGAGACGGCGGAGCGGCGGCTGAAGATGAAGCTGCCTGAGGGGTTGATCGGGATTAACGAGAAGGGGCGGGGATGAGGTTCGAGATACTGACGATCTTTCCGGAGTTCTTCGACACGCCGTTTGCGCACGGGGTGCTGGGGCGGGCTGTGTCGGACGGAGTGGTGGAGATAGCGGTCGAGGACCTGCGGCGGCATGCGGCGGACAAGCGCGGGACGGTGGATGACCGTCCGTTTGGCGGTGGCGAGGGGATGGTGCTGAAGCCGGAGCCGATCTTTGCGGCGGCGCGGGCGATGGGGATTGCGGAGAAGGCGCAGCGGGATACGAAGCGCGAGACGGTGGTGATGCTGAGTGCGCAGGGGCGACCGTTGACGCAGGCCATGGCGCGGGAGTTGGCGGGGCTGGAGCGGGTGACGCTGCTGTGCGGGCGGTACGAGGGAGTGGACGAGCGGGTGATTGAGATGTTGTGCGACCGTGAGATCTCGATAGGGGATTACGTGCTGAGCGGGGGCGAGCTGGCGGCGGCGGTGGTGGTGGACGCCGTGGTGCGGTTGCTGCCGGGGGTGCTGGGGAACGCGGATTCCAACCGCTACGAGAGCTTTGGGGCAGGGGACGCGGAGCTGGTTGAGGGAGAGACGACGGTGGAGGGTGTTCCGCGGGCGGTGCATGGGGCGGGCGGGTTGCTGGATTATCCGCATTACACGCGGCCGGCGGAGTATGAGGGGGCGGCTGTGCCGGAGGTGTTGACGGGCGGGGACCACGCGGCGGTGCGGCGTTGGAGGCGGGAGGCGGCGCTGCGGAAGACTTGGCGGAACCGTCCGGAGCTGCTGGAGGGTGCGGAGTTGAGCCGCGAGGAGCGGCAACTGATTGAAAAGTGGGGGCGGGGCGAGGTTTGAAGGGCGAAGACGCTGGCCGGAAACGCTGTAAATTGTGTAAAATAAAGATTCGAATCCACGAAGGAAAGTAGTGCCATGTCCATTCATCCGATTATGCAGAAGCTGGCCGCGAAGCTCGGCCGTACCGACATTCCGGCGTTCAAGACCGGCGACACCGTGCGCGTGCACGTGAAGATCCGCGAGGGCGACAAGGAACGCATCCAGGCGTTTGAGGGCATTGTGATCTCGAAGCAGCTGGGGCCGCAGGGCTCGTTCACGGTGCGGAAGATGAGCTTTGGGCAGGGCGTGGAGCGCATCTTCCCGCTGAACTCGAAGGTAGTGGAGAAGGTGGAGAAGGTGCGGTCGTACGACGTGCGCCGTTCGAAGCTGTACTACCTGCGCGGGCTGCGGGGCAAGGCGGCACGGTTGCACGAGACCGAGACGAGAACGGCCGCCGCGGCCAACTAGGCTCCGGCAGGGCAGCACGCAGGCCGGGCGGGGAAGATGCAGCAGGCCAACGCCGACAAACCGACAAAGAATGAGGACACGCACGAAGCGGGGCACAAGCCAGCGCGCGGAAGCGTGCGCTTTCCGATGCAGTTGCCGTTGCGGCTGCTGACCACAACGGGCGTGGTGGAGTGCGTGACGGAGAACCTGTCGGCCGCGGGCGTGCTGTTCGAGGTGGAGGCGGATTTGGCGGAGGGCAGCCTGGTGGAGTTCGTGTTGATGATGCCGGCGGCGGTGCTGGGGACTCCACGGGATGTGGAGGTGCGCTGCGTGGGGCGCGTGGTGCGGCGGGAGACGGACGAAAAGGGGCGGCGACTTGCAGCGGTGAGCATTGACCAGTACAAATTGGAGAACGGAGGGCAGGATGGGGCGGTCGGTGACTGAACAGGACGCAACGGGCAGTGTGCGTGTGCTGGTGGCGGACGCGCAGGCCATCTACCGCATGGGGTTGCGGAAGCTGCTGGGGGTGGAGGCGGGAATGAGCGTGACGGCGCAGGCCGACAGCATTGCCGCTCTGCGCGCGGAGCTGGGACGGGCAGACGCGAATGTGCTGCTGCTGGATGCGGCGATGTTGACGGATGTGGCGGCGGAGATGGGGGAGATCCACAAGCTGGCGCCGGAGATGCACGTGGTGGCGCTGGTGGCGCAGATGGAAGAGGAGACGGCGGTGGAGCTGTACCGGCGTGGCGCGCGCGGAGTGGTTCCGCGTGGGATTGCGCCGGAGCTGCTGCTGAAGTGCGTGCGCAAGGTGGCGGCCGGGGAGACATGGATTGACAACCGCAGCGTGTCGCGGGTGATTGAGGCGTACCGCACAGGCGGCGCGGCGGGGAAGGACGCCCCAGCGGCCCCGAAGCTGACGTCCAAGGAAGTGAACATCGCCGGGTGCATTGCGCGGGGGATGCGGAACCGCGAGATTGCCCAGCGCATCGGGACGACGGAGCAGGTGGTCAAGAACTCGCTGCGGAAGATTTATGGGAAGCTGGGTGTGAACGACCGTCTGGAACTGGCGCTGTACTGCCTGCAGAACAAACTGGCGGAGCAAGAGGCGTTGGCTGAGGCCGTGGTGGCGGCGGAACGATAGGCCGGAGATGGCCGTGCGGTTAGGCGGCGCGGTGGAAAAGCGATAACACGAAGGTGGGAGGAGGGAGCCAAGATGGGTTCCGGCAGGGGTACGCGTGTACCGTGACGGTGGTTACGGCGCAGGGGAGGGTTAGGCTATCTGCCTGAAAAATGATGACGATAGCAGAGGTATCGGAATGCGGAGGAGGAACTGCACGGAGGGGGCATGGAGGTAGCACCTTCTAGGGAGTGATTTGGTGCCGGAGGCGGCTTACATTCAGAAAGTCGGACGAGAGGCAAGCCCCGGAGAGGGAGACCGAGACCGACGGAGACAAATTCCTAAGACCCGAGAGGGCAGGGTGGTCAGTATGCTGGATATAGCCGTAGCGATGGCGTTTGCTGGAATGGTTCTTTTGCCGGCACTGGTGGCGATGGGAAGCTCTTCGGCCCAGGACGAGACGAACGTAGAGCTGTAAGCTCGAATACAAGACAAGATTGCTAACGGGCTGCGCGCGAGCGTGGCCCTGAACGTTTAACGGCACGGAGCGGGCAGGCTCTGTGCCGTTTTGTTGTTGAGGCGGGGATTGCACGCACAGAGGCGGCGGCGCGTAGGATGGGAGTGCTGGACGGAGGGACGTATGGGTATTCGGCTTCACTTTTGGGGCGCGGCGCAGACGGTGACGGGATCGAGCCATCATCTGGAGTGCGGGGGGCAGAACATTCTGCTGGACTGCGGGATGTTTCAGGGCCGTCGCGACCTGGCGCAGGACTACAACTCGCATCTGGCGTTGCCTGCCGGAGATATTTCGGCGGTGGTGCTGTCGCATGCGCACATTGACCACAGCGGCGACCTTCCGCTGCTGGCCAAGCAGGGGTACAAGGGGCCGATCTACACGACGCAGACGACGATGGACCTGTGCGACCCGATGCTGAAGGACAGCGCGCACATCCAGCAGGCGGATTCGGAGTTTGTGAACAAGCGTTACCAGCGGCGTGGGCGGGTGGGGTTGCCCGCGACGATGGCCGCGCCTCCGCTGTATGGGCCGGAGGACGCGGAGGCGGCGCTGGGGCTGATGCGGCCAGTGAAGCTGCACGAGGCGACGCCGCTGAACGGGAACGGCGACGGGTTTGCGGTGACGTTGTACGGCGCGGGACACATGCTGGGTTCGACATGTGTGCTGGTGGAGGCCAAGGAGAAGGGCGCAACGACACGGCTGCTGTTCAGCGGCGACGTGGGACGCAAGGGACTGCCTATCATCCAGGATCCGGATGTAGCTCCGGTGGCGGAGTATCTCATCATGGAGAGCACGTACGGGAACCGCATCCACGATCCCATCGGGCCGGTGAAGGATAAGCTGGCTGCGCTGGTGACGAAGGTGGCGCAGCGCGGCGGGCACATTGTGATGCCGGCGTTCGCAGTGGAGCGTACGCAGCAGGTGGTGATGCTGCTGCACCAGTTGCTGGACGAGAAGAGGGTTCCGGACCTGCCGATCTTCGTGGACAGCCCGCTGGGCGTGAAGGTGACGCAGGTATTTCAGAATCACAAGGAGGAGTGGGACGAGGAGGCGCGCGAGTTTGCTGCCAAGCAGGAGGATCCGTTTGGCTGGAAGCGGCTGAAGTACGTGCAGACGGTGGAGGAGAGCAAGGCGCTGAACGGGCTGCGGATGCCGTTCATCGTGATTGCGAGTTCCGGCATGTGCGAGGCTGGGCGTGTGCTGCACCATCTGCGGAACAGCATCGAGGATCCGCGGAATCTGGTGCTGCTGACGGGCTTTCAGGCGCAGAACACGCTGGGCAGCAAGATGCTGCAGAAGCCGGCGGAGGTGAACATCTTCGGCGAGTCGGTGAGCTTGCGCGCGGAGGTGGACATACTGGACGCGCTGAGCGGACACGCGGATCAAAAAGAACTGCTGGCATGGATGCAGCCGCTGGTGAAGACGCTGAAGCGGGTGTTTCTGGTGCACGGCGAGCCGGACGCTCAGATGGCTTTGAAGGCGGAGATACAGAAGGCGTACGGCGTGGATGTGGTGATACCGAGCCGAGGGGAGAAGTTCGAGATTGCCTAGAGCTGGGCGTAGAGGGCGAGGATGAAGCTGTCGGTCATGCCAGCGATGTAGTCTGCGACGATGCGGGCGGGGGCTTCGGTGCGCATCTGCTCGACGTAGCCGGCGGGCATGCGTTCGGGGTCCTCCATCCAGTAATCGAACATGCGGGTGACGACGTGGTGTGCGTGGGCGTGCTCGCGCTCGAGCGGGTCGGAGAGGTAGAGGGCGTCGTAGAGAAACTTTTTCTCTTCGAGGCGCTGCTGCTCGGCCTCGGGCGTGAAGAGGGCGAGGCGCGCGGGGTGGCGGCGGACGGCGTCGAGGGTGGAGAGGCCGGCGGCGGCGAGGTTGGCGGCGGTGTTGGCGATGAGGTCTTCGATGAGGCGGTGCTGCATGAGCTGGAGCGCCTCGTGGAAGAGGTATACGGGGGCGACGCCAGCGTACTGCGCGGTGACGGCGCGGTAGGCGGAGCGGACGACCTCGACGCCCTGCACAATCTGGTCAATTTCGAGGAAACCGGATTCGACGCCGTCGTCGAGGTCGGCGGTGAGGTAGGCGATCTCGTCGGCGAGGTCGATGAGCTGGGCCTCGATGGGCGGACGGAGGTCGAGCAGGTAGGGGGAAAGCTCGGGGTGTTCGGCGGCGGAGTAGTCGTGGGAGTGCTTGATGATGCCCTCGCGGACGCCGAGGGTAAGGTTGAGGCCGCGGTGGGCGGCGTAGCGGACCTCGAAGTGCTCGACGGTGCGCAAGGCGTGGAGGTTGTGGTCGAAGCGGAGGCCGTGGCGTTGGAGGCACTCGTCGAGGGCGCGCTCGCCGGCGTGGCCGAAGGGCGGGTGGCCGATGTCGTGGACGAGGGCGAGGGCCTCGGCGAGGTCCTCGTTGAGGCCGAGGGCGTGGGCGACGTTGCGTGCGGTGCGTACGACCTCGATGGTGTGGGTGAGGCGGCTGCGGAAGTGGTCGGAGGAGCGCGAGGTGAAGACCTGGGTTTTTCCGGCGAGGCGGCGGAAGGCGCGCGCCTGAACGATGCGGTCGCAATCGCGCTGGAAGGCGGTGCGGTCGGCGCGCGCGGGCGCGGGGAAGGAGCGTGCGATGAGCGGGTCGGCGTCGTCTCCGCGGACGGCGTATGTGGCGGGGGGAATCATGTGTTCCTCACCAGTTTAGCGCGGGTCGAAATCAGCGGGCTGGGGAGGACTTGGCGAGGCGGGCTTTGGCGGCGTCGAGGGACTTCTGTACGCGGGCGAGGTCTTCGGGTTCCACATCTGCGGGGAGGGAGAGTTTGGCGTCGGCGAGGGAGCGCTCCCACTGAATGACGGCGAGGGAGAGCTTGCCTTCTTTTTCGTAGATGGAGCCGAGGTGGTCGTGGATGGTGGGGTCGGAGTGCATGCGGGCGACGGCGCGTAGCAAGTACTGTTCGGCGAGGGCGTACTGGCCGAGTTTGTAGAAGGCCCAGCCGAGGCTATCGAGGTAGGCGCCGTTTTGGGGCTCGGCGGCGACGGCCTGCTGGAGCATGGAGCGTGCCTCTTCGAGCTTGAGGTTGTGATCGGCGAGCATGTAGCCGAGGTAGTTGAGCGTGGCAGGGGAGTCGGGGTCCTGCTTGAGGACCTGACGGAAGAGTGGCTCAGCCTCGTCGAAGCGCTTCTGGCGTTCGGCGAGGGAGCCGCGGAGGAAGAGGAGGAACTCGTGGTCTTCGGGCTTGAGGCTGAGCGGCTCTGCGGCGTCGAGGTCGGCGGCGGCCTGCTTCCAGAGCTTGAGGCGAATCTCCATTTGGGCGAGGGAGAGGCGGATGACGCGGTCGTCTTTGCCGCTATGCGAGCCGAGCAGGGCGCGTGCCTGGGCGAGCGCGGTGTCGGCTGAGCCGGTGTCTGCAAGCTGGCCGTAGTAGTTGAGGGCGACGGCGGTGTTGGTGGGGAGGGACTTGACGGCTTCGGCGGCGGCGGCGGTGGCCTTGGGGAACTGATGGGCGTCGCGGTAGGCGTCCACGATGCCGCCCCAACCGCGCTCGGCGTAGTCGCCCTCCATGGCAATCAACTGGCGGTAAGCGGCGATGGCGTCGTCGGTGCGGTCCATCTGGCGGTAGAGCTCTGCGAGGTTCTCGAGGAAGGCGGAGCGGTTGCCCTTTTCGGCGTCGGTGTACTTGCCGTCGGAGTGTGCGGAGTCGTTGAGGGAGGCGTTGAGGACGCTGATGGCGGCATCGTTATGGCCGAGCGCCTCGTCGTCAATGGCCTCGTTGTAGTGGATGTAGTTGAGGTCGAGTGGGTCGCGGACGAGGAGCTTGGCCTTTTCGAGCGAGGCGAGGGAGTCCTGAAATTGGCCCTTGTGGCGCTGGATGTCTGCGATGCGGATGACGGACTGTGCGTCCTGCGGGTCGGCGGCGGCGAGCTTGATGTACTGGGCGAGGGAGGCGTCGAACTGGTGGTCGTTGAAGAGGGCGTGGGCGAGGGTGCGGCGGGTGTCGAGATTGGAGGGGTCCTGATCGAGGGCGAGCTGGTAGGATTCGGCGGCGAGCTTGTTCTGGTGGTCCTGCTCGTAGAGGGCGCCGAGGAGAAGCTCCAACTGCGCGGAGCGGCTGGTGACGGGGACGGCGGCGAGGACGGCGATGGCGCGCTTGGTGTCGCCCTGGTCGTTGTAGAGGCGGGCGAGGTTGAGGGTGGCCTCTTCGGCGTTGGGGTTGGCCGACTGCACGGCTTTGAACTGGGCTTCCGCCTTGGCGCTGTCGTGGTCCATGGCGTAGAGCTGGCCGAGGAGCAGACGGTTCTCGATGTCGTCGGGCTTGAGCTGGACGATGGTTTCGAATTCCGTGATGGAGAGCTTGAGCATCTCTGCGGACTGGGGCGTGGTTCCGTCGCCGAGGGAACGGAGGTAGATGTGGCCGAGCAGGGAGTGGGCGTCAACGTCTGCAGGGTTGCGCTTAATCTGCTGCTGGGCGGCATCCACGGCCTCGCGGATGCGGCCGAGGTGGAAGTAGAGATCGGCGAGGCCGGTCTGGAGGAAGGACGAGTTGGGGTCGGCGTCGAGGGCGAGCTTGTAGTTCTCAATGGCCTGGGTGGCGAAGTCGGAGCGGCCCTGCTCGATGGCCATCATCTCGTAGAGATGGGCGAGTCCGGCGTGGAAGTAGGCGGAGCTGCGGTCTGGCGCGGGTTGCTGCGCGGGAGCAACGGGCGGGGGTGCAGAGCGGGCGAAGGCGGGAGCGCCGAGGGACGAGGCAACAAGAGCGGCGATGAGGAAGCGTGAGCGCATGAGGTGTCGGAAGGACGGGCTACTGCTTAGACGATTGTACTTGGTGGATGGCTCAGGAAATATCTGTGGGGCCACAGACGCAGTGAGATTCTTCGCTTCGCTCAGAATGACAATTCAATATGGATGACACAACGAACAGAAGTGGCTGTGTGCACATTGTTTCAACGGTCGCGGAGTACGACGTAGCCGGGGACCCAGAGGAGGGCGTTCTTGTAGGCGGAGTCGGGGAGTGAGGCGATGGAGAGGCGAGCGGCCTCGGCGTAGGCGGCGGCGGTGTCCATGGCGTACTCGATGGAGCCGTGGCGGGTGAGGATCTCGAGGATCTGGTCGTGGGTGACGCGGGCGAAGCTGCGGCCGTCGAGTACGGTGCGGATGGCCTCGCGGTCAGCGCCGGTGCCGCGTTCGAGGGCATGGATGACGGCGAGGGTGGCCTTGCCTTCGCGGAGGTCGCTGGCGACGGGCTTGCCGAGGACGTCGGCGGTGGCGGTGAGGTCGAGCACATCGTCCACAATCTGGAAGGCGAGGCCGAGGTTGCGTCCGTACTCTCCGAGGTTGGAGTCCACGGTGGCGTCGCCGCCGGCGAGCTCGGAGCCGAGCTGCATGGAGACCTTGAAGAGGCAGGCAGTCTTGCGGTAGATGAGGTCGAAGTACTCCTCTTCGTTGATGAGTCGGCCAAGCTTTTCGGACTGGTGGAGTTCGCCTTCGACCATCTGCTGGGTGAGGGAGATGAGCAGGTCGAGGATGCGGAAGTTGCGCTCCTCGAGCGCGATGCGGTATGCCTGCATGTAGAGCCAGTCGCCGGCGAGCACGCACTTGGAGTTGCCCCAGGTGGTGTTGGTGGAGGGGCGCCCGCGGCGGGTGATGGCCTCGTCGATGATGTCGTCGTGGACGAGGGTGGCGGTGTGGAGCATCTCGACGACGGCGCCGAGGCGGATGTTGGAGTCATTTTCGCAGCCGAGGGCCTTGGCGGCCAGCAGGAGCAGCATGGGGCGGATGCGCTTGCCGCCGCCGGAGAGCAGATAGCGGGAGATCTCCGTGACGACGGCGACCTGGGATTCGGACTCGCGGGCGAACTCCAGTTCGATGGCGGCCAAGTCGTCGCGGAGAAGCTCGAAGACTTCCTTGGCGTTGGCAATGGGCGGTGCGCTCACGAGTTCATCTCCCGGGGAGTGGATTAGTTGGAGCGGTAGTTCGTAAATTGCAGCTCGCAGCCGAGGTCCTTGGCGCGGAGCAGAGCCATAATCTCCTGCAGGGTGTCGCGGTCCTTGGAGGAGACGCGGACGGTGTCGCCCTGAATGGAGGCCTGGGCCTTCTTCTTGGAGTCCTTGATGAGGGCGGTGATCTTCTTGGCGGTTTCGATGGGGATGCCCTGTTGGAGTTTTAATTTCTGGCGGACGGAGGAATTTGAGGCAGGCTCGAGCTTTTCAAGCTGGACGTTCTTGAGCGAAACGCCGCGCTTGACGAGCTTCTGGAAGAGAATCTCGATGACGGCCTTGAGCTTGTACTCGTCTGCGCTGGCGAGTTGGATGATGTCTGCACCCTCGATTTCGAGGGTGGACTTGGAGTCCTTGAGGTCGAAGCGGGCACGGACCTCCTTGGTGGCCTGGTCCACGGCGTTGCGAACCTCCTGCATGTCCACCTTGCTGACGACGTCGAAGGAGTTGTCGGCCATGAGTATGCTCCGGGGCGCATTCATGCGCCAGTAACCATTATTGCAGAAGCGTGAAAAACGTTACTGCGCAGGGGTGGTTCGGGGCAGGAGGGCGTGGAAGTTGGCGGTGGTGGCGAAGGCGAGCTGGTCGAGGGTGAGGTTGCGCTCGGCGGCGAGGCGCTCGGCGGTGAGGCGCGTCCAGGCAGGCTCGTTGCGCTGGCCGCGGTTGGGGACGGGGGCGAGGAAGGGCGCGTCGGTTTCGACGAGCAGGCGGTCGAGGGGGACGAGGGCGGCGGCGTCGCGCAGGGGCTGGGCCTTGGGATAGGTGATGTTTCCGGCAAACGAGATGAGGAAGCCGAGGTCGAGGGAGCGGCGGACCTGCTCGGCGTCTCCGCTGAAGCAGTGCATGACGCCGCCGAGTCCGGTGCGACGCCAGTGGGATTCGAGCAGCGTGAGCAGGTCGGCCCAGGCGTCGCAGCCGAAGAACTTGGCGCGGGCCTCGGGGGTGGCGGCGTCTGCGGCGCGGACGTGGAGGAGGATGGGGAGCTTGGCGGCGGCGGCGACCTCCATCTGCTCGACGAAGGCGGCGTGCTGGAGCTTGGGGAGGGGATTGTCCACGTGGTAGTAGTCGAGGCCGATCTCGCCGACGGCGACGAGGAGCGGGTCGGCGGTGAGAGCGGAGAGCTTGTCGAGTGCGGCGGCGTTGACGTGGGCGGCCTCCTGCGGGTGGACTCCGGCGGAGGCGTAGAGGGCGGGGAGATTGGGCTGGCCGGAGTATTGGCGGGCGATGTCGAGGGCGCAGTGCATCTGATGGGGGCCTTCGCCGATGCCGATGGCGAGGATGGTGCGGACGCCAGCATCGTAGGAGCGCGCGAGCACGGCGGGCAGTTCGCCGGCGTAGCGTTCGCTGTCGAGATGGGCGTGGCTGTCTACGAGGTGCATGGCTGTTGGTCGGGACGAGTTTTAGCGAACGCGTGCGCCGAGGGCGATGTCGTCGAGGAAGGTGGCGATGGCGGGCTTGTCGCCGTCGCCGAGCGAGGCGGCGAGGAGCATGCCGTGGGATTCGAGGCCGCGCATCTTGCGGGGGGCGAGGTTGGCGACGATGATGCAGCGGCGGCCGACGAGGGTGGCGGGGTCGTAGTGCTCGGCGATGCCGGCGAGGACCTGGCGCGTGCCGAGGGGGCCGAGGTCGACTTCGAGGCGTAAAAGCTTGTCGGACTTGGGGATACGCTCGGCGATTTTGATTTCGGCGACGCGGAGTTCGATTTTAATGAAGTCGTCTATGGTGATTTGGGCGGGCGCGGCGGCTGGCGCGGCAATTGGCGCGGTGGGCGCGGCGGCGGGCGCGGCAATTGGCGGTGTGGTTGGCGGCAGTTGCGCGGCATCGGATGGGGTTGAGGTGGCGGGTTGGCTGGACTGTTCGAGGTCGTTCATGCGGACGATGAGCTCCTTGTCTGCGCGGGGGAAGATGGGGGAGATTGCACCGATTTTGGTGCCGGGACGGAGGCCGCCCCAAGTGAGATTTTTTAGTTCGCCGTTCTTGGCGGCCTGTTCGATGTCACCGAGTCCGAGTTGCGCCCAGACCTTCGATGTGGCGTAGGGAAGGACGGGGTGTAGGTACGCAGTTATAAAACGGATGGCTTCGGCGGCGGTGTAGAGAACCTCTATGAGTTTCTTGCGCGAATCATCTGAAGCTTCTTTCGCTATAAGCCAAGGCTTATGGAAAGACAGATATGAATCAACCTGTCCCACGCGAAGAAAAATCTCGGCCAAATAAATTTGAAGCTTGTATTCGCTCCACAGATGAGAATCCGCGAATCCTGCAAACTCAACTAATTGCGATCCAATAAAATGCGTTCCACTGTAGGCTTCTTCTCTTGTTGGAAGTGGTCCATCCCCCGAAACAAAATTTCTGTCTTTGAAAATCCAAGGCCTCGATGGCACTTCATAGCCATTGGGGAAATATTGCTGTATCAGTTTTAGTACGCGGCTGACGAGGTTGCCGTAGCCGTTGGCGAGGTCGGCGTTGTAGCGGGTGAGGAGGGCGTCGAAGGAGAAGGAGCCGTCGGCGCCGAAGGGAATCTCGCGGAGGAGGAAGTAGCGGAGTACGTCCGCGCCGAAGAGGTCCTGCTGGGATTTGGGGGCGACGGGGAGCAGGGAGCCGAAGGCGTCGAGGATGGTCTCTGCGCGGACGATGTTGCCGCGGGACTTGGACATCTTGCTCTCCTCGAAGAGCAGCCAGCCGTGGGCAACGATCTTCTTGGGGAGGGGCAGGCCGGCGGCGAGCAGGAAGGCGGGCCAGTAGACGCAGTGGAAGCGGATGATCTCCTTGCCGACGAGGTGGAGGTCCGCGGGCCAGAACTTTTTGAACTGCTCGAGGTCGGCGGTTTCAGAGCTGCCGTAGCCGAGGGCGGTGATGTAGTTGGCGAGGGCGTCGAGCCAGACGTAGATGACATGCTTGGGGTCGCCGGGAACGGGGATGCCCCAGGAGAAGCTGCTGCGGGAGATGGAGAGGTCCTTGAGCGCGCCGGGGATGTAGGTGACGCCGCCGGGGGTGTTTTTCTTCGTGGTGTCGGTAGCACTGACGTTTCCGCGCAGAAAGGAGAGGACTTCATTCTTGCGGGTCTCGGGCTGGACGTCGAGTGTGCCGGAGGAGATGAGGTCGATGAGCTGCGGCTGGAAGCGCGAGAGGGCGAAGTAGTAGTTCTCCTCGGAGACGGTCTCGGTGGGGCGGCCGCAGTCGGGGCAGGGCGCACCGGGTGGCACGTCCTGAAATGCCTCGTCGGAGACGCAGTACTGGCCGGTGTAGGTCTGCGGGGCGATGAAGCCGCTCTTTTGCAGGGTGGAGAAGAGATGCTGGACGCCGCGCTGGTGAGCGGCGTCTGTGGTGCGGATGAATTTGTTGTGGGTGATGCCCATGCGCTGCCAGAGGCCGCTGAACTGGGCGGAGACGGAGTCCGCGAAGGCCTGGGGGGTGGTGTTGGCGGCCTTGGCAGCGCGCTCGATCTTTTGGCCGTGCTCGTCGGTTCCGGTGAGGAAGAAGACATCGTCGCCGAGGAGGCGGCGGCGGCGGGCGGCGACGTCTGCCACGATGGTGGTGTAGGCGTGCCCGATGTGGGGGCGCGCGTTCACGTAGTAGATGGGCGTGGTGACGTAGAAGCGGGGCATTGTTCCCAGTTTATCAGCGGTGCTGACGCGCGGGTACTCAACTACACACTTCGTGCGCCTCAAGACGGCGTTGCGGTGAGGAAGGTTCGAGCGGTATGGGCGGGTGTGGAGGCCCTCGGGGTTCTTCGACTGCGCACTTGCTGCGCAAGTGCTCCGCTCAGAATGACACCTTCAAAATTTGTGGAAGCGCACAAGAGCAAATGCAGGTCCCTCCACTGCGCCGCTTGCGCGGCTCCGGTCGGGATGACGACAAGAACAAAAGCAAAGGTAAATGCAGGTCCTTCGCTTCGCTCCCGCCTACGCTCCTTCGGAGCTTCGGCGAGGCAAGCAGAATGACAAGGAGTTTCAGGGATACCCCCACAACGCTGCGCGTTGTGGGGGTATCCGGCGAAGATTGCGCGAGTCACTGCTAGACTGATTGCGAGAAGTGGGAGGCTGGCGATGGCGGAGCGGCGGATAGCATCGGATGCGCATGACGTGGTGGTGATTGGAGCGGGGCCGACGGGGCTGGCGTGCGCGATTGACGCGCAGCGGGCGGGGCTGACGGTGGTGCTGGTGGACAAGGGGTGCCTGACGAACTCGCTGTTCCACTATCCGGCGAACATGACGTTCTTCACGACGCCGGAGCTGTTGGAGATTGGGGACATGCCGTTCAGCAGCCCGAACACGAAGCCGACGCGCGCGGAGGCGCTGGAGTACTACCGGAAGTGCGCGGAGCACTACAAGCTGGATGTGCGTGCGTTTGAGCGGGTGTTCGGGGTGAGCGGGGAGGACGGGAAGTTTGCGGTGCATGCGGAGGACCGCTTTGGGCGGACGGCGGTGCACAGGGCGAAGAAGATCATTGTGGCGACGGGGTACTACGACCTGCCGAACATGATGGGGGTGGCGGGCGAGGAGTTGCCCAAGGTGATGCACTACTACAACGAGCCGCATCCGTACTACGGGATGGACGTGTTGGTGATCGGGGGGAAGAACTCGGCGGCGATTGCGGCGCTGGAGCTGTGGCGGCACGGGGCACGGGTGACGCTGGTGCACCGCGACGCGGGGATGCACAAGCATGTGAAGTACTGGATACTGCCGGACATCCAGAACCGCATCAAGGCGGGGGAGATTACGGCGTACTTTGAGTCGCGGGTGACGGGCATCAGCCCCGACACGGTGACGCTGGCGACGCCGCAGGGGGAGAAGGTGATTGCGAACGATTTTGTGTTTGCGCTGACGGGGTACCATCCGGACTTCGGGTTCCTGGAGGGGATTGGGATTGAGCTGGACAAGAAGGACGCGCGGCGGCCGGTGTGCGACGGGGAGACGCTGGAGACGAACGTGAAGGGGATCTACGTGGCGGGGGTGATTGTGGGCGGGGAGCGGACGAACGAGATATTTATTGAGAACGGGCGGTTCCACGGGGCGGCGATCGCAAAGGATTTAAAACGAAAGCTGCGCTGAGGGCCGGGCGGCGGGGGCGGAACGGTTTTTATTTGACATTTGGCGCAGAAGAGCGGATTTTATAAAGCGCCATGCCGTTACCCATTCGCGAGTGCGTGAAATGCGGCCGGAAGTTCGAGCTGAAGCCGGACAAGCCGGGGTTTGCGAACCAGTGTCCGACGTGCAGCGAGCCAGAGGACGACGAGGACGAGCAGCCGAAGCACTTGACGGCGGAGGAGTGGCGTGCGGAGCGCGAGGCGAACGCGGCGCGGCGCGCGGCGATCAAGAAGATGCTGTACAGCGGGGAGTGAATCGGCCTAATTGCCGAGGAGTGCGGTGCGCTGCGAGGCGACGGCGTGCCAGGCGCCTTTCTGGCGGACAAAGCTATCTGTAAAGACGATTCGTGGGGAGAGCGATTGGCTCTTGTATGTGCCCGTCTGCATGCCGGTGCCGGTGACGACGGCGAAGTCGCCGTAGACGTGGAAGCGCATCTCGGGGATGAGGATGGAGGAAAACTTCAGGTCGCCGGACTTGAGGTCGTTGATGATGGCGGCCTTGTCGGTGCGGGAGCCGGCCTCGTTGGTGTCCACATAGTTATCGGCGAGGAGATCGTTGAGTGCGTCGGTGTCTGCCTGGACGAGCGAGTCCACCCAGTGGAGTTCGAGGGCGCGGAGTTCTTCATCGGCCTTGTTGGCGGCGGAGGCGGGTGTGGATACTGCGAGGGCGGCCAAGAGGATGGCGGCTGCAACAAGGGGGAAGCGAAGTTTCATGGACGTGCCTCTGGCGAAGGATGGAGTGCAGTGTGGAACCTGTGCGTGGAGACACACCGGATAATGGGATGTTAAGCAAGACAGGGCGTGATGTCAAAAGATGGATGTGCTATTGCTGTGCGGCGGGCGCGGCGACGGGGATGACCTGTGCGCCGTCGAGGACGCGGTCGCCTGCGGAGGTGACGACGGTATCGCCGGGTGCGAGGCCGGAGAGGACTTCGACGGAGACGCCAGTGTCACGGCCGAGGGTGAGGGGGCGGAGGTGGACGATGTTGTTGGAGTCGAGGAGGGCGGCCTGCGGGCCGGCAGAGCGCATGATGAGGGCGTTGGCAGGGAGGATGACGGGCGGAGCGGCGGATTTGACGCTGAATTGCACGTTGGCGTACATGCCCGGGAGGATCTTGCCGTCGGGGTTGGGGAGGTCGACTTCGACGAGCAGGGTGCGTGTGGAAGGGTCGATGGCCTGACTGGTGCGGGCGATGGAGCCGGAGAAGGTGGAGCCGGGGAGTTCGCGGAAGGTGACGGCGGCGTGCTGGCCGCTGAGGACGTCGGCGGATTGGGATTGGGGGACGCTGGCGAAGACGCGTACGCGGGAGGGCTGGCCGAGGGTGAACATCTCGAAGTTGGAGGACTGGCTTCCGGAGGTGATGAGGGAGCCGGTGTCGACGTTGCGGGAGAGGATGCGACCGTCGAAGGGAGCGGTGACGCGGGAGAAGGCGAGCTGTTCCTGAAGGCTGCGGACGCTGGCCTCTGCTGCGGCGATGTTGGCGCGTGCGGCGTTGACGGCGGCGTTGGCGGCGTTGAGGTCGGCGAGTTTGGTGTCGGCGTCCTGCTGGGAGACGACGCCCTCTTTGGCGAGCTGCTGCCAGCGGGTGCTGGTGAGGTCAGCGAGCTTCTGGTTGGCCTGCTGCTGGGCGAGGGCGGCCTGGGTTTGCGCGAGGGCGGCCTGGGCCTGGCGGAGGGCCTGCTGGGTGGTGGGGTCTTCGATGAGTGCGAGAAGCTGGCCGCGGCGGACGTGGTCTCCGATGTCCACGAGGCGCTGTTTGACGTAGCCGCTGGTGCGGGCGTAGATGGGAGTCTGGTCGAAGGCCTGCACACTGCCGGATACGGTGAGCAATCCGTTGGGGGAGCCAGCGGCAAGGCGTACGACGGTGACGTAGGGCGGGCCGGCGATGGACTGGGACTGGCGGGCGAGGGAGCGTTCGTTGAGGAGGCGCGGGAAGAGCGCGAGGACGGCCAGCACGATGAGCGCGAGGAAGACGGCGACGACGATGGAGAGCGGACGGCGGGGAGCGGCGGTTGGGGTGGGTTGGGTCATGGGTTACTCCGGTAGCTCCTCTGCGGGGAGGGGTTCGGGGGATGGGGGCTTGCGCCAGAGGCTATAGAAGACCGGCACGATGAGGAGTGTGGTGAGAGTGGCGACGATAAGGCCGCCGATTACGGCGCGGCCGAGCGGGGCGTTCTGCTCGCCGCCTTCGCCGAGGCCGAGCGACATGGGGAGCATGCCGATGATCATGGCGAGGGCGGTCATGAGTACGGGGCGGAGGCGGGTGAAGCCGGCGGAGGAGGCGGCATGGAGCGGAGACATGCCGCCGCGGAGCTGGTCGTTGGCGAAGGTGACGAGGAGGATGGAGTTGGCGGTGGCGACGCCGATGGTCATGATGGCGCCCATGAGGGAGGGGACGGAGAAGGTGGTGGCGGAGAGGAGGAGCATCCAGAGGATGCCGCAGGCTGCGCCGGGGAGCGCGGTGAGGATGATGAAGGGGTCGAGCCAGCTTTGGAAGTTGACGACCATGAGCAGGTAGACGAGAAGGACGGCGAAGAACATGCCGAGGCCGAGGCCGGTGAAGGACTCGGACATGGATTGCACCTGGCCGCGGACGGTGATGTAGGTGCCGCGTGGGGCGGATGCCTGGAAGGCTGGGAGGATGCGGTTGATGTCGCGGGCGATGGAGCCGAGGTCGCGGCCCTGGGTGTTGACGTAGACGTCGAAGACGGGCTGGACGTTGTAGTGGTTGGTGACGGCCGGGGTGGGGAGGCGCTGGATAGTGGCGAGGTTGGCGAGGGTCTGGGGGCTGGCGGGATCGCCGTCTGGGGAGAGCGGCGCGCGCGCGCCGGAGGCGGCGGTGATGGGGGTGGCGCCGAGGGCGTCGAGGCTGTTCATCTTGTACTGCGGGGTGAGTACGTTGACGGAGTAGTTGACGCCGTTGCGGGGGTTGAGCCAGTAGTTGGGCGAGGTCTGTCCGGTGCCGGAGAGGGAGAAGAGCATGCTGCTGGCGACGGAGGATTCAGTGAGGCCGAGGGATTGGGCGCGGCTGCGGTCCACGTTGACGAGCAGCTCGGGTGCGTAGATGACCTGATGGACGTGGACGTCGACTGCGCCGGGGACGGCGGCGACGCGATGGGAGATTTGCTGGGCGAGGGCGTAGTTGGCGTCGAACTCGCGGCCGGAGACTTGAATGTCTATGGGAGCGGGGAGACCGAAGTTGAGAATCTGATTGACGATGTCGGAGGCCTGGAAGTAGAAGACGCAGTCGGGGTACTGGCGGCGGAGAATCTGGCGAAGCTGGGCGCGGTAGCCGGCGGTGGGGTGGTGGCCGTGCTTGAGGGAGACGAGGATCTCGCCGTCCTGCACGTCGGTGAGGGAGCCGTCTCCGAAGGCGAGGTTGAAGCTGCCGTTGGGGATGCCGATGTCGTCCATGAGGAGGTCGAGCTCGGCGGGCGGGACGGTGGCGCGGATAGTGTCTTCGACCTGAGCGAAGATGCGCTCGGTCTCCTCGATGCGAGTGCCCGGGGGGACGCGGACGTGGAGGCGGAAGGTTCCGGCGTCAACGGCGGGGAAGAAGTCCTGGCCGACGAAGGGAATGAGACAGAGGCTGAGAGCGACGAAGGCGGCGAAGGTAGTGAGCGAGAAGCGCGCGTGGGCAAGAACCCAGTCGAGCAGGCGGAGGTAGCTGTCGCGCAGGCGTTCGAACCAAGCGTTGAAGCGTTCGTGGATGCGCCAGATGAGGCCGCGGGAGGAGGCGAAGTCCTGATGGCCGCCTTCGGAGGAACGGTAGAGGTCCACTTCGCCCGGGAGCAGGTAGTTGACCATGGTGGGGACGAGGGTGCGGGAGAGGAGATAGCTGGCGAGCATGGCGAAGACGACGGCCATGCCGAGGGGCGTGAAGAGGCTCTTGGCGGCTCCGGAGAGGAAGACGACGGGGACGAAGACGATGCAGATGGCGAGCGTGGAGACGAAGGCGGGGACGGCGATCTGGGCGGAGCCGTCGAGGATGGCGGGCTCGAGGGATTTGCCGAGGTGGAGATTGCGGTGGATGTTCTCGATGGCGACGGTGGCATCGTCCACCAGGATGCCGACGGCGAGGCCGAGGCCGCCGATGGTCATGGTGTTGAGCGTCTGGCCGAGGAACTTGAGGACAATAAGCGAGGCGAGGATGGAGAGGGGGATGGAGAGGGCGACGATGATGGTGCTGCGCCAACTGCCGAGGAAGAGCAGGATCATGAGAGCGGTGAGGAGGGCGGCGATGGCGGCCTCCTTGACGACACCAGCGATGGCGGCGCGGACGAAGACGGACTGGTCGAAGAAGAGGGAGATTTTGAGGTCGCGGGGGAGTGTGGTTTCGATGCGGGGGAGGCGTGCGCGGACGCGGCTGACGATGTCGAGGGTGCTGGCGCTGCCGGCCTTGAGGATGGTGAGCATGGAGGCGTGCTTGCCGTTGACGCGCACGATGTTGGCGGGCGGGGAGAAGCCGTCGTGGACCTGGGCGACATCGCGCATGTAGACGATGGCGCCGCGGGAGGACTTGATGGGGAGGTTGTTGAGGTCGTCGAGGAGGGCGGGGCTGGCGTTGGTGCGGACGACGTAGTCGGTGGCGCCGATTTTGGCGTCGCCGGCGGGGAGGATGAGGTTCTGGGCGGTGAGGGCGTTGACGACATCGGCGGGCGAAAGGCCTTTGGCGTAGAGCTGCGCGGGGTCGAGGTCGACGGTGACGTTGCGGACCTTGCCGCCGTAGGGTGCGGGAATCTGAGCGCCCTGCACGGTGGCCATCTGGGTGCGGACGAAGTTGAGGCCGTAGTCGTAGAGGTCGGATTCGGAGAGGGTGTTGCTGGAGAGGACGGCGAGCAGGATGGGGACGTTGGCGGCGTTGAACTGGAGGATGAAGGGCGGCTGCGCGCCGGGTGGCATGGCGCGGAGGATGGTCTGGTTGACGCTGGAGACCTGTGCGACGGCGGCAGAAACGCTGGCGCCGGGCTGGAGGAAGACCTTGATGATGGAGATGCCGTTGACCGACTGCGACTCGATGTGCTCGATGTCGTTGACGGTGGTGGTCATGGCGCGCTCACTGATGGTGGTGATGCGCTTTTCCATCTCGTCGGGACTCATGCCGGAGTAGGTCCAGATGACGGTGACGACGGGGATGTCGATGTTGGGGAAGATGTCGGTGCTCATGGTCAAGATGGAGACGACGCCCAGCACAAGGATGAGCACCGACATGACCACGAAGGTGTAGGGGCGCCGCAGCGCCAGACGGACAATCCACATAGACGGCAACGGGGCCGGCCGAACCGCGCCAGACTACAGCTCCCACAAGCCCATTCTAAGCCTATGGGCAAGGTGTTGCGTGAGATGGAGCGTTCGACCAGCGGTGCGGCGGGCGATACAATAGAAGCATGTCGAGCGGACAACCCCTGAATCCTGAAGAACGGCGAGCGGAAGTGGAACGCCAACGCAAGCTGAGCGAATTGCATCTACAGCGCGAACGCATACTGGCGGAGCGCACCAGCAGCCCGCACCGGCGCACGGCACTGGCGGCGGCTCTTGAGGATATTGAGGTGAAGCTGAGCGAGCTGGGGTGGAAGATTCACCTGGATTGAAGCTGACGGCCGCATGGCCGTACGCGTCTTCGGCGCAACGTGTCCTTGTGATCGGCTACGGGTATACGCGAAGACCATCGTGCAGTAAGCAACCAAGAAGTTCATTCGCACCACGAGACAACTGGCCGCAACGAAGGCGAAAACAGGGAAACGACGGGCGCGGCCACAGGGGCTGCGCTATTTTTTTGCGTCGCGGCGGTTGAAGGTGACGGAGTTGCCCTGATCGATGGTGGTGAGCACGATGTTGTGGATGTTGACGTGGGCGGGCCGGGTGGCGGCCCAGACGATGGCATCCGCGACGTCTGCTGCGGCGAGCGGGGTGATGTTGCGGTAGACGGCGTCGGCGCGGACGGCATCTCCGTGGAAGCGGACGAGGCTGAACTCTGTTTCGACCATGCCCGGGTCAATGGAGGTGACGCGGACGGGCGTGCCCATGAGGTCGAGCTTGAGGCCTTCACTGATGGATTTTTCGGCTGCCTTGGAGGCGCAGTAGACGGCGCCGTTGGCGTAGGTGATGTGACCGGCGACGGAGCCGAGGTTGATGATGTGGCCGCGATTGCGCTCGATCATGCCCGGGACGACGGCGCGGGTGACGTAGAGCAGGCCCTTGATGTTGGTGTCAATCATCTCCTCCCAGTCGGAGGGGTCGTCGAGGTGGAGTTTGGTGAGGCCGCGGCTGAGGCCGGCGTTGTTGAGGAGGATGTCAATCTTCTGCCATTCGGCGGGGAGCGCGGAGAGCGCATCTTCGACGGCGGAGCGGGAGCGTACGTCGAGGGGGAAGACGTGTACGGCGGCTGCGCCGACGGCGGTTAGTTCGGATGCGAGGGAATGGAGGCGGTCGAGGCGGCGTGCGCAGAGCAGCAGGCGCGCGCCGAGTGAGGCGAAGGCGCGTGCGGAGGCGGCGCCGATGCCGGAGCTAGCACCTGTAATGAAGACGACCTGATTGCGCAGGGAGGGATAGGTGGTGGTATGGGACGACATACAGAAATGGTAGCGGATTGAGGCGGCGGTGTGGGGAGTTACTCGGCCGTGGCGATGAGCTTGTGGGAGATGGCGAAGAGGGCGAGTTCGAGGCGTGTGCTGACGCCGGTCTTGTCGAAGACGTTGGAGAGGTGGCGCTTGACGGTCTCCTCGGAGATGGCGAACTGCTTGGCGATGTCCTTGTTGCTGCAACCCTCGACGATGCAGCCGGTGACCTCGAGTTCGCGGGGGGTGAGGCCGTATGTCTTGCGCTCGGGGACGGCGGCGGCCTTCTCCATCAGCTCGTGCAGGGACTTGACGAGGTTGACGACGCGGCGTCCGCCAATCCAGTAGTCGCCGCTGGAGACGGCGCGGATGCTCTCTGCGAGGTCGCCGGCGACGGCGTCCTTGAGGACGATGCCGCGCGCGCCGATCTGCAGGGCCTCGATGACCTGATGGGTGGAGATGGTGCCGGTGAGGAGGATGATTTTGACGCGGGCGGCACGTTCGACGATGGCACGCAGGGCTTCGATGCCGGGCAGGCGCGGCATGAGCAGGTCGAGGAGCAGGATGTCCGGCTCGAGCTGAAGGGTCTGTGTGATGGCGTCGTCGCCGTCTGAGGCTTCGCCGATGACATCAAAGGCAGGCTCGGCCTGAAGCATGTTGCGGACGCCGAAGCGGACGACGGGATGGTCGTCTGCGACGAGGATGCGGATAGCGGGGACGGAGTGCTCGGCGGTGGAGTCCTTGCGCGGGGAGTGTGGCATGGGTCTCTCCGAGGGGCGCGCTACGGCGATGCTACGGAGTGCGCGGAGTCCTCGAAGACAGGATACCTTCGAGGCGCACGGCGGAAGCAAGAATCTGTGCGAGTTGGGTGCGGGCATCCGAAGGGTTACCGGTGCTTTCGAGTGCGGCGGCAGCGGCGACGAGGGCGCGCGCGCCGAGCATGGCGGCCGAACCCTTGATGGCGTGGGCTTGGGATTGGACGGTGGCGAGATCGTCTGCGGCGATGGCGGATTCGATGGAGGCGACGCGGGAGCGGGTGTCGGAGAGCGCGAGGGCGAAGAGGCGGGCGAGTTCGGCGGGGGGCATGGCGGCGGAGAGGCGCGCGAAGACGGCGTCGTCGAGGTCGGGAGTGACGGCGGCGCGGACGGTGCGGGAGGCGGACTTGGTGAGCGCGGCGGTGAAGGCAGCGGCGTCGAAGGGTTTGAGCAGGAAGGCGTCGAAGCCTGCGGACTGTTCGGCGGTGGGAGCGGTGGCGCTCATGGCGATGAGCGTGGAGTGCGGGGCGAGGGCGCGCAGACGGCGGGTGAGTTCGTAACCGGCGAGGCCGGGCATGCGGAGGTCGCAGAGGATGGAGTCTGGCTGCGATGTGGAGGCGAGAAGTGTCAGGGCGGCGGTGCCGTCTTCGGCGGAGGTGACGCGATAGCCGGAGGCGGAGAGCAGCAGGGTGAAGAGTTGGCGGCTGACGGCGTCGTCGTCAATGAGCAGCACGCTGGACATGGGGCTATTGTGACACGGGCGGGAGTGGGCGGTCGGTGTAGAGGGCCTTGCCGCTGATTTCGCGGAGCAGGACGGGGTGGAGCGCGGAGTGGGCGGCGAAGAGGGCGTCGGCGGCGTCGCGCTGTTCGAGGGGGACGAAGAGGAAGGTGCGCGGACCCGTGCCCCAGGTGCGGACGAGGTCGTCTGGCGAGAGGAAGATGTGCGGAGCATCGGGATAGTAGGAGCCCCAGATCATGGAACTGGAGCGGCCGTTGACGAGGCAGACCTGGCGCTGGGTGTAGAGGGCGAGAGACGAGCCGTAGGAGAAGTCTCCGAAGAGGCAGATGCGGGCGTCGGCGTCTTCGGGGTGAAGGGCGATGTGGGAGGAAATGTCGTCTGCGAGTGTGCGCGAGCTGAGCATGGGCTGGAAGCGGACGAGGGCGATGTGCGCGGCGAGGAGGAAGATGGAGGCGGTGAGGGCGATGGTGAGGGTGGCGTGACCGTGGTAGCGGCGGGCGCGGAGAATCCACGCGGCGGGCGGGCCGAGGGCGAAGGCGGCGGCGGCGAGCGCGGCGGGAAGACGCAGCGCGGCGAAGGAGCCGGCAGTGAGGTCGAAGAAGTGCGACATGGAGAGGGTGTAGTTGCCGACGCAGCGATGGGCTAGGAGCGCGCCGATGTCTGCGGCGCAGGGGATGTGGCGCGATGTCCAAAGACCCCAGAGGAGCGCGGCGGCCGCGGCGGCGCAGAGAAGGGTGAGCGCGGCGTGGGCGGCGGTGAGAATCTGCCGGGTGCGTGGGGTGGGGCTGGTTTCGGCGGCGGCGATGGCTGCGGCGGTGAGCATGAGGAGGGGAAGGTAGACGGGGAAGGTGTAGTACTCCTGATTGGTGGAGAGCGAGAAGAAGACAAGGACGATGGCGGTGAAGATGGAGAGCAGGAGGGTGGTGCGGGCGGCGAAGTTGTGGAGGCGGAGAGCGGCGGGGCCGTGGGTGCGCCATGAGCGCCAGAGGGCGAGGATGGCGAGTGGCGCGAAGAGGCTCCAGGGGAAGAGCCAGACGATGTGGAGCAGCCAATAGGCGAGGGCGGGGAGCTTGTTGTAGTCCACGGGATAGCGGCGGCCGAGGAAGCGCAGGAGGTGTTCGTTGACGAAGTAGAACCAGAGGAAGCCGTGGCCGTTGAGGCCGTTGCGATTGCGGAGTGCGGCGGCGATGTGCCAGGGGGCGGCGATGAGGAGGTAGATGAAGGTGCAGCGCGCGAGGCGGAGCGTGCGCCAGCGGCGGAGTTCGCCGCTGAGTAGCAGGAATACGAATATGGTGGCGAGGAAGAAGAGCGGGGCGATGAGTCCCTTGGTGAGCGTGGCCAGGGCGATGAGCGCGGCGGCGGCGTAGAGCGAGGCGGGGCGGTCCTGGTCGAAGCCGACGAGGAAGCAGTAGAGTGCGGCGGCGAAGAGCAGGGCGAGGAGGGCGTCTGGGATGAAGATGCGGGTGAAGAGGAATACGCCGGCGCTGGTGAGGAGTGCGAGGGCGGTATAGAGGGCGGCGAGAGTGCCGAAGGCGCGGCGGGACCAGCGGTATCCCAGAAGGGCAAGCAACAGGACGGCGATGGCGGAGGGCAGGTGCGCGGCGAGCGAGGCGAGTGCGGGGTGGAATCCGCCGGGCAGGACGAGGAGGCGGTCGAAGGCGGCGACGAGCCAGTAGGGGAGCGGGGCCTTCTCGAGGTAGCGTACGCCGTTGATGCGGAGGGTGACGAGGTCAGCGGAGTGGGCGACGTGGAGCGCGGCGTTGGCGTGGGTGGCGTCGGCGTCGTCGAGCAGCGAGGGGGTGGCGGCGGTGCAGGCGAAGAGCGCGAGCCAGAGCAGGAGGAGCATGGCGAGCGGTCGGCGGTCGGCAGGGGTGGGCATGGAGCGACGAGAGTAAGGATAGCAGCGCAGGGAAGTGGGAAATCCGCAGGGGGAGTGGATGTAGATTGATAGCGAGGAAAGAGCCCATCATGCCGACGTTTGCCGCCGTAGATATTGGATCGAACTCGTGCCGCATCAAGATAGCGCGGGTGGAGCAGCACAAGCTGCGCACGCTGTACGAGGACCGCGAGGTGACGCGGCTGGGTGCGAGCGTCTTCGAGAGCGGGGTGATATCGCCGGAGGCGATGGCGGCGACCATCCGCGCGCTGAAGCGGTTCCACAAGGCAGTGCAGGTGCATGTGGCCGACGAGGTGCGGGTGGTGGCGACGAGCGCGATGCGCGACGCGCGGAACTCGCAGGCGTTCACGGAGTGGGTGAAGTCGGAGACAGGCTGGCGTGTGGAGGTGATCAGCGGGCTGGAGGAGGGACGGCTCATCCACCTGGGCGTGACGGGCAACGAGGCGGGAGCGCGCGGGAAGTGCATTCTGATGGATCTGGGCGGCGGAAGCTGCGAGGTGACGCTGTCGGACAAAGGACGCATCCGCGAGATGGTGAGCCTGCCGCTGGGGGCGGTGCGGCTGCAGCAGGAGTTTTTGAAGAGTGATCCGCCGAAGAAGGAGGAGCTGGCGCAACTGCGGCGGTTCATACGGCGCGAGGTGGGCAAGGCGGAGCGGCGGATGGCGCACCATCGGGTGCCGCTGGTGCTGGCGACATCGGGGACGGCGGCGGCGCTGGCGGCGAGCATCAACGCGGTGGGGAAGAAGAAGGATGGCAAGAAGAGCGCGGGCGGGAAGAACGTTGCGGGGACGGCGTTGGTGCGGAAGATGGCGGACCGGCTGGCGAAGATGACGAACGCGCAGCGGTCTGCGATACCGGGGATCGGGCCGCGGCGGTCGGAGATCATCATCGGCGGGGCGGAGGTGTACGCGGAGATTTTGGAGAGGCTGGGGCTGAAGGGGTTCCGGTATTCGGAGATGGGGCTGCGGGACGGGGTGCTGGCGCAGATGCTGGCGCAGACGGACCGGCGGGCGGTGAGCCACCGCAAGTTCGAGACGGACCGCTGGGACGCGGTGCTGGAGGTGGCCAACCGCTACGGCGTGGACCTGCGGCGCAGCGAGGTGGTGCGGGCACATGCGGTGCAACTGTTCGACGAGTTGAAGGCGGTGCACCGGCTGCCGGACGAGTACCGCTTCTGGCTGGAGGCGGCGGCGATGCTGCAGGATGTGGGCAAGTTCATGAACCACCAGGGACGGCACCGGCACACGCAGTACATCGTGGCGAACTCGGAGATCTTCGGGTTTACGCCGGAGCAGCGAGTGGTGGTGTCGGCGGTGGCGCGGTACCTGGGCAAGAGCACGCTGGTGCCGGGGGACCGCGTGATGCGCACGATTCCGCTGGAGGAGCACGCGCACATCAAGAGAGCCGTGGTGCTGCTGCGGCTGGCGGTGGCGCTGAACCAGGATCGCGCCAGCGATGTGCTGCGGGTGAGAGTGCGGGTGCATCCGAAGCGGGTGCTGCTGCTGCTGAAGGCGGGACGCACGGGGGCGGAGCTGGAGATGTGGGCGCTGCGCAAGGAGCGGAGCTACTTCCGCGAGGTCTTCCGGCGGGAGCTCTTGGCGGAGTTGACGTAGAGGGCTCGCACCATGCGGGGGTCGAGGAGCCAGTGGAGGCGGGCGGGTGTGCGCTCCATGTCCACGCGGGCCATGGAGCCCTTGCGCAGGCGGAGGGTGGCGGGGGCGCGGTTGCCTGCGGGGAGAATGAGCGTGCCGAGGAAGTGGGTGAGGGTGGGATTGTGGCCCACGACGAGCACATTGTCCACGTCCTGACAGTCGAGCAGCAGTTTGTAGAACTCGGCGTAGGAGCCGCCGGGGGCGAGCGAGCGAGCGACCTGAATGCGGCCGTCGTAGCCAGACTCATTGGCGATGAGGGAGGCAGTCTGCATGCAGCGCTTGAGCGGACTGGAGAGGATGAGGTCGAAGGTGAGGTTGAAGGCGTTGAGGACGGCGGCGAGTTGCAGACAGTATTGGCGGCCTTCCTTGTCGAGCGGGCGCTTCTCGTCCAACTTGACATTGGCGCGGCGGTTGCCGGCGCTGGCGTGGCGGATGACGTAGAGGTTCATGCGTCAGATGATTGTAAGCCAAGAGGGGCAGGGAGTTGGTTAAAGGGAAAGCGGCGGAGGGAGTGGCCTCCGCCGCGGATGAGAGTGCTAGACGGGTTCAGCGGGTGACGCTGACGGGCGAGGCCAGACGGAAGCGCAGGGTGGTCTCGCTGGGGAGGTTGACCTCCTGGCCCTTGGTGACGGCCTGCGAGCCGGCGCCGAGCGCGCCGCCAGCGGCCGCGCCGATGCCCGCGCCCTTACCGCCGCCGAAGATGCCGCCGAGGATGGCGCCAACGGCCGCGCCGCCGCCGACCTTCTCGGCGGTGTTCTTGCCACGGCCCTGGCCCTGCTGGGAGAAGACGTCGGTGGTGAGCGGAACGCGGCTGCCCTGGAAGGTGAGCGAGGTGAGGGTGAGGGAGAGCAGCGAGGAGCCCTTGAAGTGGGCTGCGTCCTGAACAGAGGTGACCTGGCCGGTGACGGCGCTGCCGACCGGGTAGAGGACGTTGCCGTTGCCGTCGGTGATGTCGTTGGCGAGAGTGCCGTGGAAGGCGGAGCCGGGCTGTGCGGTGCCGCTATTGAGCGTCTCGGTGAGGCGGACGGAGACGGATGCGCCAGCGGGGGCGGTGTAGGTCTTGAGGACGGGGGTGGGCGGCGGCGGCGGGGGCGCAGGCGTAGCGGCGTTGTGCACGATGGGCGCGGGGGCCTGCTGGTAGTAGCTGGAGGCCGATTTGGGCGGCGGGGGCAAGGTGAGCGGCGCGGGGTGTGCGGAGCTGCTCTTGGCCGCAGCCGATGGCTTGGCGGCGGGAGCGGGCGCGGCCGCCGGAGATGGTGCTGGAGCGGCGACGGGTGCGGCGACGGTGAGGTTGTTGTTGAGAACCTTGACGCCGTTGATCTGGGTGGCGTCGTCGGCGGCCAGCGAGCGTACGGCGATGCTGTCTACGGCGCCGTTGAGGGTGACGACTCCGCTGGCAGCAGTAACTTGGATGGGCTGGCCGGCGAGGCCGGGGTCTGCGGCGAGCTTGGACTGGACGGCAGCGGTGAGGTCGGAGTCGGAGGGCTGGGGGGCGACGGGGTTCTTGCAGCCGGAGGCGAAGAGGGCGGCGGCGGCAAAGATCAGCGCGGTACGGCGAAGGGTGGTGTGCATGACGGAGGTTCCTCTCCCGGAAAGAATCGGTATGGGGGTCGAGGCGGTGAGCCTGCTCCCAGCGAGAGCAAGGATACTACCAGCGGCTGTGGAGCGGCAGCGGCGGCTGCGAAAGTGCACAAAGGGCTACTGCATAAAAAATGAAGTAGTGCTACTATCCAGTCACCGCCGGCACGCGTCCAACGCGTGCCGAGAAGAGTGAAGGACGCGAAGGAGGACGATATGGCAGACGAGAGCAGCAGTGGCAGCGGCATTGGATGGTTTTTGGCAGGACTGGGATTGGGCGCGCTGCTGGGAGTGCTGTACGCACCCAAGGCAGGGCGTGAGACGCGCGAGGACCTGATGAGCACGGCGATGGACGCCAAGAACAAGGCGGCCGAGCTGGTGGAGAAGGGACGTCGCCAGGCCGAGGATTACATGGATCGCGGCAAGGAGTACTACGACAAGGGACGTTCGCAGTGGAGCCAGTATGTCGACCGCGGGCGCGGATATCTGGACGACCAGCGGGAACGCGTGGCCGCTGCTGTTGAGGCGGGCAAGCAGGCGTACCACTCCAGCACGGAGCAGAACTCGTAGTTGCCGGCTTGCGCGGGGACGAAGGATGAGATGTGAGGAAAGCCGCGCCGGAGAGCACGGCATTCGGAGAACGAGATGATGCAGACAGAGGCGATGCGGTTGCTGGGGATGTGGCAGAGCATGGACGACGGGACGATGGTCGTCAGCACGAAGCTACTCCTCCTCTTTTTAGGAGTGATGGGCGCGGCGGTGCTGCTGCAGGCCATTGCCATGGTGACGATGGCTGCGGGCGCGGCCAAGGCGCGGCGGGAGATGGTGCGCATTGCGGAGGAGTTCCGCGCCAAGGCGGACCCGGTGCTGGATCTGTCGCGCACGATACTGCAGGACGCGGCGCCGAAGGTGAGGGTGATTGGCGACAACCTGGCGCGGGCCAGCTTTGTGGTGCGTGAGCAGGCCGAGCGCGTGGAGGGGTCGGTGCAGAACGTAATGGCGCGCGTGGATCATCAGGTGGCGCGCACCGACCACATGATTACCTCAATGCTGAACGCGGTGGAGAGTGTGGTGGACATGCTGCACCAGGCGACGCTGGGGCCGACGCGGCAGATTGTGGGCATCCTGAGCGGACTGCGCGCGATGGTGGGCCGTTTTATTGAAAGGCGACCCGCGCCACCGCCGCGGCAGGACAACGAGGGGCTGGAGCTTTAGCGGATTCGCAAGGACGGATGAAGGCGCGCCCAAGCGGCGCGCCTTTTGATTTGCGGTTTAGTCGATCCAGCCGCCGCCGACGACCTCGTCCTGCTGGTAGAAGACGGCGGATTGGCCGGGTGTGACGGCGCGCTGCGGCTCGTCGAAGAGGACATCCACGGCGCCGTCGGGTGCGGGCTGGAGGGTGGCCGGGGCGGCGGGGTGGCGGTGGCGGACCTTGGCGGTGACGCGAAGAGGCTCGGTGAGGGCGGGGATGGAGATCCAGTTGAGGCGGGAGACGCGCATCTGGCGGCGATAGAGGTCGGCTTCTGGACCGGCGACTACCTGATGGGTTGTCGGATTGATATCAATCACATACAGCGGTTCCTTTGAGTTGAGGTTGAGGCCCTTGCGCTGGCCGACGGTGAAGTTCTGGATACCGGAGTGGGCACCGAGCGCGTGGCCGTCGGGGTCGGTGATGGAACCGGCGGTGTTGGGCAGGGGCTGGTGCTGTTCGGCAAGGTAGGCCTCGATGAAGCGCTTGTAGTCGCCGTCAGGGATGAAGCAGATCTCCTGCGAGTCTGGCTTGAGGGCGAGGCGGTCTGGCATGCCGAGGGCGGCGGCCTGACGGCGGACGTCGGGCTTGAGGGAGTCGCCGAGTGGGAAGATGGTGTGGGCGAGCTGGTCCTGAGTGAGGCCGAAGAGGAAGTAGGTCTGGTCGCGGTCGAAGTCTGCGGCGCGGAGCAGGAGCCAGCGGTTGCGGCGGGTGCAGAAGGAGACGCGGGCGTAGTGGCCGGTGGCGATGCGGGTGGCGCCGACGGCGCGGGCGGTCTCGAGCAGGGCGTCGAACTTGAGGTGGTCGTTGCAGAGGGTGCAAGGAATGGGGGTGCGGCCGGCGAGGTACTCGGCGACGAAGGGGCGGACGACGTCGCGCTCGAAGCGCTCCTGCTGGTTGACGAGGTAGTAGGGGATGCCGAGCTGGGCGGCGATGTGGCGTGCGTCGTAGACATCGTCGATGGAGCAGCAGCGGCCGCCGGAGGAGTGCGTGTCGGCGGAGTGGCCGAGGCGGCGCTGGTCCCAGAGCTGGAGGGTGAGGCCGAGGATGTTGCGGCCTTCGGCGTGGAGCAGGGCGGCGACGGCGGAGGAGTCCACGCCGCCAGACATGGCGACGGCGATGGTTTCCACAGGCGGATTGGGGGGCGCAGACATCAATAACAGTTTAGATGTTGGAAGGGCAGGAGTTAGTGCAGAGATTGGGAGGGGTTATAAACAGTTTTTATGCTGCCCATGAGGAAGAAATGAGTAAAGAACTTGTCAGGAAGTAGTAAAAGAGTAGAGGGGTTGTCGAACCGCAAGACGCAATCTTCCCCGGAGCACGGATGTCATTTCTCGATATTTTGTTTGGCAAGCCCCTTGCAACAAGCGAAGAGCGGGCTGAGCACATAGGGGTCGCCTCGGGCGTACCCATCTTCGGCCTGGATGGATTGACCTCGGCGGCGTACGGCCCCGAGGCGGCGATGGTGTTCCTGATCCCGCTGGGCATGGCGGGGCTGCACTACATCCTGCCGGTCATCTGCACGATTTTGGGGCTGCTGGTGATTGTGTACTTCAGCTACCGGCAGACGATCGAGGCGTATCCGCACGGCGGCGGGTCGTACACGGTGGCGACGGAGAATCTGGGCGACAAGGCCGGGTTGCTGGCGGCCGCGGCGCTGATGATTGACTACATTCTGACGGCGGCGGTGGGCATCTCGGCGGGCGTGACTGCGATGGTCAGCGACCAGCAGTGGCTGCAGCCGTACACGCTGCCCATCTGCCTGGGAATTCTGCTGCTGCTGGCGATCATCAACATGCGCGGAGTGCGGGACACGGGCATCGCCTTCATGGCGCCGACGTTCCTGTTTGTGGGCTCGCTGATGGTGGTGATCGCGGTGGGGATGGCGAAGTGCGTGCTGACGCACGGGCATCCGGTGGCGCTGACGGCGCCGCCGCCGATCGGGCCGGGCGGGAAGTTCTTCGGGCTGGCGTTCGTGTGGCTGATCATGAAGACGTTCAGCAACGGGTGCGCGGCGATGACGGGCGTGGAGGCGGTGTCGAACGGGGTGATGGCGTTCGGGGAGCCGCGGGCGAAGAAGGCGCAGATGACTCTGACGGTCATCATCGGACTGCTGCTGATCTTGCTGTACGGGACGTCGTACCTGGCGGTGCATTACCACATCGGGGCGATGGACCCGGAGCAGACGGGCTACCAGAGCGTGCTGAGCCTGCTGGTGTGCGCGGTGATGGGGCGCGGAATCTTCTACCACGTGACGATGGGATGCGTGCTGCTGGCGCTGGCGCTTTCGGCCAACACGGCGTTTGCGGATTTTCCGCGGCTGACGCGGGCGATTGCGCTGCACGACTACCTGCCGCACGTGTTCACGCTGCGCGGGCGGCGGCTGCTGTACAGCTACGGCATCTACGCGCTGACGTTGCTGACGGCGGGCATCCTGATCATCATGAAGGGCGTGACGGACCGGCTGATTCCGCTGTACGCCATCGGCGCGTTTCTGGCCTTCACGCTGTCGCAGGCGGGGATGGTGGTGCACTGGAGGAAGACGGAAGGCAAGCACCACGGCAAGATGTTGATGAACGGCGTGGGCGCGGTGGCCACGGGATGCACGCTGGTTATCGTGCTGGCGACGAAGTTCATGGAGGGGGCGTGGTTGACGGTGCTGTTGGTGCCGGTAATCATCGCGGGCATGAGCGTGGTGAAGCGGCACTACACACGGGTGCATGCGGACACGACGCAGACGGCGGCACTGGACGTGAGCAACCTGGAGCAGCCCATCGTGATCATCCCCATGGACCGCTGGAACCGGATGACGGAGAAGGCGCTGCGGTTTGCGCTGGTGCTGTCGTCGGACATCCGCGTGGTGCACATTGACAGCGAGGACTCGCACATCGAACTGACGAAATCTTGGAACGAGATGGTGGAGAAGCCGCTGGCGGGCAAGGACCTGCCCAAGCCGAAGCTGGTGGTGCTGAAGTCGCAGTACCGTCAGATCGTGAACCCGCTGGTGCAGTACGTGCTGAACCTGGAGAAGCACAACTCCACGCGGAAGATCACGGTGCTGCTGCCGGAGCTGGTGGTGCGGCACTGGTGGGAGAACATCCTGCACAACCAGCGGACGCAACTGCTGAAGTTCATCCTGCTGGTGCGGGGCAACCAGCGCATCATCGTGGTGAACATTCCCTGGTATATCTAGCGCGACGGGCGCGAAACGCGGTCAAAACAGCGGCGATTTCCACGGTGTAACCACGGTGGAAACGCGCGTTTTCGACGGTGAAACGACGGCAAAACAACGGCAAATTGGCGGCCAAGCGCGTGGGTGGGCGCGGTGGGACGGAATTGCACCGAAATCAGTGCGATTGGGTGGCTGCGAAGGCGGGTGAGAGAGTGCGCAGTCGGCTGACGGCGTCGGGGAGGATGGAGAGGGCGAAGTCCACGTCATCGTCGGAGGCGGAGCACAGGAGCGAGAAGCGGAGGCTGGAGCGTGCGCGCTCTTTCGTGAGGCCCATGGCGAGGAGCACGTGGGAGGGGAGGGTGGCGCCGGAGTGGCAGGCAGAGCCGCCGCTGACGGCGAGGCCCTTGAGGTCGAGGGCGATGAGGAGGGCTTCGGCCTCGACGTGGTCGAAGTAGATATTGGCGGTGTTGGGGACGCGTGGTGCGGCGAGGCCGTTGACGCCGGAGAGGGGGATGGCGGCGAGGATGGATTGCTCGAGGCGGTCGCGGAGGCGGGCGAGCGCGGCGGGGGAATCGGTGGCGAGCCAGTCGCGGGCGATGGTGGCGGCGGCACCGAAGCCGACGATGCCGGGGACGTTCTCGGTGCCGGCGCGGCGGCGGTGTTCGTGGGAGCCGCCGAAGTGGAGAGGCTGGAGGCGCGCGCCGCGGCGGACGAAGAGCGCGCCGACGCCCTTGGGGCCGTAGATCTTGTGGGCGGAGAGGGTGAGCAGGTCGCAGCGGAGCGCGGCGACGTCGAGGGGAAGCTTGCCTGCGGCCTGCACGGCGTCTGTGTGGAGGAGCGCGCCGTGACCGTGGGCGTGGACGAGTTCGGCTATCTTGGCGATGGGCTGGAGGACGCCGGTCTCGTTGTTGGCGAGCATGACGCTGACGAGTTTGGTGTTGGGCTGGAGGGCGGCGCGGATGGAGTCGGGGGAGATGAGGCCGGAGGCGTCGGGGGGGACGAAGGTGACGTCCACTTTACGGCGCTGGAGGGCCTCGGCGGATTGGAGGACGGCGGAGTGCTCGATGGCGGTGGTGACGAGGTGGTCGCCGGCATGGAGGGAGCCGAAGAGGGCTAGGTTGTCGCTCTCGGTGCCTCCGGAGGTGAAGACGATCTCGGCGGGGCGGGCGTTGAGGAGCGCGGCGACGGACTCGCGGGCGAATTCGACGGCGGCGCGGGCGCGCTGGCCCTCCTGATGGATGGAGCTGGCGTTGCCGAAGGAGTCCTCGAGGAAGGGGCGCATGGCTGCGAGCACGCGCGGGTCGAGCGGGGTGGTGGCGTTGGCGTCCATGTAGACGCGGGGCATGGATTTCATTGTAGCTGCGGGCATACACGGGTATCCGTTCGTCATTGATGGGACATTCGGCGTGGGTAGAGAAGCGGTTCCTTCGGGCTACGCCCTCAGGATTTCGGCTGCGGGCTCAGACGCCCGCAAGACGCCTCAAGGATGGGTGATAGAGAAGGCGGAGAAGCTGGTCTGAGTCTGGTCGCCTACGGGATTGCCGGTGTTGGACGCGCCGCTATAGGCGCCGAGCTTGAAGTAGACAGGGGTGTTGGCCCAGGAGGAATCGATGGGGAAGCTCTGGGTGACACCGTTGACGGTGGCGGTGATGGTGTTGCCGCTGTAGACAAGCTTGTAGGTGATGACGGAGCCGATGCCGACGCCGGTGATGATGGGGGTGCGGACGTCGCCGCTGGTGCTGGTGTTGGTGGTGAAGATGTCCACGTCAATGGACTGCGTCTTGGGCAGGTAGTTGAGGAGCATGAAGACGTAGGTCTGGCCGTGGATCTGTCCGATGATGGACTCGTCGGTATCCGCGGAGATGGCGAGGAGCTTGGCGGTGGCGGTGAGGGTTCCGCCGATGGAGCTGTTCCAGTCGTTGTTGGAGTCTGCGCCGGTGCCGTAGTAGAGTTCGCGGAACTCGGAGCGGGTGTGGTCTGAGCCGGAGCCCGGAGTGGTGACGGCTCCGTTACTGGGCGCGGTGAAGACGATGTTGCAGGAGGCGTCGGCGTAGAAGTAGGGGTCGACGAAGCCGGCGAGGATTTGGGATGTGGAGATGGTGTTGGCGGCGTACTGGGTGTTGTTGACGCCGCCGGTGCCGCCGTACTGGTCGATGGGGAGGGTGAGCTTGTAGGGGTTGAAGTTGAACTGCGGGCAGTTGGCGGGGACGAAGGCGGTTCCAGTGATGGTGGCGGTGTTTGCGATGGGGGAGCCGAGCGCAGCGCCGCCGGTGGGAGCGGAGAGGGTGACGGTGAAGGTCTTGGCGCCGTTGAATGCGAGCGCGGTACTGATGGGGACGGTGATGGTCTTGGCGGTGGAGTCGCCGTTGGCCCAAGTGAGTGTGCCGGAGGCGGCGGTGTAGTCTGTGCCGGCGGTGGCGGAGCCGTCGGATGTGGCGTATTGGACGGTGACTGCGCCGCTGGAGCCGCCGGTGCGGGTGACGGAGAGGGAGGAGGTTCCGGCGGACTGGTTGATGGCGGTGGTGGAGGCGGCGAAGGCGATGGATCCGTAGTAGGTGGTGGGGGTGATGGAGACAGTGGCGGCGGAGGGAGTGCCGAGGATGGGAGTGCCGAGGGAGCCGGAGGGTGAGGAGAGGTTGACGGTGAAGGAGAGGGAGCTAGGGAAGCTGACGGAGGTGTTGAGGGGGACGGAGATGGTCTTGGCGGCGGAGTCGCCGTCTGCCCAGTTGAGGGTGCCGGTGGTGGCGGTGTAATTGACGCCGGCGGCGGCGGTACCGTTGGAGGTGGAGAAGTTGATGGAGGCGGAGCCGTTGGAGCCGAGTGTGCGTGCGACGGTGAGGGAGGCAGAGCCGGTGGATTGTAGCGCGGGGAAGGTGGAGCCGGAGAAGGAAATGGTTCCCGGGATGGGAGAGGCGAGGCTACCGGTGATGGTAACGGAGAGGGTGGCTGCGCCGAGGGTGGCGCTGTTGGTGGGTGAGGAGAGCGTGACGGTGAAGGAGCGGGTTCCGTAGAAGGGCGTGGCGGTGCTGAGGAGGACGGTGATGTATTTGGTGGATGCGTCGCCGTCTGCCCAGTTGAGGAGGCCCGTGGTGGCGGTGAAATCGGCGCCGGCGGTGGCGGAGCCGTTGGAGGTGGCGAAGGAGAGGCTGACGAGGCCGGAGGCGCCGGAGCTTCGGGTGACGGGGATGTTGACGAGGCCTGCGGACTGGTTGGCCGAGGCGGAAGAGTTGGAGAAGCCGAGGGTACCGGGAGTGGAGGAGTTGGAGGAGGATCCAGAGCCGCTGCTACAGGCGGAGAGTGCGGCGAGCAGCGTAGTGGTGGCAAGGGAACGTATGACGGCAGAGAGGCGCATGGCGCAAAGGCTCCCGAAGCTCTGCCCCAAGGGCCGAAGGCCGTGAGGCAGGTAGATAGGGTTCGATGTGTGAACGCTACCATATTTTTGAGTGTGCGAGTGTGCGGGAGTGAGACGGTTCTGGTAGGCTAGGCCGGCACGGGAGAAAGCGATAACGAGGAGGATTCCATGGACAGGAAGACGGGTTTGGGAGTGGCGGTAGCGGCAATGGTGATGTTGATGGCGAGCGCAGCGAGCGGGCGCGCGCAAGGAATGGCTGCTCCGGCGACGGCGGCGATGACGACGACGCAGATGGATCCGGCGAAGGCGCTGGACAAGCAACTGTCGGGTGTGGAGGGCGAGTTTGTGGGGCTGGCGGAGGCGATGCCGGCGGAGGATTACGGATTTGCGCCGAGCGCGGGACTGTTCAAGGCGGGGACCAAGACGGAGTTC
>Ga0316220_1000755_pt1 | contig 42913 bp, 41 predicted proteins | sample TBH18005metaG_FD_203632 | JGI IMG/M metagenome (GOLD analysis project Ga0316220, IMG submission 203632) | Freshwater microbial communities from Trout Bog Lake, Wisconsin, USA - TBH18005 | ecosystem: Environmental > Aquatic > Freshwater > Lake > Hypolimnion/Profundal zone | place: USA: Wisconsin... | reverse complement strand
CCAAAGACATAGCGATTAGGCACTTCCAGTCCCACAAAATCCGCCTGAATCGGCTTGGTATGATCGAGCGTCTTTTCTACCAATACCGCCGATAAGACTTGCTTTGCGCCTAACGCTAAACACTTTTCTTGGATGGCGAGCAAGGTGATGCCTTCATCTAGAATATCATCCACAATCAACACGGTGCGACCGCTTAAATCCAGTTTAGGTAGCGCCTTCCAATCCAAGACGAGACCGACTGTGTTGTTCTGATAGCGACTAGCATGCACATAGTCTAATTCAAGCGGAAAGCTTAACTGCGTGAGGAGTTGCCCTGCAAATACCACGCCACCGCCCATCACGCAAATCACAACAGGCGTGGCCGTCGAAAGCGCTTGGGTAATTTCAACGCCTAAGCGATTAATCGCGCCGGTAACAGCTTCCGCATTATGGATAAGCGTAGCTTGATTAAGTAATTGTTGTGGCGTTTGGGTGTGCACGTATTCTCGAATTAAGGAGGTTAAAATTTAATGTAGGGTCGTTTGCGTCGGGTTTAACTCTAATGGAGTTTCTAACCCCACTTGGAATTGTGGCATGTACTCTTCGACCCAGGATTTTAATTCATTTTTGATCTGGGCTTCACTGACACTTTGCATACTATTGATCCAAATCAATAGATTTTCTAACCAAACTTGGTCGACATGTCGGGCCAAAGCGATACGTAATTTGTCATGCGGTGTGGCCTGCGTGAGCTCATCATCGGTCAGAAGCTCTTCATAAAGCTTTTCGCCTGGACGTAATCCTATATATTCAATCTTAATTTCGTCCATTTGCAAACCGGATAGTCTAATCATATCCGCTGCCAATGCCGCAATTTTGACGGGCTCACCCATATCTAGCACAAATATCTCACCACCCTCGCCCATTAAGCCTGCCTGCATCACCAACTGCGCCGCTTCTGGGATCGACATAAAATAACGTGTAATCTCGGGGTGGGTAATGGTAATAGGACCGCCCTGGGCAATTTGCTCGCGAAACTTCGGAATCACACTTCCGCTGCTCCCCAACACATTACCAAATCGCACAATCACAAAGCGTGTGCCCAAAGCGCCTTGTAGCCCCTGGCACACCATTTCCGCTAGGCGTTTACTGGCACCCATGACATTCGTCGGATTGACGGCCTTGTCGGTTGAGATCAATACAAACTTAGCCGTACCCGCCTCAATACAGGCTTGCGCGAGCGTATAAGTGCCCACCACGTTGTTGGACAGCGCCTCCCACACATTACCATTTTCCATCAACGGCACATGTTTGTAAGCCGCCGCATGAAACACTACTGCTGGCTGATATTGGGCCAGCAAATCGTTGACGCGTTGACGATTCTTAACATCGCCAGTTAAATAGACAAATTTCACGATTTTCTTGAGGGCACTCAGTTCCTGCTCTAGGGTATACAGCGCAAATTCCGACAGATCCAAGCATACTAAGGTACTAGGTTTATATTTTAGAATTTGACGGCAAAGCTCTGAACCGATAGAGCCTCCAGCACCGCTGACCAACACAGTATTTCCTGCGATCAACGCATCTAAGCCCGTATTATCTAGCTTGACAGCATCACGCCCCAGCAGATCCTCTACATCGACTTTACGAATCTGCGAAATACTGACCTTGCCGCTAATTAAATCGTCAATGGCAGGAACGGTGAGGACGTCTAAGCCTAGCCTACTGGCCAGCTCCATGGCTTGGCGGCGCTTCTCGTGGTACGCCGAGGGCATGGCAATAATGACATGCTGCGCTTGCTTTCGTCGGTAAACGTCAGCTAGATCTTGGATAGAACCCAACACCTTCACGCCAAACACCTCGCGCCCGAACAACGTCTTATCGTCATCAAGTAAGGCAACCACACGCCATTGACGGCTACGCGCTAAGTCCTTCACCAAGGCCATGGCCGCATCACCGGCACCCAACACAATGACCGGTTCTCCTTGTTTTAGGCTCATGCCATACAGGCTGCGCTCTTTCCATGCGCGATAAGTGAAGCGACTACCGCCCATCATCATCATTAACAGCAAAGGATCTAAAATGAGTGCGGATCTTGGCACAACGACGTTAGTGCTTAGCATAAAAAGTAGGGCCGCGACTAATATAGCACCAATACCTACGGCAAAAAGGATGCGCTTGAGGTCCGAAACACTGGCAAAACGCCACACCCCGCGATATAAGCCAACGCTCACGAAGACTAGCGCTTGCAAGGGCGTCACCCAAACCAATGTCTGCAACATTGACGGGAGGTATTCTGTGGGAATGGAAAAATTAAAACGCAGCAGATAAGCGGCATACCAGGCAATCGCAGACACGGTGACATCGTGCGCAAACGCTAGCATGGTTAATGGATTAATGGGTGTTTGTTTCATGAACAAGGGTCTGTCACGCAAATAGGGATTGCTGAGAGGCTATTGTAAAACAGAACTGCGGGTTTTAACTTAATGTTTAATGCCATCGCGGCGTAACACCTTTAAAAAAGTCATTAAGATAATTTTTAAATCCAAAGCAAAAGATTGTTGATGTAAGTAATCAACGTCTAACTTCACTTTTTCTGGGATGGGCAATTCGTCGCGGCCATTGACTTGCGCCCAGCCAGTTAAGCCTGGAACGAGCTGATCTACCCCATGCTGGGTACGTAATGCCACCAAGTCGTCCTGATTAAATAATGCTGGCCTTGGCCCCACAAAACTCATATCGCCCCGGATAATGCTCCATAGTTGCGGCAATTCATCGAGGCTGGATTGGCGTAAAAAAGAACCGACCGGGGTCAGAAACTGATCAGGGTCTTTAAGTAAGTGGGTCGCCACCGCAGGCGTTCCGATGCGCATGCTACGAAACTTTGGCATCATAAAGCGAGTGTTGTGTTGTCCTACGCGTTCTGACCAATAGAGGGCAGGGCCCTTGGAGGTGAAGCGTACAACTAACCACAGCAATAAGAAAGGAATGGCAAGGATGATAGCTGCGATCATGCACAGAAATAGGTCAAAAATTCGCTTAATGGTCATGGGATGAATTTTAACAGACTAAACATCGAGACTAGCGATAGATTGCTTTGCGATTGCCAATCTCAATCACCAGCACACACATCTGACTATCCTGAATATTGCATATAATGCGAATATCGTCCACACGATAACGCCAATACTCACCGAGCTTTGGGCCCGCTAAACTTTTACCAAGCGCGCTTGGATCATCAAGTGTAGCGACACGGGCAGATGAATTGAAAGCGCATTCGCGGTCATTCTCAGTGGTACAAGGGACTCCTCCCTAAGGATTTCCCTGGGATGGATCGGTCTCATGTTATTTTTAATCATTTAACACGCCTTAGTGGTAGTCCATAATCTCAACGCTATTTGCGCAATCAGTGCACTGATTGGTCAGTACACCTGCCCATGGTCGCCAACATTCACTAAAATAATTTCACGTTCGGTCACAATCATTTCTAGTGTGATGCGGAACTTTAGGTTAATCGACACGCTATACAAACCATCAAGACGCCCCCGCAGCCCATGCAGTCTTAGGAATGGATGATGCGGATTAATTTCTAGCAGTTGCAATGTTTTAGTATATTGTGTGATGATCTCTGGGTGGTTTTTGATGAACCTTGCAGCCTTACGGGTGTATTGGTCGGTGAAAATGAGCTGCCAACTCATGCCGTCAATTGATTCAACTGTTCAATTCTTTTGATGTGCGAAGTGACAGTTTCTTTCACAAAGCGTCCGGCCTCTAAGTCAGCACGAGACTCTGCCAAAGCAGCCTCAAGCTCACATTCGCGTAGGTGTTGATATTGACTGTGGCTCATGACCACATACTTTGATTGGCCACGCACGGATACAGACACCTCAGATTGCTGCATAAGGGCTTCTTCAATAGCCTTAATCCCCTTGGTCTTTAAATCATTGGCTGGAATGACGTACATACCACCTCCTTTTAAGTACGATAAATCGTATTATATATCACACGATTTAAAACACAAGGATCGTACCTTGATGCATGGTTGAGTACCATGTTTTAGAAACAGTATTAGCGTCCCATGTCCCTGCTAACAGGGAAATTTACAGTGAATGTTGGGAATTTAGTCTTTAAACACCCTGCCTCTTCCCCCTAAAGCCCATACCAGGCTTTATTTGGTGGCTACCCTACCCTTGCCCGTATCAAGGAAGAACAGGGAATGGGGCTGGTCTAGATGAGAACCAGTCCGTTTTGTAAAAGACAGTTTTTTTAAATCAATCCCACAGAGCGTGGAAGTGAGGGATGCTATTCCTCTTAAGAAACGCTTGCACTGCCAGCTAACGAGGTCTGGCCGATACGCCATTGTTGCTGTTTACGTAATTCGCTTAAGGCTCTGGCAAAACGTCGACTCAAATCATCGTGGGCGCGACGCGGCCCCTCTAACTGCATGAGTGCCAAGACGCGCCCTTCCCGAATAAGCGTATTTAATTTAAGAATCTGAGACTTTTTAGAATTAAACCAAAGTAAATCGATACCATCTGCGCGCACTTTGCTCAAGATATGTCGCAAAAACTGAACACGACTTTGATTGGTGGGATATACGTCAAACGCTGCTAATGCTTGATGGGTCGGTTTTTCTTCAAACTCAATGAGATCCGCCAAGAAAGCCTCCATTAATATGAGGTCGTACAACTTGGGGGACTGCTCTGCAATGTTAACGAGATCACTTTCCGTGACGTATCGATTGAGGTAAGGCTTAGCATTAACAGAGTGATCAACCCCTATCTCCAATTCTTCGTCTTGCCATTGATCGATATAGTCAACCAACCGTCTGGCGGTTGGCCTGACTTCAAACCCATATTCTGCATATTCGCTGACGCTAATCTTGGCCTGCATCGCATTGATAGCTACCGCATGCTCTAAGCGTTTTAATCGGAGTTGCTTCCAAAGAATGTCGGCTAATTCCAATACCATGACCTCTTCAGCAAGATGCTGCGGAGAAAAGTCTTTGAAAAACTGATCGACTAACGCTTGGTATTGCTTAGCATCTTCACCAGGCAATAATACAGCACTTGAGTAGGCACCCGTTTTAAGCGCATTAAGTGAGGAAGTAGCCTTCCCTGCCGCTGTGCCAGGACCCCCGGAACGCTTAGTTTTAGGGATGTTCGCCATAACCTATTTGAGGCGGACGCCGGGCCTATCGTCTGGGGTTCCGATGAACTCAACACCCTCAGTTTCTAACGTCTTTTGTACCAAGTCTAGAGTTTGCGCATTGCTAGATGGAACACTGGGAGCGAGCTCCATTCGCCGAATGGTAGCCACACCAACACCTGACATCTCAGCCAATTCTCTTGCGCTCTTATTTAGAAGTGCTCGCGCAGCTCTGATTTGACAACTTGTGATCATTTTGATATCATGAAAGTGTAAATTAATATCGCACAAGGCGAAGGATTCATCGTATGAATACTACTGCAAAAATATTACTTAAGGAAACAATAATTAAAATAGATGGTGCATATGCACCAGCAACGATCCGTGCCTACAAATCTAAATTTGAAAAATTCATGGATTACTGTGATGCGTTGGGTGAATGTGCATTACCGGCTTGCAGCAGTGTAGTTGCTCAATACATCAGAAAAATATCAGATGGTAAACTCAAGTCTAACAGCATCCGAATTGGGGTAGCTGCCATTGCTACTATTCACAAAATGAATGAACTGCCAGATCCCACTCAACATTCAGATGTCAAGTTAGAAGTGAGGCGAATGTTCAGAACGCTAGGGCGTGAGCATAAGCAAGCATATGGCATCACTAAAACCACATTAAACCAAATGCTCAGTATTACCGAAGACAACCTACGTGGCATAAGGGATCGCGCCCTGCTATTGGTTGCTTACGACAGCCTATGCCGACGAAGCGAACTAGTTTCCCTGCAAGTAGAGGACTTGATTATCAACGAGAGTCAACCATTGAAAACACTACGTTTGCGATTGCGCCGTAGTAAAACAGATCAGGAGGCTGCAGGTCGTTGGCTTTACTTAAGCGCAGAAGCACAACAAGCTTTGGATGAATGGTTAATCGCGACTAATATTAAAAGTGGCAAGATCTTCCGTGGCATTAAGAAAAAAGGCGAACTTTCCAACGGACTAAACTCATCTCACATCAACCGCATCTACAAGAGAATTGCCATTAGCACTAAGCTAGACCCAAGCATCATTCAACAAATAAGCGGTCATTCTATGCGAGTTGGAGCTGCACAGGATTTGCTATTATCAGGCGCTAGTTTACCTATCATCATGAATCGTGGACGGTGGAGTAAGGCAGATACTGTAATGCGATATGTTGAATCAGCAGGTTATAATCTAGTCAGTTAAAAATTAAAACAACCCACTTCTCAGCTATGCTTATCTAAAGTAATTATCATTTAAATTTATTTAGATTTAAGACACAATCCAAAAGTAATGAAACTAATGGACAAGATTCTGCAATTTTCTCTGTTAATAAAAACATGATCTCCACTACGTAAAAAAAAATGAAAATGACGTTAAAACTTCAAGCATTGATTGTCGGTGAACATTCGCAATTAATCATGGCAACAGCTGGCCTTCTCTCAAGGTCTGGGTTTTATGTGGATGTTGCTTCTACAAACTATCTTTTAAAACATCTAAATGTTATTCGAAATTTTTTCTATACCAAACACCCTAAAGTACTTGTAATCGATGCCAATCGAATTGCTGCTGACAACTATGATTTTATTGTAATTGCAGATGACCCAACATTAAAAAACATTCTTGATTCCAATCTTTCTGTTGATGAAAAATTAAATCTTTTACCTGTTATTGCTGAACATAACCTAAAACATATCGGTTCCAAAACTGAGCTTTCACTTATATTTAGTGAATCTGAAATTAGAACTCCAGATTTCATGATTGCCATGAATAAAAAAGAGCTGTTAAGTAGCGTCGAAAGAATCGGCTTTCCGATGATTATTAAGATTGATTTTTCTGGCGGGGGCGCAGGAGTATTTGAATGTTTTAATACGGACGATCTTATATCCGTGCACAACAAAATTAGCTTATACCCACTGCTAGTCCAAAAAAAGATTGAAGGGGCTACTGCGGATCTAAGTGGTTTATTTAGAAATGGGGCACTAATCTATTTCAGCTATTCGAAATTTGGAGAAGTAAATAAAAATAAATTTGGCCCATCAGTTACCAGAGAATACAAAAGTGCTTATGAGTTACACAGCGAATTATTTGACGAGTTATCAAAAATTGGTCATGCGCTTGGCGCAAATGGCTTTGTTAACATTGGTTGCATAGAATCTTCAACAGACAATCATCGATACTATTTTGAGGCGGATATGCGGCCTACCGTTTGGGTGGAATATCCAAAATATTTTCAAGATGACCCCGCATTAAAAATTAATCATTACTTTAAAAATGGCGAATTACTTCCTCGGAGTGGCAGCGAGCAGTTTATACATAAAACCATTCTACTGCCCTACCTACCAAGAATGCACTGGTTGGGCATCATCAGAAATCAATATAAATGCTGGCAGTACTTTAACAACTACATGGGGTTCCATTTCATACAAATACTCATCAATGATCGTTTAAAAAGTAATATGAATAATGCGGTTACTCACATTCAATTCAACACGGGAAACTTCATCAAAGTAAAAACGGTGAACTACATTAAACCCTACTTATCAAAATCAACATGGGCTTTATTGAAGAAAATTATCAATGTAAAAGTAAGGGGAGGTAATCAATAAAATACAACTGCTAGATATATTGCTAACTTCCATTTAACTACGATTAATTTTGTTTATGTCACATGCAATGAAACTAAGTGCGCCTGCTTTAATACATTCTAAAACGATCTACTTCAGTATAAATATATCAATCATACTCACACCAAAAATCAGCCCAATCAAGCAATAGGTTAGTATCTTAGGCACCATATTCGTATGCAAAACTACAGGAATGTAAGCATGTTGGCCGTTAATTTTTTTCGGTAATGAATGACCGCAAATATACAATCTTTATATCCTAGAATTACTCTTCATTGGGCTCTGCAACTTCCAGTTAGTTGGCATGTTAAAACTTAGCTCCAAGTTGGAAAATAGCTTAAATTTCACCACTCTAAGTCTTGGATTTATTCACTTCCTTTAGGGCTTTATGTTTTGAAAAAAATAGATGCAATAATACCTTTGGTATCATTTGGATTAGAAGTGGGAAACTTTAATAATCAACCTGGCGGACAATACTACCGTTAATAGGTAGCCATTAGAGTAGCAACTTTGGGGTTAATGATTGGATTCAGGCATTGAGTAATTTGATGATTCCTTATGTCATGCAAGAAGCATTAATTTTAACAATGCACCTAAAGCAAGAATAATAGTTAATAGCAAGGTATAGTCTAATTATTCATTTAGAATCCTAAGAATCGATTTTTAATAGCTCAATTAGAAGGAAGTTAGATTAATAGATTGCTATTCACAAACCATTGGTGCATGCCTCGAATTTGAGTCACCTCAAATAGATTAAAACGACTTTAGAAAATGAAACCTGTAGAGAAAACATTATTATGGATTGATGATATTGTTCCGATTGATTCATTGGGAGCTGGATATCCCAGGGCTCGGGAAATTATTAATATGACTGCTGCAATGGGCTGGAATGTCATAGTCTACCCCCTTCTAATTTCTGGCTTAAGCTTGGACGAGGTTCGAAAATCACTTCCTTCTAGAGTTAAATTTATTAAAGAAGGGTTAGGTGAGAAATGGTTGCTCATATTTTTAGAAAACTACATAGACCAACTTGATGTTATTGCGGTCAGTCGACCGCATAATAGAGCCACGCTGAATCGGATATTAAAGCAAGCCCCTCATATTTTATCAAAATGCCGTTTTGTATATGATTGTGAAGCTATTTACTCAGAACGAGATTTATTAGCGAAGAAGCTACAAGGCAAAAAAGTAGATGAAGACGAAGAGTTAAATGCAATTAAGTCAGAAATACTAGCGGCATCAGAAGGAATGCATGCTATCTCTTGCGTTTCAATTAAAGATGCACATGTTTTTAAAGTTTATTCACCAGATAATAAAGACATTTATGAATTAAACCTTCCCTTAACTGTTGTTCAAAACACACCCGATTTTGCAGATCGACATGGTCTTCTCTTTATAGGGAGATTACTGGAGCAAGACTCACCGAATTCTCAAGGTTTAATGTGGTTCTTAAACTCTGTTTGGCCGCTTATACGAGCAAGAAAACCACATATAGCCCTAACAATAATTGGATATTACCATGCTGATATGAGAACTTTATATATAGATGGGGTGAATTGGATAGGAAGCGTTGATAATCTGCAGCCATACTATGACCGAGCTCGTGTATTTATTGCCCCTATATCTTTAGCCTCTGGAATCCCTTTGAAAATCCTTAATGCTGCCGCTGGCGGCATTCCAGTTGTTGGTACAGAAAGAATGAGAGAGCTTTTGCAATGGCCAACTACTGCCTTGCCATCCCAAAATACCGATATTGGCTTTGCTAAGGAGGTTCTAGATTTGCATGAGAACCATGCAAAATGGAGCCTGACAAAAAATACATGCCAAGCATTAATAAAAGACCATTACAGCGTTGAGAAATTTAAAGCTAACCTAAATGGCCTTCTCGGATGTAATTAATTGACTAAAGATCGGAAGTGCAAAAAATCTCAAAGACTGGTTAAAGTCCACAACTATGCAGATGGCAAGATCTTCTGCATCATTAAGAAGAAAAGCATACTCTCTAAGAGACCAATCGATTTGTACGTAAACCGATTCTACAAGAAAATCTCCATTAACTTGAACTAGCTCCAAAAATCACTCAATAATTGGGCGTTGATTCTATTAGCGTTAGGGCAACACAGGATTTACTATTGCCTAGCGCCAGTTTACCTACTATCACGAAATTTTAATGATGGTCAAAGACTGACTTTATGATGTGACATGTTGAATATTCAGGGTTTAGCTCTACCAAATGCATTAATATAGCTTAAAAATTACTTAAGAAATATATTTAATTGGCAACCAACTTTAGTTAAAAAGTTGAGTTACCTCGCAAAAAAATTTAATTCAGTAGCAATTCAATTGAACATTATTTAGATGCTCTCCTAGCCGACTGATTTAGATCCAACTCATGATTACTAAATCAATTCAATTAGCAAAAGAAACGCACTCTCTAACACAATAAGCCAAGTAAAAATGGTAGCAAATTAAATAAACTAAATCTTTTCAAACACAAAAAGATTATTCAATCCGAACTGAAAAGTCTTTCTCGATTTTAGTTGAAGATGTTTTGCCAAAAGGGTAACAAGTGATTTTGGATCAAACCCATGATGTTCCTCTAGCGCCTGACCATCAATTAATTTTAATAACATTAGTCCTTCAAGTATTTTATCTACAAATGGATGAGGCACAGTGACGATTAATTGCCCGTTATCCGAAAGCATTTCTGCAATTCTACAAGAAGATTCAATTAAATCTTTTTCAGTAAAATGTTCAAAAACAGCTAAAGCAAATATCGCATCATATGGTCCACGATGATCATAATGCTCAAGAACAGATGGGAAAAAACCACAGAAAACTTTAAAGTTTGGAGATGGAGAGGCGATCGTTAATCTCGGATCACACCCATCAAGGTAAATCTTGCCGTTATCAATACGTTTTAATAGATAGCCATCATCACATCCAATATCGAATACTCTATTCACATCGCTTGGTAATACATCAAATGCAGCGTTGACACGCCATTGACGAAGTATCTTATCAATCAACTTCACTTTAATTCTGCTCGCATCATTATCAATTTCATGAGAATACCCAGCGCAATTGTAAAACATAGCTTATTGCTGCGGCGAGAAAGACAACACACAAAAAAGATACTGTAGGACTTATACTAAGATGAGCGAAAAAAAATGGAATAATCGCCGAAAATCCCAGTCCGATTAATTGAATCAAAAAATAGCGTGGAAAAGATTTAACGTGCGTTTCATCTGATTCAAAAACAAACTTTTTTTGAATTACATAAACAATTGGAATCATGCTTGAAAATACTATCGAGCTTGCAATCCATGCTACCACTCCAGCAGCAGACAGAATATACGCACCTGTAATGTAGCAGATAGCACCAAAACCACCTGCAACTAGGAATTTTAAAAATCGTAAAGAATTTTTATTTATAAGGTACATACTTCTTCCGAATATTAATAAGCACTAGTCCATATTTCGTCTTGTTGGCAAAGCTAGAAAACCCATAATCAATGAAGCTAAGAAGGAAATCCCTCCAAAAGTAATGAATAGCGTTGACAGGCTAACGGACCTCAGTAACTCACCTTCCTGCAGTTTCCCAAAATTCTTACTCCCCCACTCGGACAAAAGACCAAAACCCAAATAAATACCAGTAGCAATAAGCAAAATGCCAATAGCACTCCCAACTTCCAGTATTGGAGTTGTTCGAGCCCACTCAAGGAGTGAGTGTTCTTTCAACAACCCCTCTCTCATGCCAAACATTCTCACTACAACACCCAATATAATAGCAATCAAACCAAGAGTCATTGCAGTCTGGGCGTAAAAAAGAGTATTGATGTCAAACACCAAGTTTACAATTTTTAATGGATTTGCCAATATTGAAAAATAAAAAACCGAACTGACAACAAAAATTGTCGACCCAGGAATTAAAAACAACCAACGAGGACTAAACAGCAACATAAACCTAAGATGCCGCCAACCATCACGCCATGGGCGAAGATGTGGTGGCCTTGAACGACCGTCAACTGAAAGCGTAGTAGGAACCTCAGTTATACGCATTCCAAGGATATTTGCCTTAATTACCATCTCGGAAGCAAACTCCATACCAGTAGTTCGCAAATCCATTCGAACAAATGCATCACGTCTAAAGCCTCTTAACCCACAATGAAAATCTTTAGAGGGGCAAGAAAAAAGCAATCGTCCTATCCAAGTTAGAATTGGATTGCCGATATACTTATTTTTCCAAGGCATAGCCCCAGGTGAAATTCCACCTAAAAATCTATTTCCCATGACCAAATCGAAACCCTTGTCCAGCTCATCAACAAAGTGATCAAGTTTACTAAAATCATAAGAATCATCTGAGTCACCCATGATGATATACTCACCATGGGCAGACAAGCATCCGTAAAATAATGCACTTCCATATCCTCGCTGATTAACCATTATGACTCTAGCAGCAAGTGACTCTGCTATCATTTTCGATCCGTCAGTACTGCCATTATCTGCAATCAAAACCTCTCCTGCAATACCTGAGTTTGCTATCCAGTAGTTGGCTTTTTTAATGCATACGGCCAATGTTTCCGCTTCATTCAAACATGGCATGAGAACTGTTAACTTCATTTAAAATCTCCAACAATTAGCTTTATAAAAATTTCAAGCTGCCTTCCTAACTTCCAACTTCCACATCAACTTTATTGATTTAAGAAAAGCAGCGACACTGGCGAAAGAAGCCGCGCTCCAAATAGGGTAGGTTGGCAATAAATAAAGATGATTAATTGCTGGGAATGATGAAATATCTACCATTACAACCAAGGCAATACGGCAGTAATAAAGTATCCATAAGAATAGTGCAACTACAGTTAAATTATCAAACGTATATTTTCTAAAAATCAGTAATAAAAAAATTATGATGAAACAAATTGTACCCACACCAAATATATAAATTGACACTTGCTCATAAACTGTGATTAAAAACTTTTTTAAGTAAAGTTTGTTTGTGTTGCTTAAGGAATTTTCTTGTACAACATCAAAATTGACAAAACCATTACTTACCTTAAAATTTCTTAGGTGACTTTTTAAAAGGTCTATAAATTGTATTTCTTGTATTTTTGGATTTGAAAATGAAAAACTACAGTTTCCAAAATTACTAATTTCAAAAGAAAATCTTTGTGTAGTTGAGTTACTATCTTTAAAATACTTAGCGATATCAGGACTAGGTTTTCTGTTGATATTGAAATATCTCTGCCGATCGCCATCGTTGCATTTTGTGTAAACCCAATCACTTTTCGGAGCTTGGTACCATCCAGAAATGGTAATGGTGGATTGCGTTTCAGGAGCAACTATCTTTGGGTTTCCTAAAAAATTAACAATTTCGTTCAATCTGTACAGAGGCTCCCCGCTCGAACCACCTGTCAACGGTACTTCATTTTGATAAATTGTTAACTTTATAGCTTTTTTGATTTCTCTTGGGATGCTTTGTATAGCATCTATGGTAAGCCTTGGCATAAAGGGTATTACGTTATTAGCACAAGATAATGCCCGATTATTGCAGGCTAAATTTATTTCCCCCGTAACCCTTTCGTAATAATTTGCAGCGCTCTTAGGGTCTTTATAATAGCCTAAGGAACTTACACCATCTCGTAATGCCCACATAAACCAGCCACCAGCATAATCGCTACATGTGTTCTTATATACTGCACAACCAGGCCTCTTCCATTCATTGCTAGGATTTTCAAAATACGGCTGAAGCTCCCTAAAGCTTGGACTTACTTTATAGATAGCTTCTCTCTTTATTTTTGGTACGGGTAAGAATTGAATTTCTTCACCTACGTTAACTCTGTTAAGAGAATTTAATACATTTGTAAAACTAGAGCTCTTAAAGTCAGTGATTTGAAAGACACCATATTTGTAGTAATTAACTAGCCCTGTTCCAATAGGAGGGATCAAAGCAGTTGAAATATATATCGTCAGCACGTTCAGTAGTAATCTAAATCCTCCGTTTTCTTTACTCCTTACAAACACACCATACAAAATAATAAAAGAAAAGCCTGGCAAAACCCAAACTCCCTCCTCCCTTGTTATCCAATACAGTCCAAAACATAAACCTGAGAATCCAATTGTAAATATTTTATATTTATCGCTTTTGCATAAAACAGCAGACATTAATCCAGATATTGCAATCAAAAGTAGGGAGTAATATATGTTGTCTCGAATAATGCGTGTGGGAAATAATGCAGGCTGATAAATTAAAAAAGCAAACAGACTAAGTGCGGTTAGCTTAGAGATTCCAATTTTCCTTAAAACGTAAACGAAAAGAAGAGAGGCTACTAAATATAGCGCTGCCAAAGTTAAAGTTATTGGTGTACCAAGAAATTTATTGAATATTAAAAAATAGGAGTACCCCACACCTTTAATCAGTGTCATTTGATTAAAGTCACCCATCCACTCTCCCTTCATCATACTTTCAGCACGACTGATAAACCAAGCGTCGTCATGCCCTGCCCCGGTGTATATTGATACTGGGAAATGCATAGCCAGAGATATATAAAGCAGCGCCAAAGCTAAATAAATCCAAAAATAGAACCAATTACTTTTAAAATTCATAACATTAAAAATCTCATTGAAAAGCTCGTAGAATGATCCATTGGGTTATTTCTTTGCCTAGAAAAAAACGTCGTTACTTTCCAAATCTAAGGCATTAATTTAGATAATTAATTTAGTTATATCACTTCACATATGTCGTCACTTTTTTAAAAAAAGTTGGATTTCATTTCAGAAGAGACGTTAATTCTGTTATGGTATTTGAACAGCCAGAGTTGTGGCTAGCTCTTACCCTTACTTTTGAACATAGCTTTTCTCTTCCAAATATTACCTTTTCAATATGATCTAATGACGCCATGACTACACCGACAATCCTAATTATTTGACATCTAATACTATCAACAGCCTTGATAGACAAAAACTTCCAATCTAAAGTGTGGCCTGTATTTTCAACTCTTGATTTTATAATTAGATGTCTATTATTTAAATTACTAGATATTTTTTGAGAGTAGAAGCCCACTCTGAACCTCTTTAATTATGTGTTCCAAAGATTCTCTGTTTCTAATAAAAATTACTCGCTCAGAATTTCGCAACAACTCTGGACGAGAAATCTTGATCCATCTGAAGCCTGCTTGCTCACAAGTAAAGTAATATAATCGTTCAATGGCGTGCGCCAATGTGCCGTCCAACTGCGAATCTTCTCGCTGAAAATCGCTTGCCCTCAAACAGCTTTCTAACAATGGCTTTATGGCCGCTGACCTCCCCCAAAACATAGACCCTGAAGGGAAATCTATTTTTCCACCTAACGATAGTTTGATGCCCAGCCTAACAGCAAATAACTTAGCTATCTCAAAATTGTTACCCCATCCAATAGAATTACGCACCTGATCTAAATGCTCAGGCCCAATCATACCCAATTCAGCGTCACTTCCAAACGCCTCAAAAATGCTTGCCACTATTTCTGTCGACCCAAGTAGCGTATCTAGCAAATATGGACGCCAACATGCAAGATGTGTAAGGTGAGGTGATTTTTTGGAATGAATATGCAGAAAAAATTCGTAACGACTATACACATCGGAACAAGATATTAACTTGGGGGCAATATCCCTCCCGAGATTAGTTGTAATTCGGACCTCAGCATATCCCTTAATCCAATTTGTCAGTCCATTAGCAATCTCATTTCTTTTCTCTTCAGTGTCAGTCGTTATAAACAAATCAAATGAAAAAGGAATATTTTCTAGGTAGCCCTTGAATTCTTCCAATAATTCTGGATAGTACATATGACAAACTACTGCGATAGTTGGTACAGAATTATTATTTTTTATTTCATAATTAAAGGGTACTTTAAGACTGAAGCTATCAGCAGGCTTAGCAAAGTGAGCAGATTCTAAATCTCTTATTTTTTTTGAAATCCACCTTTTCGGATTTTTTTTCCCTATGACCCAAAAAATGGATTTAGCAAAATTACGTCCCATAATGCAAAAAGCATAGACTTTACTTATTACAATTTGCAGTGAGCGCATCACCCTCCAGCAGATATTTCTTTTTATTAGGTTAATCTGCGCATCACGATCCGCAACAACTTGATTAAGATTTACAACATCCGCCTTTACTTCATTTAACTCAAAGTGCTCCATCAACCTTGAACCAAAACTTGAAAAGTATCTAATAAAATCTTGCTTCTCAGGAAAGTTAGGTTGCAAAAAAGGCAACGCCATAGTTCCTGACGTATTATTTAATTGCAATATACCTAGGCCATGCGAATGTGAAAACTCTAAATTATTCGGATATACTCTTTCTAGTTCTTCCCATAACCTCCAAACACCAAATCCGCGCTCACGCTCATTTACATCATGAAACATGATAACGGCATTAGGCGCTAACTTGGGTAGCCATGTTTCAAAATCGTGCTTTACAGCTTCATAAGTATGCAATCCATCAATATGCAATAACTCAATAGATTCATCATCAAAATATGCTACCGCAGTGTCAAAGTTCATCCTCATCAACTGCGAGAATTTTGCATAATGCTCCTCATTATTAATTTTAACTTTATCAAAAATATCATCTCCATAGAGACCCGCGTGCTCATCTCCTATCCATGTATCAACAGCATAACATTTTGTTGAAAGCTTTGATTCAGAAACAGACTGGCAAAAAGAAAAGTAAGAGTTCCCGTTATGTGTGCCAAGTTCGACAAATATCTTTGGCTTCACTTCATTTACTATCCATGAGGCAAATGGCATGTGTCCTACCCAGTTACGTGGCGCATCAACTGAGATAGGATTAAATGTTGCAGCCTCTAGTAAATTAGGTCTAATGTTCATATGATTTTTTCTACCATTTATTTGACATCTATAATTTTAGTGTCTGTTAAAGGTAACGTAGCATTAATTCATTCAACTCTTATAAAAATCACAGATTTAATGCTACTCTCTAAAAATTAAAGATTTAAACTCATGCACGAGTTCAGGTTTACTAATTAATGAAAATGCCTGATTAAATCGTTTTTTCCTTAATTTAAAGCGCCCAAAAATAGGAATTAATTTCAGACGCAAGTACTCCGAGTCGGAAACTAGTCTAGGAAATTCCAGAAAAGTCACTGGCAGATCATATTTCACAGCGGTCCATAACAAATTGTAAAACTTCTCCATTAGTATCACTTCTTGTTTTTCAGGGTCCAAGGTTCCCCACAAACCACCGGGTACGTCTGTTAGGACTACCTTTTTTTTTATTTGCAGCACGTCGCATTACATCACGCCGACTTTCTGCCGCATCGTAAAGGTCGCGGACTGGAATGATAATGTGCTCAACGCAAAGACTCCCTTCAATCATAACAGTAGCTAAATACTCGCAAATCCAAGGGCTTTTCACGATAAAAGGGGCATTCTGGTCTCTCAAATCCCACTCCATTCCTGCATTGCTAATTTCATCAATTTTATCTGTATTCGAATCAAATCCAGTATCAAGCCTTAAAGCAGTTAATAACTGCATTAAAAAAGTTGTTCCAGAACGTCCTGTTCCAGATACTAGAATATGTCGTTTCATTTAAAGCCCTTGAAATTATTACCCCAAATATTAAGATGTATAGCATCAACTAAAAATAAATAAATCAGTTTAACCATAAAATATTAATGGCAAAAAGAAGTAATGCGAGCTTATTGATTATATAGATTTTAATAAATTTTAAGGGGTTTAGCTCATCCACAATAACGATGCTAATCAAATCAATTCTTTCCTATCAATAGCACACGGTTTAATTCCTAAAATTTCTTGAAATATTGCTCCGATTATTTGCTTAAAAAGAAGCTTAATTTATACAAAATATCTTACGCTTCCCGCGTAAGCTTTCAAAAATTTGAGTTTTTTACTTATATTTTGGAAGCTAACCCATATATCATTAATGTGTAAGCTTCATTTTTATGAAACTGTTTTGACGTATATATTAGGTCAACTTTCGTTGCATGCTCTTGTAACCGAAGGATTTTGGCAAACAAGGCTAGTTGAAGACTTTTGCCAAAGACTAGAAGTCTGAGGTAACTCCATTCATCACTCTCAACAACTGCTCACAGGCTACTACATAACTTAAAGTTATCACTAATATATATAAAAAACAGGTCCCACATATACACAACACAATCACAATTACTTGGGCTGGGATTAAATTAACCAAAGTTGCAAAAAGATATCACTCATATTGCATAATCAAAGTATATGGTTAGTCCTATGACACAGAACCAAAATACACTGATGTAACTTCATCTGGGTTAGCATCCATCTTAATTCTTCCATGCTCAAGCCAAATCACTCGATTACAGGTCTCTAAAATTACTTCACGAGAGTGAGTAGCAATTACCAAAATATTAGTAGACTGAACCATCTCAGCCAAACGTTTTTCTGCCTTATGCTTGAAGCTCTCATCCCCTACCGACAACCACTCGTCCATCAAGAGAATCTCAGGGCGCAGAATTGTCGAAACAGCAAATGCTAAACGAAGGTGCATCCCGCTTGAGTAGGTACGCATGGGCATGTCAATAAAGCTACCCAGTTCAGAGAACTCAATAATGCCATCCATTTGCGCTGTAATCTCAGCCTTAGAGATACCCAACAAACCACCTCTAAGGTAGGCGTTTTGTCGTCCAGATATTTCCGGGTCGATGCCAAGGGAAATATCAATCAGTGAACCGACCTTACCGTTAACGGTTGCGCTTCCGGAGGATGGCCAGTACACACCACTCAGCAAGCGAAGTAGCGTACTCTTTCCAGCGCCATTGTGGCCAAGAAGGCCTACACGATCACCGTCCTTGAGTGCAAAGGTCAAACCCTCTAAGGCTCTGACGATAACAACACCCTGCTCATTTGCGCCTAACTGCCCACCAGTAGCAACCTGCGCGAGCTTACCCTTAAGCGAGCGGCTACTTCCGTTGTATATCGGGAAATCAACGCACACATTGTTAAATTCTATAGAGGCCATAAATTTTCTGCGTTATAACCAGTAAGCGATGCGACGTTTATAAGTGCCGTACACGGCTATGGTTAAGCACCAACCTACCAAGGCCAAACCAATTGAGACCGACCAGTTCATCGCTGAGGGTGGAGACCCTAATAATGGCGCACGCACAATCTCAAGCAGGTGGAAGGCTGGGTTTAAATCTAACAGGTAGAAGCCCGCACGCTGCGGTAGCAAGGTCGGCATCCACATGACAGGGGTTAGGTAAAATAAAATCTGCAGGAGGCTAGCAATGATTTGTGGGAGATCACGGTACCTTGCGCACACAATCGCTAACAGTAATGCCATCCAGATGAGATTAATGAGAAGCAAAACGAGGCCAGGAAGACTCAGAAGCGCAACCCAGCCTAGTGGCTTGCCTAAAAATAGGAGCACAACGGGGAAAATGACAATGTTGTGTGCCAAAATGACAAAATTACGCCATATCATCCTTAGTACATGTAAAAAGAGTGGGATGGGGAGCTGCTTAATAATGCCTTCGGCTGCGATAAAAGACATGCAACCCTCGGTAATGACCGATGAGATTAAGCCCCAAAAAATCAACCCTGCGGCAAGGAAGGGTAGAAACTGATCAATGGGTGACTTGAATATTTGGCCGAAGACTACCCCGATGGTGCCCACCATAACCCCCATGGTGATGGTAAGCCAAAATGGCCCCAACATAGACCTCTGGTAGCGCTGACGGACGTCCTGCCAACCAAGCATCGAGGCTAAACGGAATGCCTGTAACCCCTTAACGATGTCGTGCAGTGCGATTAAAATTGTGTTGCTACCCATCTACAACCCTAAATAATTGATACAGTCATCGCGGACTATAAAGTAACAGAGAGATTTATCAAACATACGGCTATTGTGCAGGCAATTGATCAAGATCACTTGTCCGACTAAATCTTATTAAAAATTGCCGCGACAACTAAACCCAAGCCACCAAAAATGGTTTGGCGGTAGATGCCGGATTTTTTGAGGCCCTTTAGTCGGGGAATCATTGGTAATTGACGTGCAACAAGGAATTTATCTAAGATCACCTGATTTTCGCTGGTGAGCTTACTCCGCACCTTTAATAGTGCAGACACATTTAGGTCATTCCACGCCCTAAACCGCCCCTGAAAGAGCTGGACTATGCGCTTTAAACGCGCCGGCCATGAATTGTTCATGCCTACTAGGTTACTGCCATGTTGGCGGTAGCGCACGGTCGGTTTCGGGTCGTAGAACACCTGCCCACCACAACCACTTACCAACAGGTACGCCCACCAGTCGTGCGTGACCACCTGCACCTTCTCACCTGCCTCAATCAATAACTGTCGCGCCGACTCATTGAACACCATGGTGTTGCCGCCACCAATGTTCTGCATCAGTGCGTTGGCAAAGCTTGGGGTCTTGGTGAAGAGTGGTGATAGGCAGATCTGCTTGTCGTCTGCGTCAACCACACGGGTGCGTGAGCAATACAACGCCGGCACCCCTTGAGGTACCGTGCTCAGTGTGGCCACTGCACGTTCTAATTTTTCTGATTTCCAGATGTCGTCCTGGTCGGAGTAAGCGTAGTAGTCGGCCTTAATGTCCGCCTTGCAGGTCAGCGAAAGGAAGTTAGCACAAAACCCCTCCTTCGGGCCATTATGGATCGAGATCTTGTCCTTGCCCCACGCCCTTAGGGCCTGATTGAGGATGGCGTGCGTACCATCCTTCGAGCCGTCGTCGGAGACACAGAGCACCCAGTTGGTGTGCGTCTGTGCTACAAAGGAGTCCAACTGCGCCTGCAGGTACTGTTGTCCCTGGCAGGTACAGAGGAGGATTGCGACTTGTGGGGTTTTCTGGGCCGTCATGTGCTGGGGGTAAACCTTTAGTGACTGCCTAGTGGAAGGGAATAACATTGACCGATTAACTGCGTAACGCATCGGTCGAATAACTTAATAACAGGCGCATCCATCATATTGTCTTGTCTTGTCTTGTCTTGTCTTGTCTTGTCTTGTCTTGTCTTGTCTTTATTATTATATTCAAGCAACGGACCCTTCACAACTTAGATGGCATAACCACAAGTGGATTATGTGTAATTATTATTGCATAAATATGACAAAAAATATCAACTTAACAATGATTAAACCAAAATATATTTCCAAATGCTTCTAAATAGCATCTAAATGTAGGTTATGAATTTACAACAAACAACGCACCCACAAATTGATTTAGGTCAAATGACACAGAATTTAAAATAGATCCTGAAACTTGGGACGCTAATGCCGCTTAAAATCTAACGCAGTCGCCTTGAGGCCATCAGCCACCGAGATGGGTGGTGTCCACCCCAGTAACGCTCTAGCCTTAGAGATATCGACCTGCAGGTCGCCACATAGGCGCTGCGCGACATCGCGCTTACCCATCATTGCAGCCAAACCTTCAATTAGCCTTTGAGGCAAGGTCCATAACTTAGAATTAACGCCCAGCGACGTAGCGCACGCTTGGAGTAATTGCGTCGTAGACAGATCACACCCATCGGAGACCAAGAACACTTGGTTCGCTGCCGCGGGGTGGCGCATACAGGTGGTAATTAAACTCACTAGGTTACCTACATACACAAAGCTACGGTTGTTTCGGATAGCGCCGAGTGGCAAAGGAATCCCACGCTTTACCGCACGCATCATGCTCGCGAAGTTGGCCTTCACGCCCCGCCCGTACACCAACGGTGGCCGGATAATGACCACCTCCATACCGGTCTGCTGCGCAATTAATAACAAGCCCTGTTCGGCCTCGAACTTAGAAAGTCCATAATCGTCCTGTGGGTTGGCAATGTCTGACTCTTTAAAGGGATGCCCCTGCAACGTATACTCACCGTTCACCTTGACGGAGCTCAGGTAAATCAAACGCTTCACGCCAGCGCTTGCGGCTTGCTTAGCCAGATTTAATGATCCGTCCACATTCACACGACGAAACTCCGCTAACGGATCAGCTGACTGGTCATCCATCACATGTACGCGTGCGGCCAAGTGAATCACCACCTCAACATCCTTTAACGCAGCAGACCAGTCCGTTGCGGCATCAACTTGACCGACGACCACCTGCTCAAAGGTTCCTGACTTTGCATTCGCTAATCGCTGCGCCAACCGCACAGTATGGCCAGACTCCGAGAGCGATGCACATAGCGCCCCACCCACAAAACCACTGCCTCCGGTCACAAGGAGTGTCATTACTGATCAAAGAACCTAAATTTATAGCCGTAATAAAACTGCGCCGTGCGATTGAGCGCCTTACTCACCACAAACCTAATCACCGAAAAGTCTGGGTAGTAGCGACGTAAAATAGAAAAAATTTCCCTATTCTGCGTCGCCACATTAGCCATATTTTTATTGGTGGTGCCGCCCAAGCGCATCTTAACCAGCACCTTTGGCAGGTATACCGTTTTAATTCTATTTTGCTCAATGAACCTAAACAGCAACTCGAAATCAGCCGCAATTTTATAGTTGAGATCAAAGGCACCCAAGCGCTCATAGACACTCGCCCTCACAAAAAATGTAGGGTGCGCTGGCATCCAACCCAGCTTAAATAACCCAGGCTTGAATGCTATCGACTTCCAAAACCGAACAACCTGCCCCACATGATCTTGACGCACGTACACCAAGTCACCATAGCAGGCCTCAACCGTAGGATCTAAAAAGACTTTGGCAACATCCTCCAGTACGTGGTCATCCCTATAAAAATCATCCGCATTCAAGGTGCCTATAATATCTCCTGAGGCAAGCCTGATGCCTTTATTCATGGCGTCATAGATGCCTATGTCTGGTTCAGACACCAACGTGGCACTATCAGCATACCGCTTAATGATTTGCAATGTCGCGTCCGTAGATGCCCCATCCACTAACACATGTTCGACATTCACATTTTTCTGTCCCGATACTGACTGGAGTGTGTCGGCGATTGTGTTCGCGCTGTTATAGCAGACAGTGATAATTGAAAATTTCATGCAAAATACTTCATGTAGTTTTTAAGATTTTAGATATCAAGCGCGCTTTAAGGCCATTAAAAACATATCCAACTTGCCCGTTTAACAGAGTCAATAAAAGCCTTCTCAGCTTGTAAAGATTTCTTATGTATTTAGGTTGAAAACGGCCCTCAAGAATTTTAGTGTATTCAGAACGGAAGGATGCTTGATTTAAACTGGTCTTAGTCTGATCATGGTATTTAAGTGCGCCCAATTTATTCGCAATATGATGTGATCTGTCCGTATGGTTTAGTAGCCTTAGAAACCATTCATAATCAAAGCCATAGTGTAAATTCTCATCAAGAAACCCGATTTTCTCATGCAGGCTTCTCCGCCAAAACGCCGCCTGATTAGTGAGCACCATCCCCTCCGCCACTAGGGCGCCATAGGTTGGCTTCACGTAGCACTGAGGTCTGATTAAGCCATCGTTCTCATCGATTAGATTGATGTCCCCTATAACCAAATCTAAGGTTTGAGCTTGTTGTACGGTTTGTGACAGCCTCATCAAAGCGAGCGGGTAAAAAATATCGTCAGAATTTTGCCAGCAAACCCATTCTCCAGTTGCCTTTTGCAAGCCCTTGTTAATGGCATGAGATTGCCCTCGATCTGGCTCACTGACCCAGTAGGCGAGCTGATTGGCGTAGCGCTTGATAATATCCACACTGCCATCCGTTGAGCCGCCATCAATGATGATGTACTCAAGGTTTGGATAACCTTGATTCAAAATTGATACGATGGTTCTCTCAAGAAACTCCGCCTGATTATAACTGGGTGTAATGACCGTGATGCGAGGTAGCGACTTATTCATAACCTAAAAAATAAACCATCCAACTGCAAGGTTCTTCCATTTGCAGGGTCAATAAAAGCAGGTTGTAAAGCCCAGAGAGTGAATCCCTCGGACTCAAGACGATTAGTTATGTCTTGCCAGAGTTTTTGCTCTTCATACAAGGGGATGAGCGACATCTCAATCAAAACGCCGCGGGCGTTATGTGTCACATCTAATGCGCCATCAAGCACTTGCCATTCGTAGCCCTGCATATCAATTTTCAATAAAACTGACTTGACACCATTGAGATAAGTGGATCGCACGGAATCCAGTGTAATTAAATCGCAGGTATCTTTCCCAATGTAACTTGCTTGAGGCGCTGCCTGTATATGTGAATTTAACATAGGTAAAACGCTGCTACTCACAGAGTTCGCTGAAACATTAATATCAATTTCACCAAGACTATCGCCGACAGCACATCTTGAGTGAACATGCCAATGAGGGTCACGTTTACTTATTTGTAATAGATTAATATGCGCTGACTTCAATGGCTCAAAGGATACGATATCCCCTTTATAACCAGATGCCCTAAGACTTTCTCCGAACTGACCTTCATTAGCGCCAATATCCAAAATACAATCAATCTCAAACACTTTAAGTGCAGTCGCAAATCGACCAAACTGTGTTGCAGAGGAATCGTAACGAAATGCTTCGATGCCGATTGAATGCATGAAGTCTTTAATCATTTTTTTTATTAATTTCAAATCTAGCTAAGCCCTTTAAAAATTGATTGAATAGGTATTATTGGCTTAACTGCATTAACTGCTCATAGCGCACCATCTCTGCCACAACATCACGCATCTTCATTGTAGGTGCCCAATTTAACTTTAAATTGGCCTTGGATGGATTTCCGCAGCTATATAAAATTTCAGTTGGTCTAAATAAGTTAACATCCTGCTCCACATAGTCTTGCCAGTCTAAATCAAGCGTTGCAAAGGCTGTGGCAACAAAGTCTTGAAGCGAGCTTGCCTCACCCGTTGCAATCACAAAGTCTTCTGGCGTGTCAGTCTGGAGCATTCTCCACATCGCGTCCACATATTCTGGGCTCCAACCCCAATCTCTCTGAACAGCCAAATTACCAAGGACCAGTTTGTCCGCATGCCCTTTTGAAATATTGACTGCAGATTGCACAATCTTACGCGTAACAAATCGCGCAGGCCGAAGTGGAGATTCGTGATTAAACAAAATGCCGGTGCAGGCAAATAAGTTATATGCCGACCTATAGTTTGCCACTAACCAATGGGCCGTAGACTTTGCAACCGCATATGGGCTGCAAGGCTGAAAGTGCGAATTCTCATCAGCTGGATTGGCACCCACATCACCAAAACATTCACTCGATCCTGCATTATAAAACCTTGCGGGCAACCCTAAAAACCGGATTGACTCAAGAAGATTAAGGGTTCCGGTTGCAATGCTTTCAAGCGTTTCTGCCGGCTGTTCGAAAGATAGTCCAACAGAACTTTGCCCTGCTAGATTGTAAATTTCATTCGGCCGACTGGCGCTAAGCGCTTGCAAGACGCTTCTAAAGTCATTCGATGCCATTGAAATGGTTTTGACTTGATCACGGATTCCAAGTAAGGAGAGATTTGTAAAAGATGAGACTTGGGCATCTCTTGAAGTACCCCACACCTCATACCCTTTTTTTAATAATAGCTGGGCTAGGTAGGCGCCATCCTGCCCCGAGACACCGCAAATTAAGGCACGTTTTTTATTCTCATTCATACTAGGCTTTTATAAACACTAAGGGTTGCATTGGCGCATTTATCCCAAGAAAATTCTTTTAATCGGAGGTATCCCTTTGCAATAAGGGAGTTTCTTAACTCACTTGAATTAATAACTATTTCAATTGCTTCTTGCATACTTTTTTTGTCGTAGGGGTCAAAGTACTGTCCCGCATCACCTACAACCTCCGGTATTGAACTGGTATCACTACAAACAACCGGGCAGCCATAGGACATTGCCTCTAAGGGAGGAATGCCGAAACCTTCGTATAAGGAAGGAAATACAAATGCGCTGGCATTCTTATAATAGTTAGCGAGAAGCGCATCATCCCCTGACAACTGGATCACATTTTTTGGATTCAAATTTAAGGTATGAATCTCTTTCAATTCATCAGCATTAAATGCTCCGCCACCAAAACAAATAAAGTCATATTTTGAGCGAAGTGCTTCTGATGACGCATAGGCTTCCAACATAGGCAGAAAGTTCTTATAGCCACCCCGAGTGCCAACATAAAGCAAATAGTCTCTTCCATCATGTCCAACAAAGTTATGTGGGGAGGTCATTAAATCAAAACCCAAACGAATCACAGTGATTTTCTCAGGCTTAATGCCTAGAATATTCATTACATCAATTTTTGTAGATTCCGAAATACAGATAATGTGATCTGCTCGGGCAGCTGCTGCCGCTTTGTGCTTAGCTGTTTTATCCCCATATTGAAATTGAGATTCAAACTTCTCGTGAATCATATCGTAAATGGTAAGGACACGCGACGCGCTTCTGGGACCAAGTGGATATTGAAAGTAATAAGTTTCATGAATAATATCTGGCCTCATAAATCTCAACATAAGATCACCGAAGACCATGCTGGCAACACGTTGATGCAGCCTCAAAAACTCATAGGGAAATGGCGATTGAAAACCACTCAAAATATCTTTTGGCAAATTATCCAAATAGGCATTCACATACATAGGCGCGACTATTTTTACAGTCTCTTCTGAATTTTTACAAATTCTCGACGCAATCTCGCAAATATATCGAGAAACGCCACCGTAAACTTGCCCACTAAATATTTGGGGATCAAAAGCAATTTTCATATAATACTTATTTAGTTCCCACAATTTGTCTCATCATCTTTTTATGATCAACCATGGTTTTTGAACCTAAAAATTTTCGGATTAGGAATGATGGAAATAAAGAAAAGTAATTATTTGTAATTAAGCTAAATATAAATTTGTTAATAGGTTCTTTAGAAAATAAATGTAGACCATGAGCAGTTGCAAAATTAACGCCCATGTCATTTGCAATTCGCTCAAGTGTACGATGCTGAAAAAAACCGATATGCTGGCCAGTTGCAAAAGAGTAATACCACCAATCATTGGGATTTGGTGGCTTACCCTCATACAGCTCAGTTGTGAAGATCAATGTATTCGCACCTGAAATATCAAAAGCTTCTTTAATAAACACCTTAGGATCAATCACATGCTCAAGCACTTCAACTGCAGTTACAACTGAGCATAGACCAAGGTTTTTATCATATTCAAATCCTGGAGCGACAAGATTCTGGCAGTACTTATCCAGCCAATAAAAGTCAAACCCGAAATCACGCATCATACGCGTAAGCATTCCATATCCACCTGCAATATCTAAATATCGCCCCTTACCTTTTTCCTTTGTAAGCCAAAATATCGTGCGTGAAATTTTATTAGCTAAAATAGTATTGCGCATAACAAGTCCTGTATCGGCGTTAGCTATGGCATTTGTATAAGCTTCATCCAACCAATATGGATCGCTCGCTCTTAAGTATCCACAGTTATTACATACCTCATATTTGGCTTCATACTTTCCTAACACTACGGAAGAAAATGATTTGCTCATTTGGCTTGTGCAGATAGGACAACTCATAATGCTTTAGGACCTATTCTACTGAACATCATTTAAAGAACCCTCTTATTTTATTTAATACCTTTTTATATAAAGGAATATTAAAGCAGCTATGAAATGTAAAATTATCTGCTTGTAAGTTTCTTAAAATACCTACTGGATGTATGATTGGGAAAACAATTGGTGCAGTTAACATGTTTGCTAAAGGACTTAAGGTAACAGTATGGGTGGCGCCATCACCGAAGCCAATATTTGAAATTAAGTTAACATTTGGCATCACATTAATCCGACCTTCAATCCAGTTAGCAAATACCCATTGGTAGTCCCAAGTATCCACTTTCCCTTGAAATGTCTTTTCAAAAATATGACTCCAACTTAATGCTTCTTTTGAATTACCTAATATATCAATCAGCCATTTACCATCTCTTATCCAAGGCCATTTCTTTAATTCAACATCATAGCTCTCTTGCCACCTATCTCGCCATGATGCCCAACCCCATACGTGCACATGCTTGGAAAAATAGTAGCTATCCTCATTTCGATTCCTACCAAACTGAAAATTATCTCCACTAATCATTCCTACTCGAAGATCATGCTTATAACGATCAAGCATTTCTTGGCAAAACCTAAAGAATGTTAGATCTGGCAAGCAATCATCTTCAAGAATAATCGCCTCTTCCACCTGCTCAAATACCCAATCAATGCCACTAGAAACCCTTACTTTGCAGCCTAGATTTACCTCAGAAAAGTTCGTGAGAACTTCGCAATCCCAATCTACACGATTAATAATGGCACGTGTGGTGGCTATTTTTTCAGCCTCTCCTATTTTATTGGCTCTTGCGCCATCGGCTACAACCAGCAATTTTGGTGGCCTGGCTTTAGCAATCTCAGCGAAAACGCGCTCTGTCGTGTCTGGGCGATTAAAAATTATGAAAGCAACTGGTGTTGTTAATTTAAAATCAGGCATTCAGTAACTTTCTAAAGTAGTTAATAGTTTCCTTAAGACCATCTTCTAAATTCACTTTCGGTTGCCAACACAAGTTGTCTTTAGCCAAAGTAATGTCAGGCTGTCTTTGTTTAGGATCATCAATTGGCAGTGGCATAAAAACAAGTTTAGATTTACTTCCTGTTAATTGAATGATTTTTTCTGCTAATTCAAGCATGCTAAATTCACCGGGGTTGCCTAAGTTAATTGGCCCCGTTACGCCCTTTTCTGTAGCCATCATGAGCACAAATCCTTCTATCAAGTCATCTACATAACAGAAACTACGCGTCTGGGCTCCATCACCATACATCGTAATATTTTCGCCTTTTAACGCTTGCACAATAAAGTTACTGACCACTCGCCCATCATTTGGGTGCATTCGCGGACCGTAGGTGTTGAAAATTCGCACCACTTTAATATCCAAATCATACTGACGGTGATAATCAAAAAACAAGGTTTCTGCGCAGCGTTTGCCTTCGTCATAACAAGATCTTGGCCCTATCGGATTGACTCTCCCCCAATAGCTCTCTTGCTGAGGATGTTGCTCTGGATCTCCATATACTTCTGAGGTTGAGGCTTGAAATACCCTTGCTTTTAACCGCAAAGCAAGATCAAGCACATTTAGAGCTCCATGCACACTGGTCTTTGTTGTTTGCACGGGGTCTAATTGATAATGAATAGGTGAAGCGGGACACGCTAAGTTGTATATTTGATCCACTTCTACAGACAGCGGATAAGTCACATCATGGCGCATTAACTCAAAGTTTGGGTTACCAATGAGGTGTACGATGTTTTGTTTGCGGCCTGTAAAGAAGTTGTCCAGACATAAAACATCATGTCCATCTTTAATTAAACGGTCGCAGAGGTGGGAGCCTAGGAAACCAGCGCCACCAGTAATAAGAGTACGTTTCATAATTAACTAAAGGAATCCCTATAATCCAACCATTTGTTTTAGACGCTTTAATAGAGCGCCCCTCGTTGTAACAAAAACTCCAGAATTGTTACTTAGCATCAGCACATGAGCAATCAATGCAGCATCATCAATATCTTTAATCCCAATACTAAGTGACTTCGTTATTCCTACAACCTTTGAGGGTCTAAGAATTACCTTAAAGGCCCTGCGACATTTACTAAAAAAAGAAATATTATCGATTTTTAACAAAGGGGAATGATCTTCAATATCTACTGAGAAATTTGTAGCCATGATTGTAACTGCGGCCAAAACTTCAACTATAGTTTTTGGATTAACGTTTTTCAATGCTTGCTGAAGCATTGCTTTGTAGTCAATACGGTATGGGAGGCAACGATCGGGGAATGCTTTGGCAAGTTGAGAGAAAGTTTCAACGCAAATAATTTCAAAACTTGGACAATTGACAAATCTCTCACTAAACTCAATATCATTTTCGGAATAAAATTTGTTAGCTTCTTTATCATCGCCACTTGAATGCAATGCTGATGCTCCGTTGCTTTTCGCTGATGCTCCCGCAATCGAGAATGGCTTAAAAGAAAAGGCATATCTATCAACAAAAATGGCTGTCGCAAATGCCGAATAAGCATCTGGCGTAATAGACCTAAAATAACGTCCATTTTTATATGCCTGATCAATAATTCGCTTATGCACAAAGCCGCAATAAAGATTTGGTAAATTGAAACAATACATACTTGGGGAGGATAAAGTTTTTTGTATCCATTCATGAGATGAGCGAATCTCAACGTCTCTACCTAAATCACCAAATACTAGACGTTCTGCAATTTCTTGATCAATAAAATTAGGCCATACATAAGTTGCTTGTCGACATGAAACAGCATCGACCTTATACTTCTGTACAATTGAATCAACATAATTAATTGCATCGGGCATGATTCCGTCATCAGAACCAATAAACATGACAAAGCCTTCAGAAACATAGCCTAAAGCAAATTCAAAGTTTCCAGACATGCTTAACCGCTTACCTGGATTGATATATTTGATTCGGGAATCTTTAAATTGGAATACGACTTCTTTCGTATTGTCTTCGCTAAGATTATCACTTACGATAATTTCAAAGTTTTCGTAAGTTTGTCGCAAGCAAGTACGAATCGTAGCGTCTAATGTTTCCGCGCGATCTCTCGTTGGAATAATTACAGTATATTTTTCCATTGCCTCATTTTTTCCAGACTAACTAATTGTGAGCTCCATAACCCCGCCAACATTCCAGCTGCAAGAGTTATGGGTAATAGGACAATCATCGCATGACTGCCTAGAAGAAATGTCCAAATCATTTTAACCAGAACCATTACACCCCCTGCATACGCCATTGGCTTTAAGGCTGACTTTAAGTACCAGTCTCGCAATCCTGGTAGTTGCAAGTAGCGATGCATCAATGGCAAGCCCAAGATAAAATAACCGGCATTTACCATTAACCAAGGTAATGCAGTGGCTGTTAGTCCGTAATGAGTCGCAAAATACCAAGTCAGGGGTGTCAGCAATATCACGGCAATAATATTTTGTACTAAGGCTAAACGCGTAAAACTATGAGCTAATTGAATTGCATAAGGAATGTGCATAAACGCATTAAACAATGTACCCAATGCCAAAATTGAGAGGGCACCTGACGCTTCATTTGACAGTTCTGCATTGTACGTCCATAACTCGAGAATTGGATGACTGAATAACGCCAACCATAAAGAGATAGGCACCACAGCTACTGCCATTACGCTAGATCCTTGAATGTAAACCTCCATCATAGTACGATGTTTTTTTTGTTCTAATAATTGAGTGATTCTAGGATAATATGAATTGAAAACTGGCCCTGTTAGACGATAAATCAAAGTGCCTAGCATCCATGCGATGGAATAATAGCCAAAGGCTTTGAGCGACAACACACTAGACAAAATAATCTTGTCTAACTGAGTGAGCAATAACGCTAGAATGTTAATTAAACCCATTCCCACTAAGAATCTTTTGACGCGCCTAAGTGAGTTCAAGGAAAAACTCACTCCCCTACCAATGCCTTCAAACTGACTCACATACAAAATTCGCTGCACGAGCAATATGGCGAATGAACCAATTGCCTGCCAAGCAAAAAATGCTTGCATCGAAGGTGAAATTAGCCATAAGACCAAAACAGCGCCGATACTACGAACGGTTGCCCCAATAACATTGATAGTATTGAGTTCAACCTGTCGCTGAAAGCCGGTTAAACAGCCGCTATAAAACGAAATGAAAAATTGCAGCGCAATGGATATGCCCATCCAAACAATTGCCCAAGTTGAATCAGCAATCAAGTGTGCGGGCACATTTAACCAATATTTAACGATCCATGGAGCCAATAAAGCAACAACAGTTCCTGCCAAAGCTGCTATTACGAAGAATACAATCTCAATGCTACGTAGTAACTCCAATACTTCTTGACGGCGTTGCGCATCACCCCCAATAAAGCCAGCAGCTTCACGAATTGCAACAGACGCCAAACCAGCATCAAGGATCGATAAAGTTGCCGAGAGCATGGTAAAAAATCCTACCAGCCCATAGCCCTCTGCACCCATAAAATGCAAATACAACGGGACAAAGGCAATGCTCATCAAGGAAGTCCAAGCTACCCCTAGATAATTTGCTACAAGATTCTTTTTTATTGACATATCAAGCGTTCGGAATCAGCTTAGATTAGAGACAGCTTGTCGATCAAAGTAACGATCTGCAAAATACTCATCAATCTCTTTAAATACTGGTCGTCCATTTTCACCCGTAAAAACATAACAGTTACCTGGCGTATCCTGATTAACAAGCTGTACGCCTGGAGCTAGTACAGTATTCTCGCGCACATGGCAACGCCCAATAACCGATGAATTTGGATATAGAATTACCCCTTCTTCAAGGGTGGGCCGATCTTGACCATTACGACCGACTGTACAACCTTGATGAAACACACCAAATTTTCCATACGATGCTTGACCAAATACAAGCCCAAGTGTGTGGCTCAGAAAAAAGTATTTTGGCATTTCAATCTGATAAAACAACTCTACTGAATTAACTGCCTTATTAACTAAAAAAATTCTAGTTGCATAATCAACATTTCCTTCTTCAATAAATATCTGCCGACTTAAATAATACAAATATGTTGCATACTGCCATGAAACTAAGCAGTCAAAACCATTTTGGTTCCATTGCTTGAGACTTTGAATGCAGGTAACCGTATTCTCAAAAGCCAAATCTGCAGCTTTCGTCGAAATAAAATTTTCATTTTCAACAGGGAAAAAGTTTTTTACTTGATGTTCAATCAATTCTTTTGTTGACTGACTTGTAGTTGGTTTAGTCATAAATATAACGTACCCGTATCGTATTTAATCATTTCTGCAACCCCAAAATGCCATAGGCTCATAATCTGGGTAAGGGTAAAAACCAAAATCAAAATCAATATTCCAATGATTTTCTTTCTTCCATTGCTCAACCAACCGACGCACAGAAATAGGATTTCCAGAACAAACATTGGTGGTCCCAATATCTCGCTGAGTAATCGCTAACTGAACAAGTTGTTGCGCAACTTGACTAACAGACATATAGTCACGCAATTGCTCACCGCCTGACATTTTGAAAACTGCATCTCCACGTATAACAGCTTCCTGTAGCATAGGAAACAGTGAAGTGCTTGACTGCCCCTCTCCATACATATAAAAGAGCCGTCCCCAAGTTAACATAACTTCATGTTTAGCTTTTAAATATTTCAATTGCCTGTGAAGCGCATCTTTTGCATAGCCATACGGATTATTAGGCTTGGTTTCTAAGTCAGCAGCAAGCGCACCTGATTGCATCCCGTATTCAAAACAAGTGCCAGTTACAAGTAAAGATTTAAGACCAGCTTCAATCATTCCCTTTAGAAATTGGTATTGCCTTGGCAATTCCGTTTCATAATGGTGCAACGATTTATAATTTGGCAAACCATCCCAAGCAAGATGAATCAAAACATCTGGTCTACCAAGCCTCTCAAAACAATCAGAGTTAGGCTGACCAATATCTATTTCCACTATGCTTATAGGGTATTGCAAATCACTCAAACGTGATGCATTTCTGGTCACTGCAACAATTGTACTGTTGTGCTTACTTAATTCCGCCAGCACGTGTCGCCCGATAAATCCACTAGCACCGGTAACAGCAATTTTCATATGATTAAACAACCTTAAGCGAAGGCACCGCCGTTACAAATTGTCCGCCCCATTCGCGAATGTATGGCAATTGATCAAACACTTCATCACGCAAATTCCAAGGCAATATAACCACATAATCAGGCTTGAATTGTTTAAGTCTCGCTTCTGACACAATGGGAATACGGCATCCAGGTAAAAACTTATCTTGTTTTGCGGGATTTAGATCCACCACATAAGGCAATAAGTCTGGGCGAACCCCTGCGTAGTTCAACAGGGTATTGCCTTTTGCAGCCGCACCATAGGCTGCAACGGTTTTGTTGCTCCGCTTAGCCTCCAACAGAAAAGTGAGTAGCTCATTTTTCACCTTATCAGCCTTGGCTTGGAAGTTTGCATAGAAGGCTTGAGTGGTAATGCCAGCTAAAGTTTCCCGAGCCAACAATTCAGCCACACTTACATTCACCTCTCGCATACCTAAATCGCTACGCTGTGCGTAAACGCGCAAACTTCCGCCGTGTGTTGAAAGCTCTTCAACATCAAACACAACCAACCCGTTCGTAGCAAAGATTGTTTTGACGGTAGTAAGCGAAAGATAGGAGTAGTGTTCGTGATAGATGGTGTCAAATTGGTTTTGCTCAATCAAATTTAGTAAATGCGGGAATTCGAAAGTTGCAACACCGGTTGGTTTTAGTAATATCGCAAAACCACCCACGAAATCATTGATATCAGGGACATGAGCCAACACGTTATTAGCTACTGAGAGGTCGGCTTGCTTGCCTTGCTCAGCGAGCTGTCTCGCCAACTTGACTCCGAAAAACTCTTCAATAATCCCGATGCCTTTGGCACGCGCGGCTTTGGCCGTGCTAGTGGTTGGCTCGATTCCTAGACATGGAATGCCGCGTGCCTTAGCATATTGTAAAAGGTAGCCGTCATTAGCGGCTACTTCGACGATATGAGATTGCGCATTCAGCCCAAAACGCTGCGCCATATCTGCTACATATTGTTCTGCATGATTTAGCCACGTCGTTGAGAACGAGCTAAAATAGGCATAATCAGCGGAGAACAGCTCATTTGCTCCCGCGTAGTCTTCGGTTTGCACTAGCCAGCATTCAGTACACACTAGCACCCGCAAAGGGAAATACTTTTCTGGGGCATGCAATGTCTGCTTGGTGAGGTATGCATTGGATGGGGGAGCTGATCCCAGATCCACAAGCGGCAACGTTAATTCGGTCTGGCAATGGCGGCACTTCATAAGTTAATTCCCTGAAAATCCTGTTCAATCAATTTGTGGTTACGATCTCTTTCCGAAAGATCTGCCATTGTGAGTGGCCAAGTTATACCGATCTTAGGATCTGTAACGTTCAACGCACCCTCTGCTTCTGGCTGATAAGTAGCCGTGTGAAGATAAATCAATTCGCAATCTTCGGTTAATGTCTGAAAACCGTGTGCAAAGCCTTCTGGTATCAACAAGCTCTGGCGGTTGAGCGCAGAGAGTTTTACACCATACCACTGCAGAAAGGTGGGAGAACCGCATCGCAGGTCAACGGCCACATCAAAGACTTCGCCTTGCAAACAACTCACCAGTTTGGCCTCCGCATGTGGCGGATTTTGGAAATGTAACCCACGCACAGCACCTTTGCTTCTGGTCAGGGTATGATTAATCTGGGCAATAGGCTTGTGGAGACCCGCCTCACGGAATTCGTCAGCACAATAGAGTCGCGAAAGGAAGCCGCGTTGATCTTCTATTGCCTTTCGCTGCACCAGAGTTAGACCAGTCAGCGGGGTTGAGATGAAATCAAATCGAGCCATGTTTAATCGATCTCTTCCACAGCCTGATATTGGATTATTTGCTTCAAAGTGACAGCTCGCATATCACTTCCATTGTGCCATGCCTGATGCCATTCCATTGTTTTTTGAAGCGCAGCTTGCAAACGCCAACGCACTTTCCAGCCTAGTTGACTTTTCGCTTTGCTACTATCAAGCTTGAGGTAATGTGCCTCATGTGGTTGCTGCGTTTCATCGCATTGCCACTTTATGTCCTGACGCATTTCTGACAGTCGTTCGACGATCCAGCTTACCGGTCGGGCATCTTCGTCATTTGGTCCGAAATTCCACCCTTCGGCGATGGGTACACCTTGGGTGAATAAAAATTCGGCGAGCTGCAGGTAGCCAGATAGAGGCTCAAGAACATGCTGCCAAGGGCGTATGGACTCTGGAGAGCGAATTCTCAACGTAGCGCCTAGGTCCATTGCGCGCAGAAAATCAGGTATTAATCGGTCTTCTGCCCAATCTCCTCCGCCTATAACATTACCTGCTCTCGCAGTAGCGACAGCAACACCTGCATCGGCTAAAAATGAGCGTCGATAGGCTGCCGTTATAAGCTCAGAGCAACCTTTGCTACTTGAATATGGATCATAGCCCCCCATTGCTTCATCTTCACGGTATGGCCATATCCATTCTCGATTTTCATAACATTTGTCTGTAGTGACATTTACCACAGCTTTTACACCAGGCGTGGAGCGCACTGCCTCGAGTAGGTGCACTGTTCCCATGACGTTCACGGCATAGGTTTCCACAGGCTGAGTGTAGGAATAACGCACTAAAGGCTGAGCTGCCAGATGCAACACAATTTCTGGTTGAGCGGCTTGCATAGCTTGACGCAGTTGATCTGCGTCGCGGATGTCAGCAATTTTACTGCTTGCCATACCTTTGCCTACGTCGGCAACGGTGTATAAATTGGGTGCTGTTGGCGGAGCCAGCGCATAGCCATGAACTTCGGCTCCCATGGATTGTAGCCACAAAGATAACCAACCACCCTTAAAACCGGTGTGTCCCGTTAGAAAAACACGCTTGCCATGCCAGAAAGCAGCGTTCACTTCCATACCTTCCATGGCGCCTGCCCCGATTGCCATAAATCTTCAAGGTACACCTTGTCACGCAAAGTATCCATTGGTTGCCAGAAATCACTATGTTCAAAGGCCATTAACTCACCTTTAGCAGCAAGTGTTTTGAGCGGTTCTGCCTCCCAGATACAAGTATCATCCGTCAACAGATCAAGACAATTAGAAGATAAAACGAAAAAACCACCATTAATCCAGCCACCGTCACCTTGAGGTTTCTCAACAAAACCGCGCACCTCATTTCCTTTCATATTCAACGCCCCATAACGGCCAGCAGGCTGAACCGCTGTTACTGTTGCGTGTTTTCCATGCAACTTATGAAAACTGACTAATGCACTAATATCGACATTCGAAACTCCATCTCCGTAAGTAAAGCAAAATGCATCTTCATCTTTGACATGCTCCGCAACACGCTTCAATCGTCCGCCTGTCATTGTCTGTTCCCCCGTGTCAACTAATGTAACCCGCCACGGCTCAGCATTACGTTGGTGCACTTCCATTTGATTGTTCTGCATATCAAAAGTGACATCCGACATGTGTAAGAAATAGTTAGCAAAATACTCCTTAATGACGTATCCCTTATAACCACAACAAACAACAAAATCATTAATGCCATATGCAGAATACATTTTCATAATATGCCACAGAATCGGTTTTCCACCGATCTCAATCATTGGCTTTGGTCGCGTAGAGGTTTCTTCGCTTATTCGTGTGCCGAGTCCACCTGCAAGAATAACTGCTTTCATAAACATTTACCCATAGCTATTGATAAACAAACATAATTATTAGTAATCATGCTAAATTTAAATCTTTTATAATTCATGCGCACACCAGCTTAATCCTTGCCAAACAAATCGCGAGTATAAACTTTATCATTCACGTCACGAATATCATCTGTGATACGGTTAGCCAAAATCACATCTGCTTCTTGCTTAAATTGCGATAAATTATTTACTACTCTTGAGCTGAAAAACTCGGCCTCTTTAAGAGCTGGTTCATACACAATAACCTCTATTCCTTTGGCTTTAATTCGCTTCATGACGCCTTGAATGCTAGAGGCACGGAAATTATCTGATCCAGCCTTCATAATTAGCCGGTATATACCAACCACTTTTGGCTTGCGCTTTACTATGCTGGCGGCAATAAAGTCCTTACGCGTTGAATTGGCATCCACAATGGCACCTATTAGCGTTTGCGGAACATCGTTATAGTTGGCGAGTAATTGTTTGGTATCTTTAGGTAGGCAGTAACCTCCGTAGCCAAACGAAGGGTTGTTGTAGTGATCCCCGATGCGCGGGTCCAAACTAACGCCCTGAATAATCTGTTTTGTATCTAGATCATGAGTGGCGGCATAGGTATCAAGCTCATTGAAAAAGGCCACGCGCATAGCTAGGTAAGTGTTAGCAAATAACTTCACCGCTTCAGCCTCCGTGCTGTCGGTATACAGCACTTCTATGCTTTGCTTAACTGCACCTTGCTGTAGCAAATTTGCAAAGCGCTCAGCACGCTGCGAACGCTCCCCAATAACAATGCGGGATGGGTACAGGTTGTCGTGTAGCGCCTTACCTTCACGTAAAAATTCAGGTGAAAAAATAATATTTTCGCAGTTAAATTGTGCACGCACTTTAGTGGTGTAGCCCACGGGCACGGTCGATTTAATGATCATCACCGCTTGCGGATTAATGTGCATTACATCCTGAATAACCGACTCAATGGACTTGGTATTGAAATAATTAGTTTCAGTATCGTAATCCGTGGGCGTTGCGATAACGACGTAGTCCGCACCAGTGTAAGCATCAACTTTATCTAACGTTGCTCGTAAGTTCAGCGCCCTATTCGCAAAGTAATCTTCAATCTCTACATCTTCAATCGGAGATTGCTTGCGATTCAACATCGCGACCTTTTCTGGCACGATATCAAGCGCAACTACTTCATTATGTTGCGCCAAAAGAATGGCATTTGAGAGGCCTACGTAGCCAGTACCGGCAATCGCTATTTTCAAAACCTAAGACTCCAAACTAACATTAATATCAAAGCCGTGGCTTTTAAGTAAAGCATGCTGCTTAGCTTGCGCTAAATCACTAACGACCATCTCTGCACACATTTCTTGCACGGTAATTTCTGGCACCCAGCCTAACTTTTCTTTAGCTTTAGTTGGGTCGCCCAACAAGGTCTCTACTTCAGTAGGGCGGAAGTAACGCGGGTCAATCCGCACCATCACATCCCCTATCTTTAATGCGGGGGCATTATCCCCAACAATAGAGACTACCGTTGCGGTCTCATCTACACCACTCCCCTCAAATTTCAATGTAATCCCAAGCTCATTTGCTGACCACGCAATGAACTGCCGGACGCTATATTGCACCCCTGTCGAAATCACAAAATCATCTGGGGCGTCTTGTTGCAGCATCATCCACTGCATACGCACGTAATCCTTGGCATGGCCCCAATCCCTCAATGCGTCAATATTGCCCATATAGATACAGGATTCTAAGCCTTGGGCAATATTGGCTAAACCGCGTGTAATCTTACGGGTCACAAAGGTTTCACCGCGACGCGGGCTTTCGTGGTTGAACAAGATGCCATTGCAAGCGTACATGCCATAAGCCTCGCGATAGTTGACCGTAATCCAGTAGGCATACATTTTTGCAGCCGCATAAGGACTCCGCGGATAAAAAGGCGTCGTTTCTTTTTGCGGCGTCTCTTGTACTAAACCATAGAGCTCAGAAGTCGAAGCCTGGTAAAAGCGCGTTTTTTTCTCAAGGCCAAGGATACGGATGGCCTCTAACAATCTTAAGGTCCCAATCGCATCCACATCCGCCGTGTATTCAGGGCTCTCGAAACTGACGGCCACATGACTCTGTGCGCCTAGGTTGTAGATCTCGTCGGGCTGTGTTTCTTGCACGATCCGAATCAAGTTACTGGTATCGCTTAAATCGCCGTAATGCAGCTTAAAGTGTGCATTCTCAATATGGGGGTCTTGGTAGATGTGATCGACGCGCTGCGTATTGAGCGAACTGGCACGGCGCTTAATGCCATGCACCATGTACCCCTTCTCTAGCAGGAATTCTGCTAAATAAGAACCATCTTGACCTGTAATGCCGGTGATTAACGCTACCTTTTGTTTGATCATTGCACTATTTCCTTAACGCTTCACTATTAGCTAAATAATCTTGATAGGCTTGGGTCAACCCATCCTTTAAATTGACCTGCGCATGCCAGCCCAAACCGTTTAAGCGGCTGCTATCCATGAGTTTTCTGGGAGTACCATCGGGTTTGGTTCGATCAAACCCAATATGCCCTGCGTAACCCACCACCTCCGCAATCGTCTCTGCCACTTGCTTAATCGTGACGTCAGACCCAAAGCCCACATTAATGTGACTTAACATCGGCTCCGTATGTTGGTCATACAAAGACTTCTCCAAATCCATTACATACACGCTCGCCGCCGCCATATCATCGACATATAAAAATTCACGCATGGGCGTCCCAGACCCCCAAATCATGACCTCTGGCGCATGGCTCACCTTAGCTTCGTGGAAACGGCGAATCAAGGCCGGAATCACGTGACTATTTTCTGAGTGATAGTTATCGCCTACGCCGTATAAATTGGTCGGCATGACGCTACGATAATCGACCCCGTATTGGCGATTGTAGCTCTCGCAAAGTTTAATGCCGGCAATTTTTGCCACGGCATAGGGCTCATTAGTGGACTCTAAAATTCCAGAAAGAAGCGCATCTTCACGCATAGGCTGCCTAACCGCTTTAGGGTAAATACAACTTGAACCAAGAAATAATATTTTCCGAACACCAACTTTGAAGGCCTCATGGATAACGTTAGTCTGCACCATTAAGTTATCGTAGATGAAATCAGCCGGATAAGTATTGTTCGCATGTATGCCACCAACCTTGGCAGCAGCCAAGTAAACTTGTTCTGGCTTTTCAGCTTCAAAGAAATCTCTCACTGCTTGCTGGTTGGTTAGTTCAAGCTGAGCATGCGAGCGAACCACAATATTTGTATGACCCTGCTTTTCGAGTTCGCGCACAATGGCCGACCCCACCATCCCGCGGTGCCCGGCCACATAGATCTTTGGCTGATTAGTGACTGTCATTATTGTCGTCCATAGGTATCATCAAACCGCACAATATCATCTTCCCCAACATAATCACCACATTGCACTTCAATGATACTCAGCGGCGCTGTGCCATTATTCGCCAAACGATGGCGGTGGGTCTGCGGGATATAGGTCGATTCGTTCTCTTGTAAAATAAATTCAATTCCATTGTTACTAATCGTCGCCATCCCCGATACCACGACCCAGTGCTCCGAGCGGTGATGGTGCATCTGCAGCGAGAGCTTAGCCCCCGGGTTGACCACAATGCGTTTAATCTTAAAGTTGGCGCGCTCTTCTAAGACCGTGTAACTGCCCCAAGGACGAAATACGGTCTGGTGAATCTCCGTTAGGGCGGGTTGGCGGGCCTTGACCTCGGCCACCAAGGCCTTGATATCCTCGGCACGGCTTCGATCACAGACCAAGGTCGCATCCGCCGTTTGAATCACCACCACATTATCCAACCCTAAAGTGGCAACCAAGCCAGTTTCCGTCCAGATGAGGCTGTTTTTAGTGTCTAGATTCACGACGGCGCCATGGGTCACATTATGATCGGCATCTTTAGTATGACGTGCGTAGATTGAATCCCAGCTCCCCAAGTCACTCCACGCCATGTCCACCGGCACCACTGCAATCTTGGCGGCGGCTTGGGCGAGCGGTTCGGCTAGGCCATAGTCCATCGAGAGCGAAGGCAGTTGGCTATAGGCCTCACTCAAGTTGTCTGGTGCAAGGGTGAGGATTTGTTGGTGGATGGCGGGCTGGTATTGCTTAAGCAACGCCATGAACACGCGCGCCTTAAACACGAACATGCCACTATTCCAAAGGTACCCCTCGTTGACAAACTGCTCGGCATGGGCTAAATCCGGTTTTTCTACAAACTGCGCGACCTGGTGAATGGGCATGGCGGCGTTAAAGGCTAGGTCTTGGCTAGGTTTAATATAACCATAACCGGTCGCAGGCTCATGCGGCTTGATCCCCAAGAGTACCAAGTAATCCTCCGCTGCGGCCTGCTCTGCCGTCTCCCACGCAGTTAAAAACGCGGCTTCATGATCAATGGCATGATCCGAGGCAAACACGCCAATCAAGGCCTCTGGGTCCTGCTGATAAATTTGATAGGTGGCCCAAGCAATCGCTGGCAAGGTATTCCGAGCGCAGGGCTCTGCCAAGACATGTTCAATTGCCTGCGGAAACAATTCTGCCAATTGCCCTTTCACTTCAAACTTATGGTCCTCATGGGTGACGGTATAAAGATGGGATGGGTCGATGTGATGGCTTAGCCGCAACGCCGTTTGTTGTAATAGGGTCTGCTCGCCATTCAACGCTAAAAGCTGTTTAGGTCTAAGGGTACGCGACAAGGGCCACAGACGGGTACCAGAACCCCCACAAAGAATCACCGCATAACGATTGTTAGTTTGCATCGGTACAGCCCTCTTCCCATCGCCATGCGCTGACACACATCTCTTCAACACTCCGCTTGGCACACCACCCCAGTAGTGTCTGCGCTTTAGCAGGGTTGGCGTAGTAAGCCGGCAAATCGCCGGCACGTCGACCGACCATGTTGACGGGGATGGTCTTACCCGTGACAGACTCGAAAGTATGCACCAACGCGAGCACGGACGTAGCACTCCCCGTCCCAAGATTCACCGCATGCCAACCCGTATTGTCGGCTAAGAAATTAAGCGCGGCCATGTGCCCCTCTACTAAATCTATCACGTGAATGTAATCACGCTCGCCTGTGCCATCGCAAGTATCGTAGTCGCTACCGAAGACACGCAACACGTCCTGGCGGCCTGAGGCGACCTGCACGAGATACGGCATCAAGTTGTTGGGCACGCCAGTCGGTAGTTCCCCTATCAGGGCGGAGTCATGCGCCCCCACTGGGTTAAAGTAGCGCAGCACCGCAATCGACCAGGTTGGATCTGATGCCGCGAGGTCGCTGAGCATTTCCTCGACGTGCAACTTAGTCCTACCGTAGGGATTAATGGCATTGGTTGGATGCGCTTCATCATAAGGCAAATACTGCGGCTCCCCGTACACGGTAGCACTAGAACTAAAGACCAAAGTCTTAATCTCGTTAGCCTGCATGGCCTGCAACAAACTGATACTCCCCTGTACATTCGTCGCAAAGTAATCCAGCGGGTGAGCAACCGAATCACCCACGGCCTTCAAGCCAGCAAAGTGAATCACCGCGTCAATGTTGTATTGCTTGAATGTGCTGGAGAGGAGCGCCGTATCGCGGATGTCCCCTTCGACGAAGTCCATGGCTTGGCCAGTAATCTCCTCTAAACGAGAGACGACGTCGCGCTGACTATTGCAGAGGTTATCAAAGAGCGTCACCCGATGACCCGCAGCAGCCAACACCACAGCCGTGTGGCTGCCGATGTAGCCTGTCCCACCGGTTAAGAGGATATTCAAAGCGTAAAGCTCATGGTCAGTATGAAGAAGATAGGCACGCTAATGCCCGTTCCCACACATCACGCCGCCGCCCGCTGAAACACACGCATCCGCGGTGCAATCGTAGCTGCTAGGTTGCGCTGTATCCTCCGCAAATCAAACGCTGCCTGCAAGATCTCGC
>Ga0316220_1000748_pt1 | contig 43206 bp, 44 predicted proteins | sample TBH18005metaG_FD_203632 | JGI IMG/M metagenome (GOLD analysis project Ga0316220, IMG submission 203632) | Freshwater microbial communities from Trout Bog Lake, Wisconsin, USA - TBH18005 | ecosystem: Environmental > Aquatic > Freshwater > Lake > Hypolimnion/Profundal zone | place: USA: Wisconsin... | reverse complement strand
TCGGTTGCATCAGGTGAGCTCGCAGGCGTCACCTTCAGTAGCTCAACAAGCCTGGCGACTTGCTCTGCATTCAAAGGCAAAGGCGGCAAGCCAACGCAAGCGCGCTCAGCAATGTGGGTGTGGTAGGCAGATAGCATAATTAAATTTCAAATAGATTTACAAATTCGTGTACTGGTGTTGTTTCCAATGTTTTTTGGTTTTCGCACACAGCCAAAATTGCCGCTTGTTGTTTCGCCGGGAAACGACGAGCTAAGTTGATTTTGAATTTTTTTACTAGCTCTGGGATGCCTTCACCGCGACGACGACGGTGACCGATTGGGTACTCTACTGCGACGTTGTCAGACTTAGAGCCATCTTTGAATAAGACTTGGATGGCATTCGCAATAGAACGTTTTTCTGGGTCTAGGTAGTCTTTGGTATATTCCGCTTTTTCAACACATTGCATTTTCGCGCGGAGTGCATCAATGCGCGGATCATTCGCGACATCGTCTTCGTAGTCAGCGGCGGTAAGGTTGCCTTTTAACAGACCAATCGCGCTCATGTATTGAATACAGTGGTCACGGTCAGCTGGATTCGCTAATGGACCGGTTTTGTCGATGATGCGGATTGCTGACTCATGCGTTGTAATGACAATTTTTTCGATTTGATCTATTTTTTCTAAGCTGTTAATGCGATCGCCAATTTGCGGATGAAGTTTCAATGCACATTCCACAGCAGTTTGTGCGTGGAACTCTGCAGGGAATGAAATTTTGAATAAGACTTGCTCCATCACATAGCTACCGTATGGACGTTGGAATTTGAAAGGCTGACCCTTAAACGACACGTCATAAAAGCCCCAAGTTTTCGCAGTTAGCGCTGATGGGTAGCCCATTTCGCCTTTCATCGCCATTAATGCTAAACGCACTGCGCGGCTTGTTGCATCGCCAGCAGCCCATGATTTACGTGAGCCAGTGTTTGGTGCATGACGATAGGTGCGTAATGCTTGACCATCAACCCATGCGTTAGAAACGGCGTTGATAATTTCATCTTTAGTGCCGCCAAGCAAACCTGTTACCACTGCAGTAGAAGCGACTTTAACCAAAATAACGTGATCTAAACCAACACGGTTGAAGCTATTCTCAAGGGCAAGTACACCTTGAATCTCATGCGCTTTAATCATTGCAGTGAGCACGTCTTTAACTGTTAAAGGTGCTTTTCCTTGCGCAACGCGAGTGCGCGAAATCCAATCTGAAGTGGCAAGAATGCCACCCAAGTTATCAGATGGATGACCCCACTCAGCAGCGAGCCAAGTATCGTTAAAGTCTAACCAACGAATCATGGCGCCAATATTAAATGCTGCTTGAATTGGATCAAGTTGAAACTGTGTGCCTGGTACTTTAGCGCCATTGGGTACTACTGTACCTGGGACAATAGGCCCCATTAATTTAGTACAAGCAGGGTATGACAGTGCTTCAAGTCCGCAACCTAAAGTATCCATCAAGCAGTTGCGCGCTGTGTCATAAGCTTCAGTGCTTTCGATTTTGTAGTTCAATACATAATCAGCAATATCGACTAAAACTTGGTCTGGTGCTGGGCGTACATTTGAAATATGAGATGACATTTTATTGCTTTCTTTTAGATAAATTAGCGTTTTTCGATAGGCAAGAATGGACGGTCTTCAGGGCCGTTATATTCTGCATTTGGTCGAATAATTTTGTTGTCTATGCGCTGCTCAATGACGTGTGCAGCCCAGCCAGTAGTGCGGGAAATCACAAAGATGGGGGTGAACATGGCAGTAGGAACCCCCATCATGTGATAACTCGACGCACTGTACCAGTCGAGGTTCGGAAACATTTTCTTTTCGCGCCACATGGTTTGTTCGATGCGATCAGAAATGTTAAATAAATTCATGTTGTTGCCAGCCTCACAAAGCTTGCGTGAAATTTCTTTAATCGCCACGTTGCGAGGGTCTGAAATGGTATAAACAGGGTGGCCAAAACCAATGATGATCTCTTTAGCGGCCATGCGACGCATGATATCCTCTTCAGCTTCTTCAGGCGTTTTGTAGCGAGCAATAATCTCCATCGCTACTTCGTTGGCGCCGCCGTGTTTAGGCCCGCTTAGCGCACCTATTGCGCCGCTGATGCTGGAGTAAATGTCAGCAAGCGTGCCTGAAATCACCCGTGCTGTGAAAGTCGAAGCATTAAATTCATGCTCTGCGTAAAGCACTAGAGAGGTATTCATGCAGGCTTCATGAAGGGCTGATGGTTTTTTTCCATGCAGTAAATGCAAGAAATGTGCAGCGATTGAGTCATCATCTGTCACGCAGTCGATGCGTTTGTTGTTATGACTAAAGTGATACCAATAAAGCAAAACAGAGCCGAAGCAAGCAATCAAACGATCTGCAATATCTTTTGCGCCATTGATGTTGTGGTCTTCAGCTTCTTGTTCAAGTGTGCCAAGCATGGAGCAAGCAGTACGCATGACGTCCATCGGGTGTGCATCAGCTGGGATTTGCTCTAAAACGGTTTTGAGAGCGACTGGTAAATCACGTAGTTTTTTGAGTTTTGCGTGATACGCAGTTAATTCAGCTTGTGTTGGTAGAGCGCCGTGAATTAATAAATACGCTACTTCTTCAAAGGTCGCGTGTTTAGCTAACTCTAAAATATCATAACCACGGTAATGCAAATCGTTGCCAGAGTGGCCGACAGTACAGATGGCTGAAATGCCTGCGACGACGCCAGAAAGGGCAACGCCTTTTTTGCGTTTTGGCTCAGCAGGCGCTGGATTTGCATTGTTTGTCATGACTGTTTCCTATCGTTATTTTTAATATAACTTTTGTTGAAATCACTAAAAGTGCGGTTAAGTTTTTTGTTTTAAGGGTTAGCTTTTGTAGAGCTCGTCAAGCTTCTGTTCGAAAGCGTGGTAGCCTAGATAGTCATAGAGCTCCATCCGGCTTTGCATCAGTGGTACAACGTTCTTTTGTGTACCTTCTTTGCGCACAGCTTCATAAACTTTAAGTGCCGCTTGGTTCATTGCGCGGAAGGCTGAAAGTGGATAAAGCACCATGCCTACATCAGCACTTGCAAGCTCTTCCACTGTGAATAATGGCGTTGAGCCAAATTCAGTAATATTGGCAAGCACAGGTACTTTGACTGCGTTAGCAAATTGTTTGTACATGCTAAGTTCTGTCATCGCTTCAGGGAAAATCATATCAGCACCAGCCTCAACACAAGCGCAGGCACGGTCAATTGCTGACTGCAAACCCTCAACGGCAAGTGCATCAGTACGTGCCATGATGACAAAATTTGGATCTGTTTTTGCGTCGACAGCCGCTTTAACGCGGTCCACCATTTCCTGTTGGCTTACCACAGCTTTATTAGGACGATGACCACAGCGTTTGGCTTGTACTTGATCTTCAATATGGACCGCTGCGGCGCCCATTTTGATCATTGACTTTACAGTGCGAGCGATATTGAATGCACCACCAAAACCGGTGTCAATATCCACTAATAAAGGCACATCGGTAGCATCAGTAATGCGACGTACGTCCGTCATTACATCATCCATGGTGGAAATGCCCAAGTCAGGTAAGCCAAGCGAGCCAGCAGCAACGCCGCCACCAGAAAGGTAGATCGCTTTATAGCCAACTTGCTCAGCAAGTTTTGCATGGTAAGCGTTGATCGCACCAATGATTTGCAGTGGTTTTTCTGTAGCAAGTGCCGCTCTAAATCTTGCGCCAGCTGATGTAAGGGTTGTCATGTTAATGTCCTAATTTTTAAGCGAAAAAAGCGTTTACAGCGTCGGCAGGAATGCTAATGCCACTAACTTTTGCTTTTTGTAATATTTCCCAGTAGTAGCGATAAGTTGCTCTGTCATGTAACTCGCCTGCATGTTGAATTGGACCCCATTCCGCTTTTTGTGCGGCAATTAAAATGTCAGCAGCGTCTTGAACTTCATCAAGATTAGGTTTCATTGCATCTACGATTGCTTGAATCTGAGTTGGATAAATACTCCACATTCTCAAGAAGCCAAACTCTTGGCGAGCGCGTGAGGCGTCACTGTTCGTGGCGACTGTATTTTTTAAGTCGAGTGATACGTTATGTGCTGGGACAATGCCGTGCATTAATGCGGCTGCAACGACTTCTGATTTTGCGCGTGCAAGCAAGCGGTGTTCGAACTGGCCTGGGCTACGCATTGCGGACGCTGGAATTGCACCATGGTGTCCGCTTACAAAGTCCATCAGGCCGAAGTCTAAAACTTGGATCCAAGGCAATGCAGCGATTTCAAACACTTCATGTAAGGCGCCATGGGTTTCAATCAAGATATGGATTGGAATCTCACGCTTGATGCCGTGTTCCTTACATTTGTTTTGAATGTAAGTAATCATCTCTTTTACTTGCGTTGCATTAGTCGATTTAGGAATCGTGATGTAAGCCACAATATTGCCAATGCCTTCCACAAAAATATCGACATCTTGACGCCATGCAGGGTGGGTGTAGTCATGAATACGCACCCCTGCCATTTTGTGTTTGTTTGCTTCGGATTGCTGAACGCGGACAATCATCTCAGCATGTTCGCGCTCTTGCCCTGCAGCAGCACCATCTTCGCAGTCGCAAGTAATATCAAAGATTGGACCAAGCTCATCTTGAATTTGTAATGCCTTTAAAATGAGCTTCTCGCTGCCCGCAAAATGCTCGCAACTAGGAATCACTGGAAAGGCCTTTTCGCCTTTAAACAATGCGTCGTTTGGGTGGACTAGAGTATTCAAGAGCTTTTCCTTTTCCAATAATTGCTTTTAAGATTTGCGCGGCATGAGGACGGTATAGTCCAAATCCAACACCACATTAGGGTTGTAGCTGCGTTTACCATCAACAGTGCTTGAAGCTTCGTTGATAGATTTTAATGGCGCACCTTTCACGCCAACCAGGCGCAAGCGAATTGCACCAACGTCTTTTCGGCCAGGGATTTCTAATCGATCTAACACTTCGCTGTGTGCGTAAATCGTGTCACCACCAAAGGTTGGGTTGCAGTGCGCGCCGCCATTAATCGCGGCGATACTGAGTGCGTTTTCCAATCCTTCATAACTCAACGCACGGCAAACGGACATCACATGACCGCCAAACACTAAGCGTTTGTTGTAAGTAGATTTTGATGCATCAAAATGAAGGCGCGCAGGATTTTGGTAAAGCTTGGTCGCTAAAGTGTGGTCGCTTTCATCTATCGTCATACCGGATGGGTGTGCAATTTCCTCGCCCACTTGGTAGTCTTCCCATAGGAATTGGCTGCCCGTCATCGTAGTGTCGAACCCGTTGTATTCAACGTCGTGTGGGATATCCAAATCTTTTGCTTGAACGACTGGCTCAAGTGTTGGCAATACTGTTTCAGGCGTTGGCGCATTGATATCACTTTTTCGAACCATTACCCAGCGTACCCATGAAATCACCACTTGGTGATCCTGGTTAAGCGCCTCGCATTGCACATAAACAATCCCGCTTTTGCCGTCAGAGTTTTGTTTGAGGCCAACCACGGTAGATTTTGAATTAATAGTGTCGCCAGCATAAATCGGTTTGACGAACTTCACTTGGGCATAGCCTAAGTTGGCAATTGCATTGATCGAGATATCGGGCACAGTTTTACCAAGCGCCATGTGAAAAGCGAGTAAGTCATCAATCGTACGGTTCTTGTATCCCATTGCGTGGGCCACCGGCTGTGCCGAATGAATGACTTGGCGTGCGCCAGTTAAGGCGATATAGAGTGCGCTATCACCCTCAGATACTGTGCGCGGGGTCGCATGATGAAACAACTGACCAATATGGAAGTCTTCAAAAAAATTGCCTCGTGGGCTTTTGTTTGTCGCGTTGCTGTTATGCACTTTCTGCCTCCAATTTTTGGATCATCTCGCTCAGTACTAGCAAGCGTTTAGCCGCCTCTACTTGGTGCTTTTCAATCAAGCGGCCTTCAACTACAACTGTGCCTCGACCTGCTGCATTTGCAGCGGCTAGTTCAGTAATGACCTCTTGCGCCAATTCAACTTCTGCGCGTTTTGGTGTGTAGGCGTCATTGCAATAATCGAGTTGCAATGGATGTACTAGCGTTTTTCCATCAAGCCCTAAGTCGCGGCCCATTCGGCATGCATATTCAAATGAATGCATATCTTTTAAGTTGGTATTGATGCCATCAACAATAGAGCGGCCATAAGCGCGCGCGGCTAATTGCACCATTGATAAACTGGTCAGAAGCGGAAGGCGTTCCAATGTAATACGGCCGCGCAAATGTGAAAGCAGGTCAGAAGTTGCCATGACCATACAGGCGATGCGGTCGGAAGCGCTGGCAATTTCTTCTGCGTGCAATACTGCAAGAGGGCTTTCTATCATGACCATAATAGGAATGGTCGTGTTGCCTGCGTCTTTTAAGATATCAAGGACGGTAAGCACATCTTCACGACTTTCGATATTGGGGAACAAAATCGCATCGGCACCAATATTGGCCACTGCATAAATATCATCTTTGCCCCAAGGTGAGTCGATGTCGTTGACGCGAACGACAACCTCACGAGAACCAAATCCACCTTCTTTTACTGCAGCAACAACATTCTTGCGTGCATCTTCTTTTGCTTCGATAAGAATGGGATTGCCTAGATCGAGAATGACAGAGTCAACGATGAGCGAACGCGCTTTATTAAGGTAGCGCGTGTTGCATCCTGGCACATAAAGCATGGATCTGCGTGGTCGAAACAAATCGTTCATACATTCTCGATTCAAAAGTTATCTATATAGGACTAGCGCTTTATTGCTTAAAAATGCAAAAAGACTCCTAGCTACGTGAAGCGATTCTAGCCATAGGAAAAACGAAAGTCAATAAAAATATATATATCTTATATAAGACATAAAACTATAGACTTTTAATATTTCCTTGAGTTAAACTTGCAACTATGGTTACTACAAATACATCGACAACTCTTTTATATCAGCCGCTCTACGAGCAAATTAAGCGCATGCTGACGCAAAGCTTAATTGATGGTGAGTGGAAAGCTGGAGAGATGATTCCCAGCGAAATGGAATTGGCTGCACGTTTTAAGGTTAGTCAAGGTACCGTTAGAAAAGCAATTGATGAGTTGGTATCAGAAAATATTTTGATGCGACGTCAAGGCAAGGGTACTTATGTAAACACCCATAATGAAAAAGGGATGCAATTACGCTTTCTTCGCTTGACGGATGAAACTGGAAAGAAAGCGTTCCCAAAGAATGAATTGCTATCTTGTACGCGTGGCAAAGCCAACGCCAAGATCGCTAAAGCTTTAAATATCAAGTCGGGTACTTCTATTATTGAAATTAAGCGTTTGCTTGGTTTTGAAGGTCGCCCTTTAATTCTTGACCATATTATAGTGCCGTCCGCTGAGTTCTCAGGTTTGGGGGCAAAGCAGATTGAGGAATATAAAGGCTCGCTCTACAGAATGTATGAGCAAGAGTATGACATCCGTATGGTGCGTGCTGTCGAAGATATTCGCGCTGTCGGTGCGGACGAAGAGGCAGCAGATGCATTGAATTTGGAAGAGGGTGCGCCTTTGTTAAGAATTGAGCGCATTGCTTTTACTTATGGCGATAGGCCTTTGGAGTGGCGCTTGGGTTTATGTTTAACCGATAACTTTCACTATCGAAACGAACTTGAGTAATTGAAAAGTTTTAATCACGAATTCATTTTTAAAAGAAGACATCATGAGCGACTTAAAAACCAGAGCATTGCACTATCACCAGTTTCCTAAGCCGGGCAAGCTCTCGGTTGAGTCTTCCAAGCCTTGCGCGACGCAAGCAGATTTGTCGTTGGCGTATACCCCTGGTGTTGCTGAGCCAGTGCGTGAAATTAATCGCGACCCTGAAAATGCCTATAAATACACCAACAAGGGTAATTTGGTAGCAGTAATTACTGACGGCACTGCGGTATTGGGCTTAGGCAATATGGGCGCGCTTGCTAGTAAGCCTGTCATGGAAGGTAAGGCGGTTTTGTTTAAGCGCTTTGCCGATATTGATGTGTTTGATATTGAGGTCACTGCACCTACTATTGAAGCTTTTATCGAAACCGTGGTGAATATCGCGCCAACTTTTGGCGGTATTAATTTAGAAGATATTGCTGCGCCACACTGTTTCAGAATCGAAAAGGAATTGCGTGAGCGCCTAGATATTCCAGTTTTTCATGATGATCAACACGGAACAGCGGTGATTGTTGGTGCGGCTTTGCTCAATGCATTAGCCCTTCAAGGTAAAAATCTTGCTGATGCAAAAATTGTGTTTTTAGGCGCTGGCGCAGCTGGCTGCGCGTGTGCACGATTGCTTAAAGTAATGGGTGCGAAGCATTTAGTTATGGTGGATAAATCAGGCGTGCTGAAAACAAGCCGCCCAGATTTGCATGATATGAACCGTGATTTGGCAACGAGTCGTGATGTGAGTTCATTGGCCGAAGCGATGGTGGATGCAGACGTATTTATTGGCGTTTCTGCAGCCAACGCTTTATCTCCAGATTTGTTAAAAGTGATGGCGGCTAAGCCTGTGGTGTTTGCTTTAGCTAATCCAGATCCAGAAATCTTACCTTCGTTAGCACATGCGGTCCGTGATGATATTTTGATGGCCACAGGCCGTTCTGATTTTCCAAATCAAGTAAACAACGCATTGTGTTTCCCTTATCTATTTCGTGGTGCCCTAGATGCGCGCGCTAAACAAATCAGCACGGCGATGCAAGTTGCAGCGGCTGAAGCTTTGGCTGAAATTGCGCGTGAGCCGGTACCACAAGAGGTACTCGATGCGTATCAATTAACTGAGCTGTCATTTGGTAAGGAATACATCATTCCTAAACCTTTTGATCCACGTTTAATGAAGCGTGTTTCTGGACGTGTGGCAGATGCTGCACGTGCTGAACAAGGAAAATAAAATGGCCTCTCCATATCCAAAAACGCCTAAAAGAAATCGTCCAAAAAATCTTAATCTGTTGACGATACGTCTGCCAATTCCTGCTTTGGTGTCGATTATGCATCGGGTTAGCGGCGCGTTTTTGTTTATGTTGTTACCTCTTTTGTTGTGGGTCCTGCATCAGAGCTTGGCGAATCCTAACGCGTATCAGTTAGCACAAGTATTTCTCCACCATCCACTCGCTAAGCTCATTTGCTTGGCGGTGACTTGGTCTTATTTACATCATGCTTGTGCGGGCATTCGCCATTTGGCTTTGGATGCGCATTATGGTTTGCGTCTTAACTATGCTCGCGCTACAAGCCGTGCAGTTTTAGTCATCAGTGGCTTGCTCACATTAAGAATGGGAATTTGGCTATGGTAGATCGTAAAAAACCTGCGCACGGCTTTAGTGATTGGGCTTGGCAGCGTGCCACAGCCATCACCATGGTGATTTACAGCTTATTGCTTGCCGTTCGTTTTGTAGTGGATGCTCCCAGTGCTGGTTTTGAAGGCTGGCATGCATGGTTTGCACCATTATCGTTTCGTGCGATGACATTGTTATTTTTATGGGCCTTGATTTATCACGCCTGGCTTGGCGTCAAAGAGATTTTAATGGACTACGTTCACAACATCGACATTCGCGCTAAGTTACAAAGTGTGTTTTGTTTAGTGTTAATTGGCGATGCAGTTTGGGCGGCTTATATACTTTGGAGTTTGGCATAATGGCCTCAGCAATCGAGATTAGAAAATATGACGCCATCGTGATTGGTGGCGGTGGCGCTGGTTTGCGCGCTGCTTTGCAACTGTCGGATAGTGGCTTGAGTGTTGCGGTACTCTCAAAAGTATTCCCAACCCGTTCGCATACTGTTGCTGCTCAAGGTGGTATTGCCGCGTCACTCGGTAACGTGGGTGAAGATAATTGGCATTGGCACATGTACGACACCATCAAAGGTTCAGACTATTTGGGCGACCAAGATGCGATTGAGTTTATGTGTAAAAACGCGGCTGAAGCGATTTATGAGCTTGAGCATTTTGGGATGCCATTTGACCGTTTAGAAAACGGCAAAATCTTCCAACGCCCATTCGGTGGTATGTCGAAGAAGTACGGCGCTGAATCTGTGGCACGTACTTGTGCTGTGGCTGATAGAACGGGTCATGCAATGTTGCACACCCTCTATCAACGTAATGTCTATGCTAAAACTGACTTTTTGATTGAATGGTTTGCGCTCGATTTAATTCGCGATGCAGATGGTGATGTGTTGGGTGTGACAGCGATGGAAATCGAAACAGGTCAGGTTTTTGCCTTACACGCTAAATCAACCCTCTTTGCTACGGGTGGCGCTGGCCGTATTTTCCAAGCAAGTACCAATGCCTTTATTAACACTGGTGATGGTTTGGGGATGGCAGCACGTGCTGGCGTACCTTTACAAGATATGGAGTTTTGGCAATTCCACCCAACCGGTGTTGCTGGCGCAGGTGTCTTAATTACTGAAGGTGCGCGTGGCGAGGGCGGTTACTTGGTGAACTCTCAAGGTGAGCGTTTCATGGAACGCTATGCACCGAATGCAAAAGACTTGGCAAGTCGCGATGTGGTCTCGCGCGCGATTGCGACAGAGATTAAAGCTGGTCGAGGCGTTGGTATTGATGGTCAAGCAGTGCTTCTCAAACTAGATCATTTGTCTGAAAAAGTGATTGATAGTCGCTTGCCTGGCATTCGTAATATCGCGATTAAGTTTGCGAATGTAGATCCAGTGACTTCGCCGATTCCAGTGGTGCCAACAGTGCACTACATGATGGGCGGTATCCCAACTAACTTAAACGGCCAAGTGATTGATGGCGATAAAGTAATCAATGGTCTTTATGCGATTGGCGAATGTGCTTGCGTATCAGTTCACGGGGCTAATCGTTTAGGTTCTAACTCATTGCTCGACTTGATGGTGTTTGGTCGCGCTGCAGGTAATCATACGGTGCAAACGCTTAAAGGCGTCAGCCACAAACCATTGCCAGCTGATTTTGCAGATCAAACATTAAGCCGTCTTGACCGTTTAGATAACCAAAAATCAGGCGAGGTTGTCGCGGAAGTTGGCGACGCGATGCGCAGAACGATGCAAGTTCATTGCGGCGTATTCCGCTTCCCTGACTTAATGGCAAAGGGTGTTCGAGAGATCATGCAAGTAGCAGAACGTGTAAAGACCTTAGAAATTAAAGATAAGAGCAAAGTGTTCAATACCGCACGTGTTGAAGCACTGGAGCTTGAGAACCTCATCGAAGTTGCTAAAGCGACCATGGTAGCGGCGGAAGCAAGACAAGAAAGTCGCGGCGCGCATTGCCGTGAAGACTTCGCTGCGCGTGATGATGAGAATTGGCTTAAACACTCACTGCATTATCGTGAAGGCAATCGCCTTGCTTATAAGCCTGTGCGCTTAAAACCGCTTACCGTTGATAGCTTCCCATTAATTGCTAGAATATATTAGCAGGGGGGAAAGGACAAAATGAAATTCTCTATTTATCGATTTAACCCTGATGTTGATAAAGATCCTTACATGCAGGATTACGACATTGAGCTTACGCCAGATACGCGTATGTTGCTTGATGCCTTAATTCAGATTAAAGCACTCGACGATACGTTAAGTATGCGCAAATCTTGCCGCGAAGGCGTTTGCGGATCAGATGCCATGAATATTAACGGTAAGAATGGCCTTGCTTGTATGACGCCATTAGAAGGCATTAAACAGCCTGTGGTGCTTCGTCCGCTTCCTGGATTGCCAGTAGTGCGTGACTTGGTTGTCGATATGGAGCAATTTTTTGCCCATTACAACTCTATCAAGCCTTACTTGATTAATAATGACCCACCGCCAGCCACAGAGCGTTTGCAATCGCCTGAAGATCGAGCGAAGTTGGATGGACTTTATGAGTGTATTTTGTGCGGGGCTTGCACGGCATCATGCCCTTCATTCTGGTGGAATCCTGATAAGTTTGTTGGCCCTGCCGGCTTGATGCAGGCCTATCGTTTTATTTCGGATAGCCGCGACCAAGCCCAAGAGGAGCGTTTGGAGAACCTTGAGGATCCATATCGTTTGTATCGTTGCCACAATATCATGAACTGCGTCGATGTTTGCCCGAAAGGTCTCAATCCATCGAAAGCAATTAATGAAATTAAAGCCTTAAAAGTGAAGCAAAAATTTTAATGATGACTGGCGCGGCATCAAAAGATACACATGATGCGGCTGTAAGGCGCATGGAATGGCGTTGTCGGAGAGGCATGTTGGAGATGGACTTGTTGTTTGTAGATTTTGTGAGTCGCCATCTACCAAGTTTGAGTGATGTGCAAATTGCCGCTTTGGATAACTTATTAGATTTGCCAGATAACGAGCTGTGGAACTTAGTTTCCGAAGGGCAAGAGGTCAACGATTTGGCCACTTCGCAAGTATTAACGATGTTACGTGGTAAGCAATAAAGTAAAAACGGATAGTTATTTTTTTGATCCCATTTAATAGGGAAAGTACGATGAGCCAAGACCATACATACAATTCAGACCCATACGCTAACGCGGATTATTGCCGTGTCGTGTCGCCGCATGTGTTGGGTGATTATTGGCCAGGTATTCAGCTTTACTACCCGCCAGTGAAATATTCGCCAGCGCAGGGTATTTATGAGGATCTAGAAGCCGCATCTAAGCGCATGAAAAAACATGCGCTTAATACCCATGCGCATACTTTAATTTTTGACTTGGAAGATGGCTGTCGTCAAAAAGAAATGAGTCGTGAGTTGCTGAGAAATGAACTCCCAGCGTTTATGACGAGTAATAAAAAAGTTTCGATTGCTGTTCGTATCAATCCATTTAGAACGGAAGAGTATGAGCGCGATATTGCATTTGTGCGGGACATGGCTGATGTGATTGATGTGGTCATGCTTGCTAAAGCAGGCGAAGCTTATGGCGCAGCTGAAGTACGTGACTTATCTAACCTATTAGCTGGTTGGAATGACAAGATTACCATCCAGCCAATTATTGAGCATCCTAAGTCACTTAAAATTGCCCATGAGTTGATGCAGTACTCAACTGTTAAGCACGTGGTGTTTGGTATCCATGACTTCTCAAAAGCGATGGGTATTCACATCACCCCAGAACACTGGACTGAGGAGTTGAAGTACTTCATGAATCAGCTCATGTTCGAAGCACGTATTGCAGGTAAGGGTGTGATCGGCGGCGTAGAAACCTTGATCGGCTCAAGCAGTATGCCTGAGAAATTTTTAGAGCCTCATGATGTGCGCCGTTGGCTAGATTTACATGGTGAGAATGAGTCTCGCATTGTTTACAAGCACGCCTGCCAAGAAGCGGCGATGGGCTTAACAGGTAAGCAAGTGATTCATCCAGCACATATTCATTTATGTAAAGTTGCTTATACGCCTTCACCTACTGAGATCTCGCAAAAAATCAAAATCCTAAAAGCGGCGATTGAGGCGGATGCTTTGCTTGGTGGTGCCATTAAGTTTGAAGGTGAGATGCTCGATCCACCAATGTTTGGTAAGGCCTTGCAAACATTGCTACGCGCCAATGCCTTGCGTGCATTGGGCCCAGAAGATACAAAATTTGCGCTGACTGTGATGCAGATGTTGCCAACACAAGTGATTAGTCAAAACTGGCCGTATGGCTTGATTTTGTAAGTGCATATTTAGACCAAATATTAAGAGGGAGTTACCAAATGTCAGCAACGACTACACAAGCGCTATTTGTACCGTTCGAAAAATGGGTGTGGCAAGTGCCATCACATTTCAATATTGGTGTGGCTTGTACGGATATTCACCTTGGCACCTCTGCTGAATCATCGATTGCGATGATTGTTGAAGATGACACGTTGGGTACTTCTGAAATCACCTTTGCTGGACTGTCTAAGCGCACTCACCAGTTTGCGCAGTTGCTCAGAAATATTGGTATTGCGGCGGGTGAGCGTGTGCTCATTCGTTTGCCAAATAGCTTGGATTACCCAACTGCATTTTTAGGTACGATGAAGCGCGGTGCGATTTCTGTTCCAACGTCTACTTTGCTTACCGCCGATGAAGTGGTTTATTTAGCAAAAGACTCTGGTGCACGCGTTCTCGTTACTGACAAAGCAGCCTGGAAAACCTTGCGAGAAGGCCTAAATGGCGTGGGTGGTTTAACCCATGTTTTGCTATCCGGTGAAGGAGAGTGTTTGCCTGCAGATGGCTTGGAAGTATTGGATTTGGCTTCAAGCTTAGCGGCGATTGCTACTTGGGATGCGCCACATAAGACCAAGTCGGACGATCCTGCTTATTTAGTCTATACCTCTGGTACGACAGGCTATCCAAAAGGCGTGTTGCATGCACACCGCTCAATGATCGGCCGTCAGCCAGCCTCTCAATACTGGTTTGATTTTAGTCCGAACGGCGACCGCATTATGCACTCAGGTAAGTTTAATTGGACTTACGTGCTCGGCACTGGTTTGATGGACCCGCTTTATCAAGGTAAGACGGTTATTGTCCATGAAGGTAAAAACGATGCGAATACTTGGCCACGTTTGATTCAAAAACATCAAGCCACCATCTTTATCGGGGTGCCAACAATTTACCGTCAGATTTTGCAAAAGACGGAATTTGTGCAAAAAGATTTACCTAGTTTGCGCTATTGCATGAGTGCCGGTGAACACTTGTCTGATGAAGTCTTAGCCCAGTGGCATGAGCGCTTTGGGATTGATATTTACGAAGCAGTGGGTATGTCGGAGTTTTCATATTATTTGTGTGAAACCAAGTCTCGTCCAATTCGTCCAGGTTCAGCAGGTTTTGCGCAACCAGGCCATGATATTGCTTTACTTGATCCTGAGACGTTGCAGCCTGTTCCGCTGGGTGAAGAGGGTGTAATCAGTGTTCCAGATACTGACCCTGGCCTATTTATAAACTATTGGAATCAGCCTGAAGAAACAGCTAAACATAAACATGATGGTTGGTTTATTACAGGCGACTTTGCGCGCATGGATACTGATGGCTATATTTGGTTCTTGGGCCGTAAAGACGACATCATTAAAAGTTTTGGTTTCCGTGTTTCACCTTATGAGGTGGAGCGTGTATTGAAATCGCATCCTGATGTTGCAGATTGTGCTTCGGTGGCAGAGACCATAGAAAAAGATAAAGTCTTGGTGGTGGCTTATATTATTCTGCAACCTGGAAGCACAGCGACAGCAGATGATTTATACGCCTTTGGTAAAAAACATTTGGCGGCATACAAAGCGCCTAAAGTGGTTTATATTACCGACCAATTTCCACGCACTAAAAACGGTAAAATCTTGCGCCGTGATGTGAACCCCACTATTGCATTAAGCAGATCGAATACATGAGCCTAAATAAGCCAATTATCACTAAAGTAGATTTTGTTGCGAGCGTTGCAGACGCCTTGCAATTTATGTCTTATTACCACCCTGTCGATTTTATTCAGGCATTGGGAGATGCTTATAAAATCGAAGAATCGCCAGCAGCAAAAGATGCGATTGCTCAAATTTTAACTAACTCTCGCATGTGTGCTGAGGGTAAGCGTCCTATCTGCCAGGATACGGGTATTGTGGTGGCGTTTGTGAATGTTGGCACGGATGTTCAATGGGAACAGGGTGCCGATGTTGAGGCTTGGGTGAATGAAGGTGTACGTCAGGCATATATGTTGCCTGAAAATCCCCTTAGAGCATCGATTGTGGCTGACCCTGCAGGTAAGCGTGCGAATACAAAAGATAATACGCCTGCGGTTGTGCATGTGCGTTTGGTGCCAGGCAATACGGTAGAAGTTAATATTGCTGCCAAGGGCGGCGGGTCAGAGAATAAAGCGAAGTTAGCCATGCTGAATCCTTCAGACAGTATTGTCGATTGGATTTTGAGTGTGGTACAAGACATGGGTGCTGGCTGGTGTCCACCTGGGGTGCTTGGAGTTGGGATAGGCGGAACTGCCGAAAAAGCGGTGCTGCTCGCGAAAGAGTCTTTGATGCAGCCGCTCGATTTGGCGGCTTTACGTAAGCGTGGGGCGAGCAATCGTATAGAAGAGTTGCGCCTAGAACTTGCAGATAAAATCAATGCGCTAGGTATAGGTGCACAAGGCTTAGGTGGCCTAACCACTTTGCTTGATGTGAAGATTTTAGATTATCCAACGCATGCAGCCTCATTGCCTGTGGCGGTGATTCCTAATTGTGCTGCGACACGCCACGCTCACTTTTTACTGACTGGTGCTGGCGCCTATAAGCAAACGCCTCCTAACTTAAGTGACTGGCCTGATGTCACTTGGGCACCTAATCAAGATTCGCGCCGTGTCGATTTGAATACCGTGACTGCGGATGATGTTCAAACGTGGCAGCCGGGTGAGACGTTGCTTCTAAGCGGCAAACTTCTTACGGGCCGAGACGCTGCGCACAAGCGGATTGCTGAGATTTTAGCGTGCGGCGAATCGCTGCCTGATGGCGTTGATTTTACGAATCGTTTTATTTATTACGTGGGTCCTGTTGATCCAGTTCGTGATGAAGCTGTAGGTCCTGCGGGGCCAACCACCGCAACACGTATGGATAAATTTACTGAAATGATGCTGGATAAAACCGGATTGCTTGGTATGGTAGGTAAGGCTGAGCGTGGCGAGGAAACCATTTCGAGTATCAAGAAACATCAATCGGTGTATTTGATAGCTGTTGGTGGCGCGGCCTATTTGGTTTCACAATCAATTCAATCTGCACGTATTGTTGCTTTTGCAGATTTGGGTATGGAAGCCATTTATGAGTTTGATGTTAAGGATATGCCTGTGACAGTTGCTGTGGATGCACAAGGCACTTCCGTTCACACTACAGGACCTGCTAGATGGCAGAAGATCATTGCTAAATAAGTGGCAACGGTAAAACCTTAGCGACATTTCTTAGTACTAATTAGTCAGATCCGAATAAGTCTCGTGTAAATACTTTTTCTTTGACGTTTGATAAATCATCAGTCATTCGGTTGGTGATAATCACATCAGCTTTTTGTTTAAAAGCGTTCAAATCAGAATATACCTTAGAGTTAAAGAACATTGTTTCTTTGAGTTCTGGCTCATATACAATTACTTCGATACCTTTCGCTTTAACTCTCTTCATTACGCCTTGAATACTCGATGCTCTGAAATTGTCAGAGCCGCTTTTCATGATAAGTCGATAAACGCCGACGACTTTAGGTTTGCGCTTCACAATACTGTCTGCAATAAAGTCTTTGCGGGTGCTATTTGATTGTACGATAGCATGAATCAAGTTCTGAGGCACCTTGCTATAGTTAGCGAGAAGCTGTTTAGTGTCTTTTGGTAAACAATAACCACCATAGCCAAATGATGGATTATTGTAATGTCGACCAATTCGTGGGTCTAAACATACGCCTTCGATTATTTGTTGAGTGTTTAAGCCGTGCGATTCAGCGTAAGTATCTAACTCGTTAAAATAAGAAACTCGCATTGCTAAGTATGTGTTAGCAAACAACTTAATTGCTTCAGCTTCGGCGCTGTTTGTGAGCAAAACCTCAACATTCGGCTTGACTGAACCTTGTTGAAGCAAGCTAGCAAATCTCTCTGCACGCTTTGAAATTTCTCCCACAATAATGCGTGATGGGTAAAGGTTGTCGTAAAGTGCTTTACCCTCACGTAAGAACTCAGGTGAAAACATGATTTGCGCTTTTGGAAAACGTTGCTTGATGCTATCTGTGTAACCAACGGGCACAGTAGATTTAATTACCATTTGCGCTTTTGGATTAACATTTAATACATCCTGAATTACTGTTTCAATCGATTTGGTATTAAAGTAGTTGGTTTCAACATCGTAATCCGTAGGCGTGGCAATCACTACAAATTCAGCGTCTTGAAAGGCTTTTTCTTTATCTAAAGTTGCTGTTAGATTTAGGGCTTTATTTCTAAGATAATCTTCGATTTCAACATCTGAAATAGGAGATATTTTTTGATTCAGCATTTCTACTTTTTCAGCAACGACGTCTAATGCAATGACTTCATTATGCTGAGCTAGGAGTACTGCTAGAGACAAGCCTACATACCCTGTACCGGCAATCGCAATTTTCATATATTTTTAAACTACTTTTTTGGCAATTAACACAGCGCTAGTCCCGCCAAAAGCAAATGAGTTAGACATGATAGTGTGTACTTTGACATTTTTTCGACCAATGTTTGGTACATAATCTAAATCACAATCAGGGTCTGGCTCTATCAAATGAGCTGTTGGCGGTAGTGCTTGTTCTTGAATTGCCATCATGCAAGCAACAAACTCAACAGCGCCAGCTGCACCCATCAAATGGCCGTGCATAGATTTTGTTGAGCTTACTGGGATTTCACTTCCGCACACGTGTTTAATTGCATTGGTTTCAGTGATATCGTTAAGCTTAGTGCCTGTGCCGTGCGCATTGATGTAATCAAGCTCGTTACCTTTAATGTTCGCTTCAGTAAGTGCTTTGCGAATTGCACGAGATTGACCTTCGACAGAAGGTTGCGTTATATGCGTTGAGTCATTGCTACTACCATAGCCAATCACTTCAGCATATATTTTGGCACCTCGAGCAATTGCTCTGTCCATTTCTTCCAAAATAATCATGCCTGCACCCTCGCCAAGCACAAGGCCTGAGCGATTTGCTGAGAATGGTTTGCATGATGCGCTTGGGTTTAATTCATCTTCATCCGCTAGAGTGCGAAGCGCTTCCCAAGCTTTGATTGTTCCAAAGGTTAATAGTGCTTCAGATCCGCCGGCTAGCATTACATCTGTATAGCCATGTCTAATTTGGCGAACAGCCTCACCGATTGCAACAGATGATGATGAACATGCGGTACAGAAAGTAAGATCTGGTCCTGTAATACCAAAGTCGAGAGCAACTTGTGCGCTAGCAGCGTTATTCATTGCCATCAGTACGGTAAATGGTTTTAGGCGTCTTGCTTGTTCTTTGTAGAGTCTAATGTAGCCTTCTTCAATAGAAGCTGCGCCACCCATCCCAGTGCCTAGGTAAACGCCAAAACGTTCTAGGTCTTCTGTTTCTAGATTTAAACCTGCGTCGTTAATAGCTTGTTGACTAGTGGATACAGCGAACTGCGTCACACGGTCCATGGTAGCTGCTTTGTTTTTTACAAAGTGGTTCAGTGGCTCATAATCATTAATGTAGGCGGCGATTTTACAATCCAGGTTCTGCACAAAATCTGTTTCCATACGTTTTATGCCTGACTTTCCTGCCATTAAATTGGCAAAAAAAGTTTCTGGGTCATTTCCAATTGGGGAAAGCACACCCAAGCCAGTAACAGCAACGCGTCTAACAGTCATTATTTACCTTGTGCAGCGCGAAGTCGGTCCAATAAAGCAACTACATCGCTAACTGTTTTAATATCGACCTCATCGTTTGGAACTTTGATGCCAAATTTCTCTTCGGCTTCAAAAATAATGTCGAAAGTATCTAGTGAGTCAATTTCTAGAGATTCAAAAGTAGCATCAGGGGTAATTTCAATAAGCGGTTTATCAAATTTTGTTGCGATAATTTCTTGCAGTGTTTCAAAGGTGTTCAAGGTGCTCTCCTAAACTACAGCCGCTTCGGTGGCGACACATTTCTTAAAAAACTCACCCATGCGTAGGGCAATATCATTTTTACGTTTATCTAGTGTAAGCACGTGGTAAGAGTCATCCACTAAAAAAGTCTCTACTTTACTCGATGAAATGCGTTTTGCAACTAAATGTGCGTTTTTAACGCTTGCCATGTCATCTTCAGTTGAGTGGACAATCAGCGTAGGTGAGATTACTTTTGGTAACCCGCGCTTTGCAGATCTAATTAACCTTGTGCTTTCTTTAATTACAACAGCAGGGGTGTTGAATATCCCCACTTTTTCAGAGGCCATCGAGTCACGATTTTCAAGGACGGCATGCACAAGAGCACGAGTTCTTTCACACTTGATGCCATAAGGGGGTGTTTCTTCCCAAGACATAAAATATTGAAGTGGAGTGTATAAAACAAATGGTAATAATAACTTACGTTTTAAGCGCGGCATATTCCAGCCATCGTAAAAAAAGGTTGTGGAAAGCAAGCCTAGTCCATTTACTCGGTCACCTTTCTCTTCTGCTAATTTGATGGCGATTAACGCACCCATTGATAGACCTGAAACAAAAACTCGCTTATGTTCTTTTTTTAGTGTCTCAAAAGCAATTTCCATTGAGTCATACCAGTCTTGCCATTTAGATCGCTTTAGATCGCTTACGGAACCACAGTGGCCTGCAAGTTGAGGACAGGCCACACTGAATCCTTGCTTGAGTAGATTTTTAGCGATATAACGCATCTCGGCTGGCGTGCCAGTGAGACCATGGATGAGCAATACAGCATCTTCACCACGCCTATCGTAGAAGCCTGTTGATCCTAGACAATTTTGAATTTCTTGTGTCATGTAATCTTTATATAATTAACTTACCGAAATTAAATCGGGGCTTGCGCCCCGATTTAAAGTTCAATTACTCAGCGCCGCAGCGTTTAAGTAGTGACTCAAATAGCTTGATGCCTAAGTCGATTTCTTCTTCTGAAATCAACAATGAAGGAGCAAGGGTGATCACATTCTTTTCGTAACCACCAATATCAAGTACTAGACCATATTGTTTGCCATCAATCATGATGTCACCTTTAAGACCTTCGTTAAACATGCGATCTGCTAATGAACGGCTTGCTGTGTATCCATCTTTTTCGCAAAGCTCAATACGAAGTGCTAAGCCCAAACCACTAACGTCGCCTACGCATTTCCAGCGTGATTTCAATTCTTGGATGCGTTTCAAGAAGTAAGCGCCGCGGTCACGGACGTGAGGCTCAAAGTCTTCTTCAAGCGTCATGTTCATTACTTCAAGCGCCACTGCAGTACCTAGTGGGTTAGAAGCGAATGTGGAGTGCGTTGAGCCTGGCGGGAATTTCTCTGGAGAGATCAATTCTTCACGCGCCCAAATACCTGAGAGAGGATTTAAGCCATTTGTAATCGCTTTGCCGAATACAAAAATATCAGGAATGATGTCAAAGTTTTCCCATGACCAAAGCTTACCAGTGCGGTAAACCCCCATTTGGATTTCGTCAGCTACTAATAAAATATTGCGTTTTTTTAATGACTCTTGAAGTTTCTTCATGTAGCCAGCTGGAGGTACGATGTAGCCGCCGGTGCCTTGCATAGGCTCAATATAGAATGCGCCAAATTCACTTTGCTTAGCTTTTTCATCCCAAACAGATTGGTATTCAGTGTCGAACAAATGCTCGAATTGTTTATGGCAATAGGTGTCACAAGTTTCTACTTTCATGCCGTATGGGCAACGGAAGCAGTATGGATATGGTACAAAGTGTGCACGGTCAGCAAAGTTGCCGAAGCGACGACGGTAGCGATAGCTAGAAGTGATCGCTGAAGCGCCCAATGTGCGGCCGTGGTAGCCGCCCATGAATGCAAATTGGTGTGTTTTACCTGTGTGGTTACGTACCACTTTTAATGAGTCTTCAACGGCTTGCGCGCCACCTACGTTAAAGTGAACACGGCCTTTGACACCGTATTTGTCTTCCATGTATTTACAGATAACTTCAGCTAAATCTACTTTTTCTTTATGGAGGTATTGGCTAGCAAGCTGTGGAAGTGCGTCCACTTGTTTATGCAATACGTCAGCAATACGTTTGTTTTTATAACCAAAGTTAACTGCTGAGTACCACATCTGCCAGTCTAAATAAGGCGTTTTATTTTCATCGAACAAGAAACTGCCATCGCAGTTTTCAAATACTTTTGGAGGATCCGCATAGTTAACGGTATCGCCATGGGAACAATATTTATCGTTCTTTGCGAGGATTTCGATGATTTTTTTATCCATGTTTCGACTCTTTCAAGAAAAATTAAGCAGATAAAGTGTTGTGGCTCTTGTCTTGCGACCATGATTTTACCTTTGCTAATACATCAGCAAAGGTTTGGAATTTGAAGTGTGGAATGTTATTGGCTTCACAATGTTTAATGAGAGAGCCTTTAGCGAATACGATGTCAGCGGATTTAGCTAAACATGCATCTGATTTTCCGTCGCCAATTAATACGACAGGTTTATTGCCTCCAGATAGATCTTGCGCAACTTTACATTTACATACGCCGTTACCCGCGTTGCAGCTTGGATTTTTGTGTGGCCAAGACATATCAATACCCTCTGGAACGAAATGTAATTTGTTAGCGTAAATTGGAAGCTCAGGGAATTCAGCGTTTTTCATTGCGACGTTAATAGCATGGTCTAAGCCGTCACTCACGATCGCTAACTTAGCAAACTGACTCACGTGTTTGTAAAAAGGTAAGAAGGTTGCATCAAGCTGAATGCTGCGGAAGAAATTTTCGAGCGTGACATGGTCAGCTTTTACCATGTGTAATTGTTTTTGCATGCATTGAACCGCTGTAATGTGGCCGTCCAACCATTCTTGCTCAATCTCCTCCCATGAAGGGTCGGCGAACTGCTCAAGCATTGCATCTACAGTGTCGCGTACTGATAAAGTGCCGTCAAAATCAACTACAAAAAGCATTGTGCAATCTTATTTAAAATTATTTATCGTGATACTAAAGAGGCTTCCTTACAACAACCTTACAATCCTTAAAAAAATGCACTGGAATATTGATGTTTTTTGCTGCGTCAACCACAGTATGTTGTGGTTGACGGCATTTGATATGAGATAAATATGATTTTTGCTAAATAAATGCTTGACTTACTGGAATTATCCCCGTACAAAGCACATTGGGCGTTTTTACTTTGATCTTTTTTTGTTGGCGTAGCTGGCTTTAGTTCGTGAAGTACAAACTTTTGGGGCGCCTCCCCTTGTTTTAGTAAGGAAGTATGCAATGGCAACTGGTACCGTAAAATGGTTTAATGACTCTAAAGGCTTTGGCTTTATCACTCCTGATGAAGGCGGCGATGATCTTTTCGCTCATTTCTCTGCGATCGTAGATAGCGGTTATAAGAGCTTAAAAGAAAACGAACGTGTTAGCTTTGATGTGACTGACGGCCCTAAAGGCAAACAAGCATCAAACATTCAAAAGGCTTAATTGCTTTTCGTAGTGTTTAGCTACAAGTTTTAATTAAAACGGCTCGTTAATCGAGCCGTTTTTTTATTCATTACTTATGGATTAAATAAAAAATGCCTTGGATCTTGTATCTTCTTGAGTGTAAAGGCGGTAGTTTTTATGCAGGTATTACCAATAATTTAGAAGCTAGATTTCAAGCCCACATAGAAGGGCGCGGCGCCAAATATACTCGCGCTTATCCGCCGATTAAAATTTTAGCGCAAAAGGTTTACCTCGATAGGTCTGAAGTTAGCAAGGCTGAATCCCAGCTAAAATCGCTTCCAAAATATAAGAAGTTGGCTTTTTTTGAATAGTTGTTTGTGATGCAAAAATAACGACTGATACAAAGTTATTACAAAGTGACATATTCTTGTTACACACTCATGATTAAATACTTGTCATTAGCTTGTTTACATGAATAAGTTATCTCCTTGTATTACCCTCCAATGGTACTTAAACGTGCCATCTTCAATGGCGAGATTCAGATCTCGTCATTTTTTTTGCCTATTTTTCTTGAGTGCAATTCTTGATCAAACACCACAGGATGCAAAATGATAAAACATGGTTTGTGGCGGGCATCGCTTTCCAGTAAAATGTGAACTTATAAAGCTCTTGTCTGCAATATCTAGAAAAGTATTTTCATGACCAAATATGTGTTCGTTACAGGTGGTGTTGTTTCTTCATTAGGCAAGGGCATTGCAGCTGCATCGCTCGGTGCTATTCTTGAATCGCGTGGTATCAAAGTTACTATGCTCAAGCTCGACCCTTACATCAACGTTGACCCAGGTACGATGAGTCCATTTCAACATGGCGAGGTGTTTGTTACAGACGACGGTGCTGAAACTGACTTGGACTTAGGTCATTACGAACGCTTCATTAGTTCTCGCATGGGTAAACGCAACAACTTTACGACAGGTCAAATTTACGAGACTGTTATCAAAAAAGAACGTCGCGGTGAATACCTCGGTAAAACCGTTCAGGTGATTCCCCATATTACCGACGAAATAAAAACACATATTAAACGCGGTGCTGAAGGTGCTGAGGTGGCGATTGTTGAAGTGGGCGGCACGGTAGGCGATATTGAGTCATTACCATTTTTAGAGGCGATCCGCCAAATGGGCTTTGAAGAGGGTCGCGAAAACACTTGCTACATCCATTTGACATTGTTGCCTTGGATACCAACTGCTGGTGAGCTTAAAACAAAACCAACACAACACTCTGTAAAAGAGTTACGTGAAATCGGTATCCAGCCAGATTTATTGCTTTGCCGTTCCGATAGAAGTTTGCCGGAAGATGAACGTCATAAAATTGCACTTTTCACCAATGTGCCCTCGGAAGCAGTAATTTCAGCGGTTGATGCGAGTTCGATTTATCAAATTCCTGGTTTATTGCATGCGCAAAAGATGGATGAAATCGTTTGCCGCAAATTAAATATCAAAGCAAAAGCAGCCGATCTTTCAAGCTGGGACAAAATTGTTGATGCTTTAGCGCATCCTAAGCATGAAGTGAATATTGCTTTTGTCGGTAAATACGTTGATTTGACTGAATCTTACAAATCACTCACTGAAGCATTGATTCATGCGGGCATTCACACCCAATCAAAAGTGCGCATTTATTACATGGACTCAGAAGATATTGAACGTGACGGTACGGCAGTGCTTGAGCCTATGGATGCGATTTTGGTGCCTGGCGGCTTTGGTAAGCGCGGTACTGAAGGCAAAATGAAAGCAATTCAGTTTGCCCGTGAGAATAAGAAGCCTTATTTGGGCATCTGTTTGGGCATGCAGTTGGCGGTGATTGAATATGCTCGTAATGTTGCCAATCTAAAGGATGCGAACAGCACAGAATTTAATCCTGAAGGCCCACATCCTTTAGTTGGTTTGATTACCGAGTGGCAAGATGCCGATGGTCAAATTGAAGTCCGTTCTGAAGATTCTGATATGGGCGGCACAATGCGTTTGGGCGCACAAAAATGCCCAATTGAGGCTGGAACATTAGCCGCTCAAATTTATGGTGCAGAAGTGAATGAGCGCCATCGCCATCGCTATGAAGTAAACAATCATTATGTAGACCAATTAAAAGCAGCCGGCTTGGTAATTTCAGCGCGTACCCCAACAGAGCAGTTGTGTGAAATGGTGGAGTTGCCACAAAACGTACATCCTTGGTTTGTGGCTTGCCAGTTCCATCCTGAATTTACATCAAATCCTCGTACAGGCCATCCATTATTCAAATCTTACATTGAAGCCGCATTGAAATACAAAGGATCTAAGTAATGAAATTATGCGGTTTTGATGTTGGTATCGAGCATCCCATTTTTTTGATTGCTGGCCCATGTGTGATTGAGTCTGAGCAAATGGCGATTGATACCGCCGGTCAGCTTAAAGAAATCTGTGCAAGTGTTGGTATTCCATTTATTTACAAGTCTTCATATGACAAAGCTAATCGTAGCTCCAATAAAACCTTCCGTGGTTTTGGTATCACAGAAGGCTTACGTATTTTGGACGAAGTACGTCGCCAAATCGGGGTGCCGATTTTGACGGATGTCCACACAGAAGAGCAGGTCGTTGAAGTGGCCTCAGTGGTGGATGTTCTTCAAACGCCAGCATTCCTATGCAGGCAAACAGACTTTATTACGGCAGTTGCGACTTGTGGTAAGCCTGTGAATATCAAAAAAGGCCAGTTTTTAGCGCCAGGTGACATGAAGCAGGTAGTTCAAAAAGCGAAAGAAGCCAACGGTGGCGCAGATACGATTATGGTCTGCGAGCGTGGCGCTTCATTTGGATATAACACTTTGGTTTCAGATATGCGCGGCTTAGCTATTATGCGCGAGACCAATTGCCCAGTGGTATTCGATGCGACCCATTCTGTGCAGCAGCCAGGTGGACAAGGCGACAAGAGCGGCGGTCAACGTGAGCATGTGCCTGTTTTGGCACGTGCGGCAGTAGCAAGTGGTATTGCAGGCTTATTTATGGAAACACATCCTGACCCTGCAAAAGCACTTTCAGATGGCCCGAATGCATGGCCATTAGGTAAGATGAAAGATTTGTTAGAAGTACTGGTTGATTTAGATAAAGTGGTAAAAAAAGCCGGCTTTATTGAACAAACGCTTTAATTAATAATTAGATTTAAACCGAGGAAAAAACATGAGCGCAATTGTAGATATCATTGCCCGCGAGATAATGGATTCACGTGGCAACCCAACCGTTGAAGCAGATGTATTGCTTGAGTCTGGCATTATTGGCCGTGCTGCAGTGCCCTCTGGCGCTTCAACAGGCACTAAAGAAGCGGTTGAGCTTCGTGATGGCGACAAAAAGCGCTATTTGGGTAAGGGTGTTTTGCAAGCGGTTGAGAACGTGAACACAGAAATTTGCGAAGCGATTATCGGTTTAGATGCTGAAGACCAAAGCTTTATCGATGCAACTTTGATTGAAGTGGATGGTACTGAAAACAAAGCACGCTTGGGCGCAAATGCGATCCTTGCTGTTTCGATGGCTTGTGCACGTGCTGCGGCTGAAGAATCTGGCTTGCCACTTTATCGTTACTTGGGTGGCTCTGGTATGATGCAATTGCCAACTCCGATGATGAACATCATCAACGGTGGCGCTCACGCGGCTAACAGCGTAGATATTCAAGAATTCATGATTATTCCAGCAGGTTTGCCTAGCTTCCGCGAAGCTTTGCGTTGCGGCGCTGAAGTGTTCCATGCGCTGAATAAGATTCTTCACAAGCAAGGTTTAGCAACAACAGTGGGTGACGAAGGTGGTTTCGCGCCAGATTTGCCATCCAACGAATCGGCAATTCAATATATTTTGGAAGCCATTTCAGAGGCAGGTTACGAGCCAGGTCGTGACGTATTGTTAGGCTTGGACTGTGCAAGTTCAGAGTTCTATAAAGATGGTAAGTATCACTTGGAATCTGAAGGCTTGCAATTATCTTCAGGTCAGTTTGCTGATTACTTGAGTGCATGGGTAGATAAATATCCGATCATCAGCATTGAAGATGGCATGAGTGAGCATGATTGGGATGGTTGGAAAGTATTGACAGACCGTATGGGTAAAAACATTCAATTGGTGGGTGATGATTTGTTTGTGACTAACGCAAAAATCTTGCGTGAAGGGATCGCTAAAGGCGTGGGTAACTCAGTGTTGATCAAAGTTAACCAAATCGGCACATTGACCGAAACATTCCAAACGATTGAAACAGCGAAACGCGCTGGTTATACCTCAGTAATTTCACATCGCTCGGGTGAAACTGAAGATACAACCATTGCTGATATTTCAGTTGCAACCAACGCATTGCAAATTAAGACTGGCTCTCTATCACGCTCTGAGCGCATTGCAAAATACAACCAATTACTTCGTATTGAAGAAGAGTTGGGTAATGCAACAAGCTATGCTGGTATGGGTGCGTTTTACAACCTCAAGCGTTAATCTCACTTGAAAGCACTCACGCTCATCTTTGTTATCTTAATTGCTGCGCTACAGTATCCACTGTGGCTCAGCAAAAAAGGTAGCTGGTTGACCGTTTGGAACTTAAATCAGCAAATATCACAACAACAAGAAAAGAATGAGCAACTAAAAGCGCGCAATGCGAGTTTAGATGAAGAAGTTCGAGACCTTAAACAAGGTTACGCTGCGATTGAAGAGCGTGCTAGAAGTGAGTTGGGTATGGTGAAACAAGATGAAGTCTTTATCCAGGTAGTTGATCCTAGTAGCCTAGCGCCCAATAAAACTGTTGATCCTGCTCCGATAGCGGAGACAAAAGAGCCAGAGAAGCACTAACTAAGCGAGAGTGTATGGCAACGCTTTAAATTCAAGTTTTTTGCCTTTCCACATTATCAATCCAGAAGTCATCTCCACGTTTTCCAAACGAATTTCAACGAGTGCATCAGCGCCGCCGTTAGGTGTTGGTGCAGCGCGCACAATCTGCCCGATGGATTCTTCATGACCTTCTAATTGGATAATATCGCCTGCCTGCGGTATTTCATTAGTATCAATATATGCAAGCTGAGTGCGTCGCTTAACCTTACCTAAGTAATGGGTGCGTGCAACGATTTCTTGCCCGGTATAACAGCCCTTTTTGAAGTTAATGCCATCTAATGCATCTAAGTTAACCATCTGTGGTACAAAAGCTTCTTGCGTCGCTGGCACAACTTCTGGAATACCTGCTTGTATCTCTAAATAATCCCAAACAGGCTTGCCTACTTTTGTGCAGTTAGCTGATAGTGCATTCCAAATGCTTTCCGCGTTGGGTTTGTGCGTAAATACTAGATAACGCGGCTTATCGCCTATGAGTCTTAATAGGGTAGCGTTATCCAATGTCATGAGTTGTTGTGGTGCTTGAGGGGCTGTATTGAAAATGCCGGTTAAGATGGCTTTAGCGTTTTGGCCTGCAATCCCAAAACATAGAATATCAGTCGTTTTGTCTGAAATCACTACGTTAGAGCGCATCACATACATTTTTAGGCGCTTCATGATAGGTTCTAGGATGCTAAGTGGCATTTGTAAGTGCAAATGGTCTAAATGAGCATAAGCCAAGCATAGTGCTATCAGGCGACCCTTTGGGCTGCAGTAACCGGTGTATTGGCTGTTGCTGCCATCGAGCTTTTTGATGTCGTTAGTTACTTGCCCTTGTAAAAAAGTAACTGCATCATCCCCACTGACTTCCAAAAGGCCTAAGTGAGATAAGCTTGTGAGGATATCTTGGTTGGCTGCTGCGAGCTCATTAAGGTTACTCCCAAAAGATTGCAATTCACCATTTTTAAAAACGGCGCCATGCGCGCTTAGAAAATCTTCCCATTGAGTCATATGCTTCTTGCTTTAAAGAGTTTAATTCTCAGAACATTATAAATGAAGCCTGCCTAAATAGCGCGAAAGCTATAAAGACTTATTGAGGCGTCGGGTTGCGTTTAATTTTACGTTGGCGACTGAGCCATTTTGAAAAAGCGCTGACGGGTTTTTTTGGCAAGTAAGCCAAGAGTAATAATAGGCCTGCTAGAGATGCCAATATCCACTGAATATCATATGGGGCAATATCATGGCGCGCTGGTTTTTGTTTATTCATGGCGGATAAGATACTTTGCAAGCTATCACCGCGAACGTAGTCTCCGCTCACTTGTTTTGCCAAGTCCTTTAGATACTCTTCTTGGAGTTTTGAAAGAAAGCGGTCGCCCGTTGCTCCAGCAACATTGTTATCACGCACGCCAATATTCGCTTCTGAAATCTGTGCAATCCCAGGTTGCATTGCAAAACTGTCTGCAGACCAATAACCAATTACTTGATTTTTATCATCGAGTTTAGGAATTGCGGTACCTTTGTCGCTACCAATTCCAACGAAAAGCCAACCATTACCACCTTGGAAGTTAGTTAAGTCTTTAGTATTAAATGCGTGAAGTTTAGGTGCTTCTTCACCATCGGTAAAGTACACCACTTGTGCTGGTTCAGGGAAGGCACGTAACACTCTAGCAAGCGTAAACATACTATCACGTAAGCGACTATTGCCTGACCAAGCAGTTCGCCAATCGAGATGGTCGATAGTATCTTGAATAGCAGCATAATTGCTACATACTTCAATAGGATTGTAGAGTGCTGCAACACTTACCCCAGCGAATAAACCAATACTGACATGTGTGCCACAAGGCATATTAGAAACAATGTGATGCAACATATATTGCGTATATTCCATACGTGTCGTAGGTTTGCCGTTTAATGTGGTGTCGACTACGTTCATGCTTTGTGAAATGTCAGCAACTAATAAATAGCTGTAGATGCTTCGCGGTAGAGGTATTGTTGGCTTGAATGCTGCTGCCATGAGCAATAAGAATGCGCTGGCTAGAAGAGTGGCATCTCGACGACTGCGTAGGTAATTAAGTACCTTCTTCATATTAAGGCAATCCCACTGGAATATTACCCATAATCAGTCCTGGTGAGTCTGACTCACCTACGCCAGGCGTTGGCGTTCCTGGTAATAACAAAATCAAACGATCTAAGTTGTGGCGCGTATCCCAATGTGAATTATCAAGTCGAACGGCTTGTTGATATAAGTTTTTAGCTTGTCTAAGCAGATATTCACTCTCTTTACCTACGCTCATACTAGTACCATTAATTGCGATGCCGCGACGGAAAAATATTGTCGCTAAATTGTGCTGAATCGCTTCTTTTTGTTTGGCATTGGCATGCTCTAAAAGATGTGTGAAAAGTAAAGTTGATTCTTTATACCGTTCATTTTTGGCAAGCCAATATGCAGTCGCAAATTTAGCCTCAAAACTTTGAATGTCTGTTTTGGGTGATTTTCCATTTAAGATCGCCTCATTGAATGCTTGAATTTGCATGATGCGATTAATCTCATAGCCTGCGCCAACTAAACTAGCAATGGTTAATAGACCAAAAACCCAAGTTAGTTTCTTAGCATTCAGGATTTTAAAAATATTGAGTGTCATTTGCCTAATCCCATGTTCTAACTTCTAAATATTTTATGCCGAGTAAAAGACCTATCATCAGCGCGGCTAGTAAAAAACAAGCTTGAGAAAAGTCATATCCAGGAATTTTTTCGTGGTAACGAATTGGTTTTTTCTCTTTTTGATTGATATCCGCAATTGCTGCTTCCAATGATTTAGGATCGTCAGCTTCATAAGCGTGGAAGGGGGAGCTCAGTGTTTTAAAGAATTCATTCAATTCAATTTGAGGCGGTAATACAGCGTCCTCTGGTGGCACGTAATTTCTATCAAAAATACTTAATCCACCTGGTTGGCGCAACACAATCCAATAAAGGCCAATATGTAAGCGGTCTAACCAATCGCGTATTTTTTGTTGAGTGTCAGCATCAATGCGACCACCCCCATCTGAAAGCAGAATCATCGCGCGAGAACCAGAGTCAGGAACTTTGTCAAAAAGCCCTGCGCCACTAGTGAGGCCGCTGCCGATGTTGGTTTGAAATAGTGCATTGCCAGCAGTCGCTTGGACTGCAGCTAAAATTGCTTCACGGTTTTCGGTGAGGGGCAAAACATACATCGCAGAGTTACTAAAAGTAATCATGCCAAACATATCGTTTTGACGTGATTTTACAAACTGCGTAATTAAGCGACTTGCGGCAACAGACTTGGTTTCTCCAACCTTACCATTAGCATCCCCACCTGAGAATGGGTCATCCATGCTGGCGCTTCGATCTAATACCAAAGCGATTTGAGCACCAACACCAGTTCGTTCAATGATTTGTTGTTGGCTGTGCGGGCTTGCTAGACCTAGAATAATGAAGAGCAAGGCCAATACTGCTAATACTTTAAGCAAGATGCCAATTAAGTCGGATAGTCTATCTTTGGGAAGCATTGCAACCCATGAATATCGTTGGGTAAATGCTCGTTCTAGCACTAAAGGTAATAATGCTAGCGGCAATAACCACAGTGCCCAAGGTGAGTTAAAGAAAATCGGGATGTTCATGAAAGGTTAAGCTTTCGTTTGCTTAGCTGGTTTAAGGCCACGTTCACAATTGCGGCATTGGTTGCAAAACTTTTTCAGCCAAACAAGAAATTTTACATCGTGACTTGTGGTGTTTTTTGTATCAAAAAATACTTGATGAGATAACAAAAAGAACTGACTAAGCTCATCCTCAATGGTTTTAAAGTTAGGAAAATCTTTTAAGAAGTTATCTACATTGTCGCTGAATACACTGTATTTTGCTGTAGTGTTTATTGCTTTATGAATGGATGACAAGGCTATTTTTAAGTGCTCAGGGTCTTTAGCTGAAAGCTTGTTTAACCTTTTAGAGGCTTGCGCAAACGGGCGTCCCATCATTGGCAACCAAGCGCGAGAACCTAATATGTAGAGTAAAGATAATAGACTAAAGCCTAGCACAATTAAGCAAGCCACTAGCTTTTGTTTTTCAATATAAGGTTGCAGCAAAATAGGCTGTCTTAATGGACTCATGTCCTCTTCGATTTTGACCGCGCCAAAAACTGCCATCGGTGAAATCCTGAAGTAAAACGGAGGAATTTTGTATTGGACTAAACCGTCCTTTGCTTCTTCAGTGATGGGTCCTTGGAATTTAATAATTTCAGCTGGCAAAATTGCAGGCTTTACTACAGGTGCTGTTGTAAACACTTGGTAAGCAAGTTGAATGACGTAGGTCGTTGTATTGCGACTTTCCTGTTTGGTATGGCTTATTTTACGAAGTTCAATGCCTGAAACTTGTCCTTTGTAGCGGTGCTCATAGCCAACAATAGGCAAGGTTGTTTCAATGAGTTTATAAGGTTTTTTAACTTCTAACGTAATGGTGCGACTCAAGATGTCACCCATCAAGAAGCCAACGTTTCGGTCAGGGTCTACTTTACTTAGCTTGACGATGCCATCTGGAATTTCTGAAGATGGTTCATCATTAGCTGACACTACAAAGCTAGTGCTTAAAATTATAACTAAGCTTACTAAGCTGATATTGATTGATTTAAACAGTTTATTAATTAGGCAATTCATTATTAGGCCGCCACAAATTGGTGAAAGTATTCGGTTAATGCATCGGCATCAAAATCGCCTTCAACAAAGAAAGGCGCCATATCAAACTTCATAAACAAAGCTTCAATCTCAGCTCGTCTTGCTTCAAAGCTAGCGACGATATTGGCACGCATATCCTTACGCAAAAACAAGGTGCGTTTTTCGCCTGTTTCGCAGTCGCTTACGCTGGTGATGCCAAATTCGGGTAAGTTTTTATATTCAGATGAGTCCCATATCACCACTGGAACTACGTGATGTTGCATTAGTAATGCGAGTGAGTCTGCTAGCTCAATCATCGGCATATGAAAGTCTGAAATCAAAAAGACTAACGAGCGTTCGCGAGGCAAAAAACGGTTAACGTCACTTAAGCCAGCGCTGCCTACTTGCTCAGGCTTGAAGTATTTAAGTGCTGAAGTTAATTCCAATGCTTGATGCGCCCTTAAAGATTGTGTAATTAACCAGTCTTCTCGGACGACATCATCAAATCCAATAAAGCCAAATGGGTCACTGTTATGTGTAGCAGAAATTGCAATCGCACTAGCAATTTTGCTAGTTAAAGCCACTTTACTTTGCTTGCCGCCAAAACTCATAGACCCAGATAAATCTGCAATTGCAAACACAGGGGTGGCGCTTTTTTGATTAAAAATACGCACATAGACTTGCTCAAGCGGGTCGCGTATCGTTTGTCGAATATCAATACGGCGTGGGTCAGGATATGAAAGTAACGTAGTATGACCGCGAAACTCCATTCCCATGCCGCGTTGTGTGCTCGCATGGCTACCAGAATGACGTCCACGTGAACGCCAACTGATGTGGTAGCTAAACTCTTTAATTTCGTTATGCATAAGTGCGTTTATGATTAAAAATTAAGGCGCTACAACAGCATTCACGATGCCAGTTAGCAATTCACGTGCGATTTCTGTGCGGCGCATTTCATATACAGGACTAAATACCAACCGATGCGCAACTGTTGAGTGAAATACCGCATGAATGTCTTCTGGCAATACTGAATCACGATTGTTGAGCCATGCATTCACGCGTGCTGCACGCATCATCATACTCATGCCACGAGGACTTGCACCTGCTAAAACAAGGCGATTCATGTCTACGCTACTTACTTTAACGCCGTAAGCACTTGGTGTTTTTGTCGCGCGCCACAAGTTTAGTGCGTATTGACGTAATGTAGGAGTTGCTTCAATTTTGGCTTGAAGCAATGCTGAAAATGCGTTTAGTTGATCGAATTTCAATATGTCGGCTGGAATAGAATCAACCAGAGCATCCACGTTGTGGAACTTAGTATCAAACACTAAAGATTCCATGATAGCGTTATCATCCGGCACCACAATGGGAATTTCCATCATAAAGCGGTCACGCGCTGCGGATGGAATTTCAAATGTTTCTTCCTTTTCAACCTGATTACGGTCTGCAAATACCAACATGTGTGGAAAGTGGTACTCTTTATTGAATGCAGACAGAGTTCGCTCAGCCATTACACGCAAAAGTAATGAGTGAACTTGTGGGCGAGCACGGTTAATTTCGTTGAAGAAAAATACTGAGAGATTCTCGCCAGACATGAGTAATGGACCCGGACTTACATGTGGCTTGCCATCTTCCCCGAGATAAGTGTGGTATACCAAGTCATTTGGCATCAAGTCAATCGTACCTTCGATACGTTGATAGCCGCCCCCGATACAGCGGGTAAATGCTCGGAGTAACGTTGTTTTACCAACACCAACATCTCCCTCAAGCAAAACGTGTCCACGCGAGAAGATTGCGGTTGTGATTAAGCGAATAGGTGTTTGCTGACCTACTACGACTTTGTTGATTTCTGTTTCTAAAGTTTTCGCGTGTTGGCGCCAGTCGGTCAGTTGTTTGTCGCTCATGGACTTGTCCCGTAAGAAAGTTAATGAAAATGAATAAATAAATTTGTAACAAATAGTAACGGAGATTTAGCATGGTGTAAACAGATCTGTATACCCTTTAATTTAGTGCATAAATGACATTAGGGCTTTCACTTAAATGATTTTCCAGCGAAAATAGCGTTAATTCTGAAAAATACTGGGTTAATAGAATGCAAAAAAAAAATAGTTTTACGTACGAAGAACTGCTGACCTGTGGGCGAGGCGAGATGTTTGGATCAGGCAATGCACAGTTGCCTTTACCGCCAATGTTGATGTTTGATCGTATTGTTTCTATTACTGAAGAAGGTGGTAGATATGGCCAAGGCCAGATTATTGCTGAGCTTGATGTAAAACCGGATTTATGGTTTTTTGGCTGTCACTTTGAGGGTGATCCAGTAATGCCAGGTTGCTTAGGTCTTGATGCGATGTGGCAATTGGTCGGCTTTTATCTGGGTTGGAAAGGTGGGCCTGGCCGCGGTCGAGCATTAGGGGCTGGCGAAGTTAAATTTAGCGGACAAGTATTGCCTAAAGGTAAAAAAGTCACTTACTACATCGATTTAAAACGTGTGATTATGCGTAAATTGGTAATGGGTATTGCAGATGCACGTATGGAGTTGGATGGCCGTGAAATTTACGTTGCTAATGATTTGCGTGTTGGTTTGTTTACAAGTACAGATAATTTCTAAAATTATAAAAATAAACTAGTTCGGGAGAACGGTATTATGCGTCGTGTCGTCGTTACTGGCATGGGGATTGTGTCTAGCTTAGGTAACAATACAGCTGAGGTAAAAGACAGTCTTTATGAAGGCCGCTCAGGCATTACTTTCCAACCAAAATATGTTGAGATGGGGTTGCGCTCGCATGTTGCTGGTTCGATTAAAAACCTTAATTTAGAAGACTTAATTGATCGTAAACTAATGCGATTTATGGCAAAAGGACATGCTTATGCTTGGCTTGCTATGCAAGAAGCGATTGCTGATGCTGCTTTGCCTGAAGAAATGGTTTCGAATGTTCGCACTGGTTTGATTGTTGGCGCGGGCGGAGCATCTCATGAAAGTATTTTAGAAGGCATTGATACGCTTCGTGAAAAAGGCGTGCGTCGTGTTGGCCCTTATATGGTCACGAAAGCAATGGCAAGTGGCGTTTCTGCTTGTTTGGCAACCGGTGCTAAGATTAAAGGTGTGAATTACGGTATCAGTTCCGCTTGTTCAACTAGTGCACATTGTATTGGTGCTGGAGTTGAGCAAATTCAATTGGGTAAACAAGATATTGTGTTTGCTGGTGGTGCAGAAGAAGAGCATTGGACTTTATCTTTTATGTTTGATGCAATGGGCGCACTTTCAAGCAAATATAATGAAACGCCAGATAGAGCTTCGCGAACTTATGACGCTGACAGAGATGGTTTTGTGATTTCCGGTGGCGGTGGCATTCTAGTGCTTGAAGAGTATGAGCATGCAAAAGCCCGTGGCGCAAAAATCTACGCTGAAGTGGTTGGTTACGGCGCAACTTCAGACGGTTACGACATGGTTGCCCCAAGTGGAGAAGGTGCCGAGCGATGCATGAAGTTGGCCATTGAAGGTGTCGGTAAGATTGATTATATCAACACGCATGGAACAAGTACGCCAGTAGGTGATACTAAAGAACTCGAAGCGATTCGTGCTGTGTTCGGCAATAGCGATACGGCCATTGCTTCTACAAAATCACTTTCAGGTCATGCGCTTGGTGCTGCCGGCGTGAATGAGGCGATTTACACTTTGATTATGATGAAGAATAACTTTATTGCGGCTTCGGCCAATATTGATAATCTAGATCCTGCAGCTGAAGGTATGAATATTGTTCGTAAGCGTATTGATAACGTTAAAATTGAAACAGCGCTGTCAAATAGCTTTGGTTTTGGTGGAACGAATGCAACCTTAACGTTATCAACTAAAAATCTTTAAGCGTTTTTAGTTGATAAAAAAAGCCGCATTTTAATGCGGCTTTTTTGTTTTTTAATACATGTAAGACCAAGCCAAAAATCGGCTTTTTTTCTGCCCTTGCGACATTTCAACAATTTTTATTTTTTTAGCGCCAATGGCTTTTATTGCGCGTTCGATTTTATTTAAATTACTTGCTTTGGAAACCAAGGTTGTAAACCAGTGACACTGGCTTTTATATAACGCACTTTCTAAAATCATGCGATCTATAAAACCAAGCTCTCCACCTGAGCAAAATAGCTCTGTCCCTTGCCCGCCAAAATTTAGTTTGGGCTTGGTTGATTTCATTGTTAGTGTTTTGGAATTTCTGGCCAAATTATTAATTTTCCGTCGTGTCCCGCTTTGTGCGTCTTCGATAGAGGCATGAAAAGGGGGGTTGCACATACTGAAATCAAAGAAATCGTCTGTTTGAATAATGCCTTTGAAAATATGATTTTCATTGTTTTGCAACCTGAATTGAATTGACTCATTTAAGAAGTTTGCATTCACAATGGCTTGAGCATTTTTAATTGCGCTTTTGTTAATATCCGTTCCAATGAAATCCCAGCCATATTCACGTTGTCCAATAAGCGGATAAATCGCATTTGCCCCCACGCCTATATCTAAGCCCTTACTTTTTTTGCTTTTAAGAGGCCCAAGTAAATCTGCCAAGTAATGGATGTAGTCAGCGCGACCTGGAATAGGCGGGCAAAGATATTGTACGGGAATATCCCAATTCACGATTTGGTAGTGGTTAGCTAAAAGTGCTTTGTTAAGTTCTTTTACAGCTTCGGGATTTGCAAAATCAATGGATAACTCATTGTAAGCGTTTGGTTTAATGAAAGCCTTTAGTGCGGGATTTGATATCGTTAATGTTACTAAATCATAACGACCTTGATGCTTATTTCTCAGATGCATTTATAAAATCAATGCTGCAGCCACATTACGGCCTTCGGCCATAAGGATATTAAAGGTTCTACAAGCCGCATCCGTCGTCATGCACTCCAAAGGTATGTTAGCCAATGTTAAGGCTTTAATGAGGTGTGGATGAATAAAACGATGTGTTGAGCCAGTTCCTAATAAAACCACCTCAGGCTTGTAAATCATTAAGCACTCAAAATTTTCCTCATTGAGGCTATCAAAATCGCTCACAGCCCAATTTAATATTAGTTTTTCAGGAAGTACAATTATGTTTTCCTCATAGACTAAATTGTTGATGGAAATCCAATCTTTGCTATAGCCTGTTATGAGCTGTTTGCCGGCGGCTTGGGTTAAATGCAACTTCATCTCAAACTCTCATGTTGAATTGGCTGGACCTTTAGGGCTGAAAATCGCTTGATTCATTGCCTGATATGGCCTTCGCGAGTAAGATAACATATTTTTCTGCTTAGGTTTTTGCCGTGCAACCTTTACTCAAATCTTCCAAGCTTAATAATGTGTGCTACGACATTCGTGGGCCGGTATTGGCGCGTGCCAAAAAAATGGAAGAGGATGGACATCGTATCATCAAATTGAACATTGGCAATCCTGCGCCATTTGGTTTTGAAGCGCCAGAAGAAATCTTGCAAGACGTTATTCGCAATATGGATCAAGCATCTGGCTACACAGATTCTAAAGGTCTATTTGCAGCACGCAAAGCTATTATGCATTACACCCAACAAAAGAATATTGATGGTGTGACGATAGACGATATCATTATCGGTAATGGCGTTTCAGAGCTTATCGTTATGGCAATGCAAGGCTTACTCAACAATGGCGACCAGATTTTAGTGCCTGCGCCAGACTATCCATTGTGGACAGCGGCAGTAAATTTGGCCGGGGGTACAGCGCGTCACTATGTCTGTGATGAAGTTTCTGGTTGGCTGCCCGATTTGAAAGATATCGAATCAAAAATCACTGCCAATACGCGTGGTATTGTGATTATCAATCCAAATAATCCAACAGGGGCTTTGTACCCCGATGAGATTTTACACGGCATTATTGAAATTGCACGCCATCACAATCTGGTGATTTTTGCAGATGAGATTTACGACAAGGTTTTGTACGACGGCAATGTCCATACATCAATTGCATCGCTTGCGGATGATGTGTTGTTTGTAACATTTAATGGCTTGTCTAAAAATTATCGTACTTGTGGGTATCGTGCAGGGTGGTTAATTATTTCTGGTGAAAAAAAACACGCTAAAGATTATATCGAAGGCTTAAATATGCTTGCTTCGATGCGTCTTTGCGCGAACGTTCCTGGACAGTTGGGTATCCAAACGGCATTGGGCGGATATCAAAGTATTGATGATTTAGTCTCGCCTAATGGTCGCTTATGTAAACAGCGTGATTTGGCTTATGACATGCTGACATCAATTCCAGGTGTAACCTGCTCTAAGCCAGCGGCCGCTATGTATCTGTTCCCTAAACTTGATCCAAAAATGTATCCAATTGAGGATGACCAACAATTCATTCTTGATTTGCTTTTGGAGGAAAAAGTTTTATTGGTGCAGGGCTCAGGTTTTAATTGGAAAACGCCTGATCATTTTCGCGTAGTTTTCTTACCTAATGTTGATGATTTGAAAGAGGCAATTACACGCATTGCTCGTTTCTTAGAGCAATATCGAAAACAGCATAGAACAAAATAACAGTCTTTAACGAAAGTATATGAACAGTATGAAGTCATTAAAAGTTGGTTTGCTTGGTATCGGCACTGTAGGTGGCGGAACCTATAATGTATTAAGACGCAACCAAGATCAAATTTCTCGGCGTGCAGGGCGAAAAATTGAAATTGTAAAAGTGGCAGACCGCAATCTTGAGCTTGCTAAAAAGCTCACTAACGAACAAGTTGAAGTAACAGATGATGTATTTTCTGTAGTGAATGACCCGAATATAGATGTGGTCGTTGAGTTAATTGGTGGGTATACGATTGCTAAAGATCTCATGCTAAAAGCCATTGAGAATGGCAAGCATGTGGTGACCGCTAATAAAGCTTTGATTGCGATGCACGGTAACGAGATTTTCGCAGCAGCCAAAGCTAAAGGAGTGATTGTTGCTTTTGAAGCAGGTGTTGCAGGTGGCATTCCAATTATCAAAGCGCTTCGTGAAGGGTTGGTTGCTAACAAGATTGAATGGATTGCGGGTATTATTAACGGCACTACTAATTTCATCCTGACAGAAATGCGTGACAAAGGACTTGCGTTTGCTGATGTGCTCGGTGAGGCTCAGCGCTTAGGTTATGCAGAGGCTGACCCTACATTTGATGTAGAGGGTATTGATGCTGCCCATAAGCTCATGATTATGTCTGCCATTGGTTTTGGTATTCCAATGCAGTTCGATAAAGTTTATACCGAGGGCATTACTAAGCTTGAGAGCAAAGATATTCGTTACGCGGAAGAGCTTGGTTATCGCGTGAAATTATTAGGCATTACTAAACATAGTGGCAATGGCATTGAGATTCGTGTGCATCCAACTTTAATTCCTGAAAAGCGTTTAATTGCCAATGTGGATGGAGCCATGAATGCCGTGGTAGTGAAGGGTGATGCAGTGGGTCCTACGCTTTATTATGGCGCAGGCGCAGGCGCAGAGCCTACGGCAAGTTCAGTGATTGCTGATTTGGTTGATGTTGCACGTATGCAAAACACAAGCATTGAAGAGCGTGTGCCATACTTGGCTTATCACGATACTACGTCAACAGCTAACACTCCTATTTTTCCTATCAGCGAAATTAGCACAGCTTATTACTTACGTATGCGTGCTCTGGATAAGCCTGGTGTATTGGCTGAGGTGACTAAGATTTTGGGCGATAGACAGATTTCTATCGATGCGATGATGCAAAAAGAACCTCAAGATGGCGAAACTGAAGCGGATATCGTCATTTTGACGCATATCACGGTTGAGAAAAATATGAATGCGGCAATTCAAGCGATTGAAGCCTTGCCAGCGATTGATGGCGCTGTGGTCAAGTTGCGTATGGAAGAATTAAATAAATGAAATACATCAGTACCCGCGGGCAATCGCCTGCTTTAAGGTTTAGCGAAATTTTGTTGGGTGGTTTAGCGCCTGACGGCGGCTTGTATTTACCAGAAAGCTACCCGCAATTTAGCGATGCAGATTTAAGTGCAATGCGCTGCATGAACTATCGTAATTTAGCATTCACGATTTTAAGTCGTTTAATTGATGAGCAAGATATTCCAGCGCAAGATTTACGTACAATAGTTGATAAGACTTATCGCGCAGAGGTTTATTGCTATACACGAGAAGGTCAAAATGCTGAAGACATCACGCCAACGCTTAAACTAGAAAATAATCTTTATTTGTTATCGCTTTCCAATGGCCCAACCTTGGCTTTCAAAGATATGGCTATGCAGTTGCTTGGTAATTTGTTTGAATACGTACTCACTAAAAAAGGTGAGACCACTAATATATTAGGGGCAACTTCTGGCGATACTGGGTCTGCTGCTGAATATGCAATGCGAGGAAAAGTAGGTGTGAGCGTATTTATGCTTTCTCCCCATCAAAAAATGAGTCGCTTCCAAGCGGCCCAGATGTTTAGTCTGCAAGATAAAAATATATTTAATATCGCTGTGAAAGGCGTCTTTGATGATGCACAGGATATCGTCAAAGCGGTTTCTAATGATCATGCTTTCAAAGCTGCCAACAAAATTGGCGCAGTGAACTCAATCAACTGGGCGCGTGTTGCAGCTCAAATTGTTTATTATTTCAAAGGCTATTTTGCAGTGACGCAAAACAATCGCCAAAAAGTCAGTTTTGCAGTGCCATCAGGCAACTTTGGAAATGTATGTGCAGGTCATATTGCCCGCATGATGGGCTTACCTATTGATAAATTAGTAGTGGCAACTAATGAGAATGATGTGCTTGATGAGTTCTTTAAAACAGGCGTGTATCGTCCGCGTGGTTCAGCTAATACTTATCACACATCTAGCCCCTCAATGGATATTAGCAAAGCCTCAAACTTTGAGCGTTTTGTATTCGACTTAGTTGGTCGCGATGCATCAAAAGTGCGCGAGCTCTGGTCATCAGTCGATGCGGGCGGTGCTTTTGATATTAAGCAAGCCGGCCTATTTGAAAAAATCTCTGGCTACGGTTTTGTATCTGGCAGCAGCAATCACAGTCATCGCATGGATACTATCCGTGAAGCTGAGTCTAAATATGGTGTTGTAATTGATACGCATACTGCAGACGGCTTGAAAGTCGCTTTAGAGCAACGCGATGTGAATACGCCGATGTTGGTCTTAGAAACGGCATTGCCAGCTAAGTTTGAAGATGCGATTGTTGAAGCTTTGGGCCATGCACCAGAGCGCCCTAAATCATTGGAAGGCATTGAAAATCTTCCACAACGTTTTGAAGTCATGGATGCGGATGTGGATGCAGTAAAAGCTTATTTAGTCGCCAATACATAAGTCTTAGGACGGAGCCAGTATGAAGCAATATCAAGATCTAGTGCGCCATGTGCTGACACACGGCAACAAAAAAGAAGACAGAACTGGCACTGGCACTATTTCTGTTTTTGGCTATCAAATGCGTTTTGATTTAAATGCAGGCTTCCCATTACTTACGACTAAAAAAGTTCATCTAAAATCTATCATTCATGAGCTACTTTGGTTTTTGCAAGGTAGCACGAATATTGCCTATCTAAAAGAAAACGGTGTCCGTATCTGGGATGAATGGGCAGATGAAAATGGTAATTTAGGCCCCGTTTATGGCTACCAGTGGCGCAATTGGCCCAAGCCGGATGGAACACATATCGATCAGATTACCCAAGTCGTGAACATGATTAAAAAAAATCCTGATTCACGTCGTTTAATTGTTTCAGCTTGGAACGTGGCAGATGTTGACCAAATGAAATTGCCGCCATGTCACGCCTTCTTTCAGTTTTATGTAGCAGATGGCAAATTAAGCTGTCAGCTTTACCAGCGCAGTGCAGATATCTTTTTAGGCGTGCCATTTAATATTGCCTCATATGCTTTGCTAACTATGATGGTCGCTCAAGTGTGTGGATTAAAGTTCGGTGATTTTGTTCATACGCTAGGCGATGCGCATATCTACAGCAACCATTTTGAGCAAGTTAATGAGCAACTCACGCGCGATCTGCGTGCTTTGCCAACCATGCACATCAATCCAAATGTTAAAGATATTTTTGATTTCAAATTTGAAGACTTTACGCTAGAAGGCTACGACCCACATCCGGCAATTAAAGGCCTTGTTGCGGTGTAGTATGGCATGTTTGTCTTTAATCGTTGCGATTGCTAAACACCGCGTCATTGGGGTTAACAACACCCTACCGTGGCATTTGCCAGAGGACCTCAAGCGATTCCGCGCTTTAACCTCAGGTCATCACATTATTATGGGTCGTAAGACTTACGATTCACTTGGTCGTTTGTTGCCAGGCCGTACAACAGTAATTGTGACGCGCAATCCAGATTACAAGGTTGAGGGGGCGGTTGTAGTGCATAGCCTTGAGGATGCAATTGCAGCTTGTGGTGATGATAATGAAGTATTCTTGATTGGTGGTGCTGAGCTATATAAAGATGGCTTGAAACTTGCCAATAAGCTTTACATTACTGAAATTGATGCCGCATATGTAGGAGATGCTTTTTTTCCTGAGTTTGATGAGGCTGAGTGGAAAGAGGGGGGGCGTGAAAATCATCAATCTCAGAATGGCTTGGGGTTTAGTTATATTACTTATCAGCGGGTTTGATATTGATTTATCGATTGTTTTTACTAATAAAAAAGGCGCTTATATTAAGCGCCTTTTTGTTTGCTCTGATGAGAGTTTACTCAGCAACACAATCTACATAATACATGGCTTTACCATCCACAACTTGTTTGACCAAGCCGTGAACATCGGTTTCAAAGCCAGGAAAGCGT